>JAEHJW020009052.1_pt1 | contig 27062 bp, 43 predicted proteins | sample 9271431 | NCBI WGS metagenome assembly JAEHJW02 | reverse complement strand
AAGTTGAATGTCTTTGATACCGACCTGCACCTCAAGGTCTTTGATGATGCCGGCAACCTTGTCAGACAGGATCATTGGACTCACAGTTCGGCTCCTTGGGCTAGGAAGATGCGTAGGCGTGTGATGTCTGAGTTGGCTTGGGTAAGTGTGGCACGACAGGCTTCGAGTTCACGGAACAGGGAGTCGGCTGTGTCTTTGTAGTTGTCTCGTTCTTCGGTGACCCGTGCAAGTGCGTTGGTTAGGTCGTTGAGTCGCAGCTCTAACTCTGCGAACTGATTCACGTCAATCATTTTTTTTGCCTCCTAGCAATTTCAATCTTTAATGCTTCAATGGTTTTGAAGAGTCGTTCTTGGTCGCCTTGACCGACGAAACTTTTCTCAAGAAACGCTATTGCGTTCTTTAGGTCTTGGATGGTCATGTGTTCTCCTAGTTGGATAAGTGCGACAGGTTGGGTACCGCAGGGGGCGATTGGTGGTTCGCTCGATACCCAACCTGTCACGATTTATTGATGTGGGTTTACCACATTGATTCTGAGTCATCCTTCACGGCTGGTTCAACCTTGGCTTTGTAGAGCTTTGGTGCGTTGAAGGCTTTTGATTTCTTTTCGCCATCACCGGTGTACTTGACGGTCAGTTTGGCACCAACCATTGTGGTTACTCCTGTGGCTTGTGCTGCTTCACGGATTGCTTTAACCATGTTGCCTCTCGCCCACAGGTTCCCGATGCCATCGGCTGTGTTAAGGGTAAATACGAAAACGTATCGCACGTCGCCGTTGTCCCAAGTTTTGACTGTCCCAGCAGGGTCACGGTCTTCAAGTTTCTTTACCTCGATGACTGTGCCGGTGTGGGTGTCGTTGACATTCTCAAACTTGAGTGCAGGATATTTACTGCCCCCGTCGCTAAGGAATATGTCTGTCATGATGCTTTCTCCTCTATGTGGAATTGATTGGTTTCTGGGATATAGATCAGGTTCAGCAAGTCCCGTGCTATGCCGTGACAAGCGTTAGCGAAACGCTGTGCTTGTTTCACGTCAAGGTTGGCAAGTGCTTCACCTGGTTTGGTGTATTTCTGCGAGGTGATTTGGGAACAGATGTCCTTCACCAAGTCTTCATCGAATTGGCCTGAGTCGAACAGAAGGAATAACCCTCTGGCGATTTCAAACCTTCGAAGAGATTTTGTTTCTTTCAAGCTGATGCTGCGTCCAGCAAGTTCGGCTTGCGTGATAAGCATCGCCATCCTTGCCCGATCAGCACCTTGAATGCTGTTTAAGCGTTCACGAATATATTTGACCGCTTGGTCGTCACCAGGTAGGTCTAGGTTGCGACCTTCAATGGCGTTCATGCTGGCTCCGAATCAAACGCCTTTGACTTACGCTTGGCAGGTTTGGGTGCGGTTGGATCAGCGTCAAAGAATGGGATGTCGTGTTGGGCTTCAACGGTTTCAATGACCTTGACTAGTTGTTGTAATTGTTCTGGTGAGGTTTCCTGTAGCTTCGGGCATCCTTCAGGCCAACACAATATCAGCATCGCTTGTGCTTCACGGGTGAGGTTGGCGATGCGTTGCTTCATCCATTCTTGACGGATTTGCAACTCTTTAGGCGAGACGGAATCGTCTGCCTGTGGCATCGGATTTACCACAGGCTCGACGACTCTCCGCTTCTCGTCAGAGAACTGATATGGCTTGAATAGGTCTTTGCGTTTGCGCCAGTCACGGGTTTTGAATGACATTTGCGCTGCTTCCCAACCGGCTTCAAGGTCAACTGTGTAGAACTTGCAGGTCGCTTCGCCTGCTGGGAGGTGACAGATGATGCCTTCTTTCATGTCCAAGCCTTCTGGGAGTGGTGTGCGTTCGCCTGTTTTCCAGTCGTATACCCAGTCTGCGTGAGCGTACATGGCGAGCTGTACAGCGATTGAACCGAACGAGTAGGACAGGTCTGTTCCAGTCTTTAGGTCAAAAATGCAGATGCGGTTGTCACGGGTGGTGACGATGCGGTCTGCTGTACCTGCATACTCAAACTCGTCGTTGATGAGCAGTACTTCAATCCATTCTTTGCGCATACCGAAGTCCCAAGCTGCGATTGATGCAACATAGGTTTCAATATCAGCCTGTAATCCTTGAAGGATTTGTGGCTTCATCCCAAGGTCTAACTGTTGAGTGATGGAGTGAAGTGCGGTACCAAGGTTCGCACGACTGTATGCACCTGCAGCTTCAATGGCATCGTTCGCAATCTTGTTTAGTTTGCTTCGATCATCCAATGATGTTGATGCTTGTGCAAGCAGGTCGGCTCGTTGAACGAGACCTGTGATTGCCATGCGTGTTTTCCAATCAGCAAGGCTGCTGGAATCGTCCAACACTTTTGCGATTGTTGTGACCCGTGTGTAACCACGTTCTTTGCCGGTTGCTGGGTCACTAATTTTGTAGCGACCCCAACGGTCTTTTGGTGCTTCAGCCAACAGGCTGAACTCGTCTGATGTTGTCATTTCGCAGGCCTCCTTAGAGCTTGGGAATGTTTGGGATATTGACCGTAGCAGGTATTACTACGAAGTCAAGCATTACTTCTAATCGGTAGGTGTAATAGGGTTTCGGGTCGGTTGGTCAAGCATGAATAGCAGTTCACCCCACACTTTCGCAGGCATCACCGCATACCAATCATCCACATTCGTTGACCCTCTGCGTTTGATAATGACCGTACCAGTCCACGCTTTAGCGTTCTCCATCTCCACTTCAAGTTCACGCAAATAGCCAGGCAGATCAAACTTCTTCTCCGCTTTGACCTCGATACAGATACCAGGTAGGCCATCTATGTCACCTCTATCGTCTGTCCAACCGGCACGACTACGCTCAGCGTGAATCCAGCCAAGTTTGCGCAACCACTTAGCAACCGCTAACTCTGCAGCTGAACCTTTACGCTTCTGCGGTGATGTCACCAGTACGCCTCCTAGACCGTCTCAACCTTTGACGCTCCATAGTAGTCGTACCACCCCACACACCAACCTCATCATTATCTAATGCAAACTTCAGACAGATTCTTCGCACGTTGCAACCAGCACAAAACAGTTTCGCATCAGCGATTGCGTGTGGCGAACCTTCGTTGAAAAACAAATCAGTCTCACCTTTACAGCGTGACTTTTCTTGCCAGTCTGGGCGTTGAGGTCTGAACGTGTTGTCACCATCAGACCACAGGTCAACTACATGACCGCTGCTCATTGGTAGTCACGATTCGTTGGATGGTTGTTGCGTGAACGGGTTTCCATCCGCTCCCAATATCGTTCCTGTGCTTCTTTGCGTATCTGCAACTGATGTTCACGCACATTCAGAATGTGCAGATAAACAATCGCTGCGAAGTTGAGTGCGATGAATAGTTTCCATTCGAGCGGTGTTGCTGGTTCTGCATCCGGTAGGTCTTCTGCTGTTGGTAATAACCAGAAGCCCCACATGAACGCCATTCCTACTGCCACGATTGCTTGCTTTTGTCTGTTTGTCATGATGCCCTCCTTTGGGTCACTCATGACATTAGAGCAAGACTGGAGCGGAGTGGTGGATGGTCAGAGACTCCAATGGCGTAGCCCGCCATTGTCGTAGAGGTATTTGGCTACCGCTAGGTTGCAGTCCACGTTGAATAGGCCTGTGATGTCGGTGCCACAGATGTTGCGAGTGACTGTTTTCCAGCTGGAGTTGATTTGAACGAGTCCGAGGTCTTGTGATTTATCTTTATTTAGAGTGCGGTTCCAGGCTGAAATCGAGCAGCGGGACTCACGCCAAGCGATGTAGGAGAACGCTTTAACTGGTAGTCCGTGTTCACGGAACTTGGGTTCCCATTGAGGGCAACGCTGTTTTGAATCATTCGGGATTCCAGCGGGAAGAACTTCAACCACGTTAGGCATCGCCTCACGGGGGAGTTGGGTTTGGGTGGCTGGGATGTTTTGGGTGGGGTTTGGTTGGGCTGCGAAGGCTGTGCCTGCGAAGATAGTGGATAGGGCGATGAGGCTTGCTGTGATTATTCGCAAGTTGTTTCCTTCCGTTTGTCCGATATATATCGCACACCCAAGGAGGGGGAGGTGTGCGGGATGTTCAAGCCCAATAGTGGCGGGCGAACGATCCGATTAAGAGTCTAGTCCGTTGGGTGCTGTGTTCGGTAGTACAGGTCTAAGGCTTGTTTGACTATCTGAGCATTCGATGTGTCTTGCAATTCGGCTTCAACCTTGAGCCAATGCAGGGTTTCTTGTGGGAGTCTGATGGTGAGCGTTGGATACTTTGTCATCAGAAGACCACGTTTGATTTAACGATTTTGTCGTTGATGATATAAAGATTTGTGTAATAAATCTTGCGTCCTTTAGGACGCTTGACTGCTGCAAAGTGTGTCCAGTTGAGCTGGTCTTTGAATGATTGTGTATGTTCTTTTATTTGGACTACTTCAAACTCATAGCCTTTGCTCATGAATGTTTGCATCAGTTGCCCTCCTTTGCGAATACAGCTGGTGCCATTGAGAATGTTCCGAGTGGGTAGCAATACTCGCTACCGTTTGACCAAACACGAACCTTAACTGTCTTCAATTGATTGTGATACTTCACAGTCACGGTCTTTGCTGTGCGCTTGATAACTGTAAAGCGGAATACGCAATCGTAATCACATGACGAACGTGCGCTTAACTCTTGACCTTCTTGAAACTTCGTTACTGCTTCCATGATGTCCCTCCCAGAACTCAAGGTATTTCCTTGATGACTTAAATCTAGGGCATTGTAAGACAAATTGCAAGCATTATTTCAAGATTTTTTTGAGCCTTTATTTACAAGGGTTTCAGGGACTAGACCAGGGATATTCTTCGTCATAACCTTCATACTCTGCACCATTTCAGCTGGGATACAGAGAACCCCGTCCACGTCATCAGATTCAGTTTTTGACTGGAATATCGTGACATGGCCTTCCTTGCCACCATCGCTCGTAGGAAGCAGGAACCCTGCGCTCACGACTACACATGGGTCTTGACCTATCTCGTCTATCGCTGTCCAAGAATCAGTAGCTGCGTGAGCGTCATGCCAGATGACCACCACCATCGTCCGCATCTCATCGTGCGACATAATCCCGTCCTCTCCACCTAGCCCAACCATCACGAATAGGAATCATCTCAAGGTTGAACTCCCCGTCACCAGGCACATACTCAACCACCGAGAGACCTTGTTGCCAGTCCTCCGCTCGATACAACGGACGACCATCCAAGTCATGACCACCACGTGTAGAAGGAACAGCACCATCGATACGAGCCAAACAACCTGGCGATGCAGCGAGGATTGTTCTCGCTCCGTCATGGTCATCCCGTGTGCGTTCAGCCCACTCTCTGCGGTGGATGTGACCATAGATGACTGAGGTTTTGACTGTTGCTAGATACTTGTGTGCGGTGCTTCCACCGGAGGCAACCTTGTCACCATGAATGACATGAAGACGCTGGTTGATCCAATGCGCACCAGTCGGGTATCCAGGCAAATACTCAACGCCATACTCGTCAAGGTTGCACAGATACGGCACACTCATCACAGGCCACTCCTCAGGACGCAACCCTCGCCTCAGCCCGAATGCTGCACCAGCACCATCAAGGATGAAGTTGCCGAGCCGTTCCTCATGGTTGCCTGCGATCCAAACGATTCGAGCATCGGGGGCTAGTTTGCGTAACTGTGCGCAAAGCTGACTGGCACGGTCTATGGCTGCTTGGGTGGTGCGAGCGAACGCTGGGGTGTACCGATATTTGCCAAACTCACACAGGTCTAGGTTGTCTCCGACTAGAACAATCTGGTCAGGTTTGGAGGCTTTGACGATTTGTAATGCAACGTCTAATGCTTGCTCATCATGGATTGGTTCAAGTGTGTTGTCGTGTGTTCGGAAGTATCCGAGTTGCATATCGGGGAGGATGACTGCAACCGCATAATCTCGTTGCGATATCTTCGTTGCCTTCGTTGCAGGGAGCGCATACTTCTTGCCTTGTTGTACAACAGGCCACGAAGGATAGTACGACTGGCGTATTTCATTGAGTAATGACATTGGCAGCCCTGTATCGAGTGATAACCGACGGAGAGAGTTTTATCTGTCGGGCTTGCAACGCTTTAATAATTTGGGTAGGACGAATCGTTGGATCATTCAACGCATCCAACAGGTCTCGTCCGTCGGCTTCACCGAGTTTGGCAAGAATGAAGTCAATACTTCCGCTGTTACCAACAGCCTGACCTTTAATTTCGTTTAGAAACTTCCCCACTCGTAGCCTCCTTGAGATGCCAGTCGATATGCGAATCTAACTTACTATCAATTCGCTCAACTTTTCCACCGACTGACCGCAAGATTTCCATGACGTTTGCATGGTCTTTCGAGTTCTCATTCTTAACCTTCAACAGAAGCGTAGTAATGATTCCACCAACAGCGGTGACCAACGCTGCGACGACCACACCCCAATCCACGTCACGCCCCAGCCCGCTCAGCCAACCAAGCCTTCACCCGCTCCGGTGTCTTATCACCAGCAACATAACGCAAATGCCAAGGTTCCTGAGGGACAACCTCCCATGAGAACCCAAACGACACAGCATTCTTCTTCAACCACTCAAGCCGTTTACCGTTGGCGTTCGCAATATCAATAGCGATACCGAGGTTGTGCTTCGATGTGCCTGGTGTGGCTAGTGGTGCCATGCCCTTCTTGAGGTACCACGCTTGGCCTTTGTAGACCTTCGGCTTGACTCCGTTGATTGGCTCTAGTTGGTGGCGTTGATAGAAGCCGTACTCCTGTGTCTCAAGGCTGCGATATGTGTCAGCTTGGCTGGTGGGACTGAGGTCAATTCCTTCAGCGTTCGCTGCAGCATCCATCGCCTCATACGCATCAGCTGCGCATTGGTGCAACTTGCCTTTGCCTTCAATCGCTCGAAGCAACTTTGCTGGCAACTTGCCAGGCACAGCGTTCTTCAAACATGAACACAAAACAACAGGGATGATCGGCAGATCAGCACCCTTCTTCAGGGCTGCCATTACTTAGCCTTGCCGAACGCTTCGGAGATTTCTTCCTTCGTCAACACACCATCAGAAGACCATGCACGAAGCAAGGCTTCGGTGACTTTCGCTGCTGCAACAATTCCAGCGATAGCTGCTGCTTTCCACAGTTGCACGTCGAGGACTGCACCACCGGCAACAGCAGCCAAAGCTGATGAACCGAATACTGCAACGATACGAAGGATGAGGGTCTTGAGGGTTTCCATTAGTTGTTGTCCTTATTTGTGTATGCGCCGATGAAATGCAGAACGAGAGCTGCGATAGTTAGCCAGATCACGATCCGTTGCAACGTGCCAGACAGAGTGAGGATGGTGGTGACTGAAGCTGCGATTGTCCATATCAACGCATGGAACTCACCCCAAAACTTCATCACCGAATCCTTCTAACTGGTGCAGGGGCTACCGTCAAGAATACAGCACCCAACGCAATCAGCGCACGACGAGTCTTCACCGGCACCGTTGAGTTGAGTGGAACATAACTGTCAGCGAAACCTTGAAAGATATTGAGTACGGACTCGAATGCTTTTCTGATAGACGATGGTGCCGATTGCACAGCTTCGACTACTGCTTCGGCTTCGTCGGGGCTGAGTTCGGTTGGGGTGATTTCGTTGAATAGTTGTTCGGCTTGGGTGGTGGTGATGTTGGCGAGTACGGCTGGGGTGGCGATGAGGAGGGTGGCTTGGCTGGTGTCTAGGTCTTTGGTGAGGACTTCATCGACGATGGCTTCTATGGCCTCTGTGGGGGCTTCTGAGAGGGCTTCTAGGGTGTTGAGTAGTTCTGTCTGGGTGAGTGGTTGAGGTTCGTCTGTGGGGGTTTGTAGGGTTGTGGTCACATCGGGTTGAGTTGTGGTCACAGGAGGCAGGGTTGTTGTCGTTGTTGAAGTTGTGCTGGTTGTTTCTAACGGAGGCGGGAGTGTTGTGGTTGGGGCTGGTACTGGTTCCGTTGTGGTGGTTGTCGTTGTGGTTTCGGGAACGGTAGTAGTCGTTGCCGGTGGAACATAAACTGTCGTTGTCGTTGTTGGGGCTACAGTCGTAGAAGTCGTTGTAGTCGTCGAGCTAGTTGAGGTATCCGGTGAAACTGTTTCTTGGACTGTTGTTGTTGTTTGTGGTGGTTCCGTTGTGGTTGATGGGACGACTGTTTGAAGAGTCGTAGTAGTTGGGTTGGTGACAGGGACAGTCGTTGACGGGACAGTAGTAGTAGAGGTCGTCGTTGCTGTCGTGGATGAGGTTGTAGATACCCATTCACCCAAGCCTAATGTCAACCCTGTAATCGTGAGGTTACCTGGTTGACAGCATGAGTCAGTCGAATACTGCTGGAATGCGAAGATGTCACCAGCCTGAACCTGAACCAGCCCTGATCCGGTGGCGTTGCTTTGATTCGTGAGCTGTGTGATGACCCCGTTGAGAATGATTTGTGGAGGGTCATACCACGCACCGTCATAGGTTTGATATGTCCACAAGAAACCAATCTGGTTAGTGCCTTCAGGAACGATGGCCTGCATCTTCACCCAATGAGACTGACCAGCACACGTCCCACCATCAGCACCCGTCAGAGTGAACCCACCCTCAACTGGCACAACCGACCCACCCTGACTAGCAAGACAAGACTTAGAAAACTCCCACACACCAAACGAGTCAGCCTCAGCCGACGATGAAGTGACTAAGAAACCAAGAAGCGCAGGGACAAAAACTAGATAACGACTAGCCGATGAGCGCAGAAACTTCAGCATCAGTCAAACCCAAAGCCTTCAGCTTCGACTCCGCAGATGCCTTCGCACTCACCTTCGCAGCCTCAGCTGCCAACCGAACTTCCTCAGCCTCAGCCCAAGCCTGAGCATCAGCCTCACGCTGAGCCACCTCCTCAGCCGTAAGCTCCACCTCTGTTGTGATACCTGTCGAACAATCGACTACGAGTTTTGTTGCCATATCTATATCCTAACTGTTCTTAATCCCGTAAAGGGAAGCTGATGAATACTGTGTGATGTTCCCACCACTCACCGTTAAAGTAACTTGAGTGATAGCAGAAGTAGCACTCCACAAACCAGCAGTAAAACCACTATATGCAGCAGTAGCATTATTTTCTGTCACATAATCCATGCTTACAGATTTATTTGTAGAACCTGCATAGTTCGGGATATATACCTCTAAATTGCCAAAAACACTTGCGGTGTAATCAGTTGGATCAGTACCGTAAGACCTTAATTGTGTGCCAGCCGTAATGCTGCTAGCAGCACTACCGGAACCAATTAACAAACGACTTGATAAGTTTGTTGAAAGACCATTGAACTGAATATCAGCAACAACTGAACTATTTGAGTTACGCAAAGAATAAACAATCTTCAAATCGGTGTAGGTTTGTGGGATTGAGGTGAACTCAATTGAAGCCTGACTAGCTGCGGTGACGCTAATGGTTTGAATGAGTTTGTGTGTGACAGCCATTATGCAGCCTTAATCCCGTACAGCGTAAATGTTGAACCTGATGTGAATGTATCTGCAGAACCAGCTTTAAGGCTGAGACTGGTGATGGCTGAGGTGGAACGCCATAAACCAACAGAGGCCACAACAAATGCTGAACTGTTGAATCGGCTTAGTGTTGTTTTATAGGTTGTGCTGTTCGCATAGTTCATAATACTGATGATGAAGTTTGCGTTAGAACCTACAGTCCCAGCACTAACAAAAATTGCAGTTTGCGCAGTATTAACTGTTGATGCCGCTGATGTCCCATCTCCAGTTAAACGTGTTCTCGAATAGTTTGTACCAGTATCACTATTCATACGCAACCAAATATCTGCTGTGCTAGTCACACCAGCGTTAGCCACAATTACTAGGTCTGTGTATGTGCCAGAGATGCTATTAAAATCAATCTGATTTTGTGTAGTGCTAAGTGTTGTTGTCGCTAATGGTTCATAGGTTGCTGGCATAACTATCCCTTAATCCCATACAAAGCGAAAGATGAATACTGAACAAAGTTATAACCAAGTTCATCAGTAATGTCTATTTGAGTTATTGCGCTTGTTGAACGCCAGTTACCTGAAGCAAGCGAAATGATTCCGTTTGCGTCGTTTGTATCAGCTCCACCTAATCCACGTACTGTTTTATATTTATTTGTATTGGCATAGTCAAGAATGTCAACAATGAAAACACCAAAAGCATTAGCGGTACTTGTTGCTCTCGGTGATACTGCTCTCGCTGCATACGCTGAAGTTGTTGAACCTGCACCATTGGATGCCGCTGCAGCACCCGTGCCATATAAAGCGTGTCTTGAATAGTTTGCTGCTGTATCAGAATTGAACCTGATAAAGATGTCGTTTGTTCCAGTTGTGCTTGAACCCAATCGAGTTATTCCTCGAATTTGTAGGTGCGTGTAAGTGCTTGGGATTGAGCTGAATGTGATTGTTGCAGAACCACTTACACCGACGGTTGTGGTGGCGATGGACTGATAGTCACCTAATGCGCCTGGAAACGACGCAGACAAGATTTGCATAACGGTTTACGCTGTGACGTTGCCAACCATTACCCAAGCGTCGGTATCCCACTTGAGAACGGTACATACGGCATATTGAGTTGAAAGTTTTAATGCTGATCCAGCTGATCGGATAACTGCGGTACCACCGGCAACGAACGTGTAGGTTGCTGTACCAAGGTTCATGAAGTTCAGTTGGTCACCGATAGCGAACGCTGTAGTTGCGTTAGCTGGGATGGTGACAGTTCCACCAGCAGCATTGATAAGTGTGGTGAGTTGTCCGACTTGAGCGGTGCCAGGGGTATAGGCCGTACCGGTCTGGGCGTTAACAGTAATAACGCTTGAAGCGAGTGTGTTCAGGTTGGCTGCGGTGAGGGTGTCACCAGTAGCGAATACAGGTCTGACTGCCATAGTGCCTCTACTCTAGCCTAAACCTTTCGCATCATTCCCAACCGTATCCACACCAACAATGAAGTAGGTGTAGATACGGGCAGGGTTCGTATACAAGGTGACGATGTGACGGTCTGGGGTGATGTCATGACTGATCCCCTCCAAAGCCATCAGCTGTGTCACCGTTGAAGGCGTTGACTTCGGGAAAGTTTTCGTCACCGAAATCTGCGACCCAATATCTAGGTTGGTGATGGTGGTTCGTTGCGCATCAGTCAACCCGTTCATAATGATTCGGATATTGCCAAACCAAAACTTCGGTAAAGGTTGAATCAGATATGAGGCCAAGTCACCAGCATCATCCAAAGTTTCTAGGAGGGTGACGACGACTGGGGTGGCTTGGGTTCCGAATTGGGCTATCGAGTCGTCTGCGATGGCTTGGGCGTATTGGATGGTGGTGTTGAGTGTTCCGGTTGTTGGTGCTGGTGGGGCGATAGCGACGTTGACTTGGTTGATGACTGACGGGTTGGTTGGGGTGAATTCGTTTGGTCGTTGTACTGTTGGTGCTACTACGGAGTCTGCGAGGTTTCCTGCACCGCCTAGTTCTTTGAAACTGTATGTATAAAGTGGGCCAGCCATGTCAGTTGCTCACAATGTCAAATTCGGTGAATGGGATAGCGGTACCACCTGTGTCAGCGAGTGTGGCATCGATGGCTTGTAGGACTCCTGTGAGGCGTTGGTCAAATGCGAACTGCCCGCCAGCTTCTATGAAGAAGCGTCCTTGTTCAGAGTTGTTGATTCGTTGCAAATATTCAAGAACTGATGCTGATTCGTCTACTGGTGCTGTGCCTAGTTTGGCTATACCTGTATCGATGTCTCGTTCACCTGGACGGGTGAATAATCCTGCGTTGTCTAGCAGCGTGTTGATTCTTGCTCCAGCGTATTGAACGGTTGGTGTGAACGCTGGGGTTTTGATGTTGTTCAAACTGAACAGTTTGTCTGAGCAGGAAACAGTTACAAGTGAACGGTTTGGTTTCTCTATTGACTGGTTGTATTGGGTGATGATGCCAACGAATAGGTAGGTTCCGTTTCTGCTGATTCGCACGTTTGAGTTCAGTTCAAATCCCAGTCGACTTTGCGACGAGTTGTAATACGGGGATGCGGTGTTGACTAGCGAGAAATACCAGTCACGATCTTCCAACACAATTGTTGCTGAACCTGGTTGACCTGTAGCGTCACGATACCTGTTCTGACGGCCACGATTGATAGACACACTTTTCACATAAGAAGTGACATCCACATAAAGCGGTGAACCTTCAATCAAATATGTCGTTGACCCGATGATCCCTTTAACAGAATCACCAACAATGAATGCGTTCGTTGTCGCACCATAGTCCATCTCAACCGTATAGGTACCGCAGTTAGGAACGACAACAGGCATAACTACTTAGTCACTACCGGTATCTTGCCAACCGTTTTGTTGTAAGTTTTCAACGCATCAACCACCAGCTGAGGCAAGCCTTGATCCGCTATCGCAGCATTGATATTAATCGCATAGGTATCACCAGACCTAGTACTAAACGCACTAACCCCAGCCGTAGTAGAAACCTGACCAGTCACCCCAGCCATCGGATTAGGCATCCCACCCAAAACCTTCGGATACTTCGCAATCAAATCAGCCGTAGCCTGCAACGAAGCATTGAACTCATCCTGAGCATTCTTCGTATTCGTGACCGCTTCCTCCCAAGCCTCAAACGCTGACACCTGGTCATTGAACGCATCAGTCACATCAGCCAACGCCTGATCGTAAAGAATTGAACCAACCGTCGCACCATAGACCGTATCGTTCAACAACTTCTGCTGGTCATTCAACTCCTTCACCGATTCAATCTGAGAATCAGTAGCATCCTTCACCGACAACTTCGCCTCAGCCAACCCCAACTCTGCTCGACGAATATCCATCGGAGAAGACTCAGGGTCTTTACGAACCTCAGCAAGATTCTTCTCAGCATCAGCAACCGAATAGATAGCCTCCTCAACTGCCATCGTTGCCCGCTCCTGCGCACGTTGAGCCTTATCCAACTCCTTCTGCGCAGCCAAAGCCTCCGGTGAACCAGCACCAAACCCACGCTCAATCTGAGCCAACTTAGCCTTAGCATCAGCCAACCTGGTATTCGCATCAGTTAACGAAGACAACGCACCAGACTCAGACTTCCCAGCCTTCGTCAACCTATCCTGTAACGATTGAGTTTTCTTCAACTGATCGCCATACTCTTTAAGTTTCTCAGTAGCAGTTTTCAAAGTCTTTGAAACCGATTTGCCACTACCACTCAAAGAATCAGTCACATCTTCAGCAGAACCTTTGAAACCAACTTGCTGATTAATTGCATCACGAATGCTCAGTTTATAGTTATTGATTGGAACGGCTAGTGCATCAAACTTCTTCTCCAAATTACCAATGTCAATAAAGTCTGATTTGAGAAGGGCTTTCCCAAACAACTGAAGTTTCTTGATTGGGTTCAACTCCATCCCAGCTTGGATGAAATATGCAGCTCTTGCACCAAGGTTGATAACTTCGGCAAGTGCAATAGCAATCGTTTTGAAAGCTTTGGCAACACCTGTCCCAGCAGACCCAGATTCGAAGAGAAGTTGTTGAAGGCCAGCGATCAAACCTTTTTCACCAATAACTGTGGTGATACGTTGAACCGCTGGAGCGACGTTATCGACTAGGAACTTTGAGAACTTTTGCAGATATGGCAACAGGGCTGCACCAATAGTTTCAATGATTTCACCGAACTGTCCTTGAAGAATCTTTATCTGTCCACCGAATGTGTTCGCAGCGGTTTCCGCAGCACCGCCGAACTGGTCATTCAACAACCCAAGAACTTTGTCAAAGTCTTTGGACTTCTTTGTTGCCTCATCAAGTGGAATACCTAAACGAGATAACGCTGTGAACTGTCCTTGACTGGCCTTAGCCAACGCCAACGAAACAGACGCAAGGTCTTTGCCTGTTGCAGCAGAAATATCTTGAGCCGTATTCAACAAGTTCTGAGAGCGAGTGAGGTCACCTGTCGCTCGAACCAAAGCCCCCAGCGATGAACGAAGTTCTGTGTCAGACGTTCCGGTGCGAAGCTGTGTAACCGATATATACCGTTCAGCCGAACGAGTCAACGCCTCATTAGCACCAAAGGTTTTTTCCAGCTGACGTTGCAACTCTGCCTGCGACTTCTGGTCTTCCATCGCAGCCTTAACCGCAGAAGTCAACCCCGCAGCAACAGCACCCAGCGCAGCAGTAGCCCCAATAGCCAACTGACCCCAACCAGGGATCGCACCACCAACCGACTTCTGTAAACCTTTCAGCCCACCAGATAACCCCTTGAATCCTGCTTGGGCTTTAGCGGTATCAGAAATAAACTTAACAACGAACGTCCGCTCACCAGCCATGCGAAGATTCTACTCAATAACAGACAACCCATTTCGCAAAGCAACAAACTCATCCAACATCGCAGAATACAAAGCCTTCCCCGACAGGTCATCCCAACGAGAAATATCTACAGGCGCATTCCACCAAGCCTCAGACAACACCTCTGAACCAGCACGACGCTGACGAGGTTGACGCACCTGCTTCGAGCGAGGCGACACAGGATTAACAACAGGTTCAACATCTAACCTGAACGACGAATCCAACAACACACCATGACCCTCATGGAACTCAAACGGCTGATCCGGTGCGTGTTGAGGAAGATAAAAAATACGTGCAGGGTCTTTAGTCTGAGGGTCACCCACCAACCCGATACGGTCATGCAACTCAGACCACACCACCCGCCATAACGACGCAGGAACCTTCTCCGCTAACGGTAGAACCAGGTGATAGTGAGGATCATCTAGACGATGCGAATAGGTTGAATAGGCGAACCATTCCAAACCATCAAGACGTGCATTGTCAAACGCTTCACCATCCATGTCCACCACAAGGGCTTCAACGAACCTGACATTACGGTTACCTCTAGTCGTACCCAAGTCATACTCAACAGGCGACCACAACGACCCAGAAGCCTTCTCAGCGTTCTCCTCATGCAACGACAACAGCTCTTTGAGTTGTTCCCAAGACGAAGCCAATGGCTTCGGATAAATAGACTTCACATTCTTAAACAGAACTGCCATAACCCCTCCTATCTAGAAGGGTACAGGAAACTCAGCCCAAGTCAAGCATTATCTTTGAGCGTGTTCAGCACCCGCTGGATAGCGTCTAGATATTCCCTAGCGATATTGTCCTTTTCCTTACGGACGGTCTGCCAGAAGAAATAACCCGACCTACCACGATGACGCAAGAACTGCTGAGTCCTAGGCCTAGCCTGACCACCAAACTCGGCACCAAAGAACACGTCACCCCTGGTGACCTTGCGCTTACGCTTCCGGTTCGGATTGGACTTAGAAACAAACGCAGACTTCTCACTCAACTTGATAGTAGGAATACGGTCACGCCTAGCCCGCATTCCCTTCATCACCTCATTCGCCTGACGAGAACGGGTAACAGTTGCAGCCTCAGCCTTAGCCTTCTCATTCAGATTCTCTGCGACCTGCTGGGCAGCCTTACGCATCTCAGTATTGAATCGTTCATCAGCTTTCGCAGCATCACGAAGGAAGTTGGCGATACCAACAATCTCAATCGCATCGTTGCCACCGGTAATTGTGACTTGACCAGCTCTACCGTAAACCGCCATAGCAACAGACTACTTGTTTAGATGAATTGCTCTCCAACGCAAATACGCAAACATCGTGAACAACATTCGAGGGTCTTCTGCCAGCAACACCGAAGGTGCAATACCTGTCTCAACAGACAGGTACGCAATCATCCAATGGGCTGACTGATCTCCAAAGGGACGATCACAGCGTCAGCTTGGTTACCCAACTCCAAAGTCTCAACGTCGTTAATCCACGAATCAAAATCTAAACCGGTCTTCTTCTGACGATGCTCCGAATGCCAAGCAATAAAGGCAAGGTCAGTCAAAGTCAGTTCGGCTTCAAACTTCGCAACACTCTTACTGAACTTCTTTTCAAACGCAATAAAGTCAGGAAAGGTTGCCATGACTATCCGCTTGGATGAATCCAAAGCAGAAGTAACTTCCAACGCTATTTTCATTTTTCCTCCGCAGGGTTAAGGGTTAAAACTTATGCGCCAGTACCGGTCTTAGTTACAGCACCGTCAATTGGGAAGGTTACAGAAGCCGTAGCGATGTCGCCTACCGCCCCGTTCACGCTTTGCCAGGTTAGCGGTACCACGTTAAACGCATACTGTGGGTTGGTGCTTGAAGCTGCTGCAGTTCCGTTTGGCTTGACTGTCATCGGTACAGCAGTACCAGCGTTCCAAGCGTCGTAGAACAACTTCTCAATCGTTGGATAATCCTGTTGCAACTCAAGTGTGATCGAGTTGTCTGCAAGACCTGCGATGCGAGTTACTGCACCAGATGAGCCGAACGAAGTTGTAGCAACCTCCGCCTTTGACAGGTTCAGCGTTACTGACGTGACATAACTGGTGATGTCAGTATTTGCCGTGCCGAAGGTTACCGCTACGTTTGTGAGAACTTGCTTTGCCATATTTGAACTCCTGCCTCACGGCACTCGAAGATTAACTAATAAAACTCTACACGCCAGCAAGCCAGCGAATCAACAGACTAAGCGTACACCACCACACGGAAGTCAACCATCAGATAAGTCGCATCGTTGCCATCCATCGTAGAGATATTCGAGGCAGACTCAACCAGCAAGTTCTGCACCACCCCACCCAAAGACCGGTCAGATTCCAACGCTGCACGAACCGAAGTCGTACCCTCATACGACAGAAACCCATCCAAAGCAGTCTGAGCGGTACGCTCCGCAGACCTACCCACAACCACCGAAACTGTAAACACATGAGTTACCAGCCCGCCACGCATCGCCCCGTTGTAAGTAATCGAATCCAACATAGGCCAAGCAAACGGAGCATTCAGATTGTCTGGTTGCTGGGCGTAAGCCCTAAGACCTGGGATAGTGGCTAACGCATTAGCGAGACCAGTCTTGATGTCTGTGACGGAATAGCTCATGCGTAAATCCGCATACGACGATACGGTTCAACCAACTGAGCCATATCAGGGTCAAGGTATCGAGACACACGGATAGCACCCAAGTCGCCAAAGCCCGCCACACCGAGTGGACTGTCATAGCGTTTGAAGATGCGTGAAGCCTGAATGACCGTTGCCTGTGTTACAGGCTCCGGAACAGCAGGCCAACCGAACACAGCGGTCACCTGAACCAAAGCCTGATCGCCATAGTTCGCATTGACATTCGGAAACAGATAATCGCCAACAGCACGAATCTTGTCATAACTCCACGTCAACCCATCAAGGTTTCCGTTCAACGGTTCAAGCTGATAGTCCGATGCTTTCCATGTCACATCAAAAGTTCCGTCAGCCTGCGACGATGTTTTAAGTGTCAACGCTGTTCCAGCGATGTCATCAATCGAACAGTAGAACGAATCCTCAGCCTGATAAACCCGTACCTCCGCAGTACCTGACTGCCAGAAGCGACGGTTGCAATAGCCGTCAATGAGGCGTGACGCAGCCCCAACACAGTTGTCAATCAGGTCATCATCGAGGGTGTCAGCCGTTCCGATGCGGAGAGCTGCTTTGACCTGATTGCGTGTGGCATAGCCATTAGAAATACTCATGGTGTTCCGATTCTAGTTGATACTCGCAGCACCACGATACGGGACACCCTCAAGCGAATAGTTCACAAAAGGATTCAACGAATACACCTGACATGAGTACACATCCCACAACCGTTGCTTCATCGCTCGAAGGTGCATCTCATACAAAGCCCAATGCGAATCACCTGGCACATATCCATCAACCCTGTCACGCCCACCCAACGAACCACAATCAGCCCCAACCAACACAATGAACTTCGCCCCCATATGTGCTGCAAGGTGCATCGCCCCATGAATGCTCGAAGACCCAATAGTCAGTTGCCCAGACAATACAGGCCAATCCTTGCCATGCGGATCAAACGAAGTACCTGGTCTGCCGGTACGAGTACCGAACGTCGTCAGATTCCCTGCACACCCAGCGAACACCCCATCGGTACCATGCTCACGCTCAGGAGTGAAAGCACCGATACAGTCCTCACGCTTCGCCTCATGCTGTGCGTCTTCGTGATAATGGCTGAAACAGTAGTAACCCTTCAACCCAAATACTGAGCCAACGAAGTTAACTGCGATAGTTACCTTGTCGTCAAAGAATGCTGGTGTTAGATAGTCGAGTGTTGCACCTGAGCCGAGAACATAGATCGTTTCGCCTTCATACAGGTTCTCATAGTCGTCCATCGGGTCATACTCTCTTAGTCCCATCCAAGTTCCCTTCTCCGTGTTAAATCCCAATGCCCCGCATCAGGCAAACCTGACTGCCAACGCAACGAATGAAGCGCAGCGTTAGATGCGAAACTTTTGGCGTTGCGTTCTGCTAACTCTGGTGCAGAATTAATCGTAGACGAGTTATCGTGAATCACCCCAGCGTCAGAAGTCCAGAACTGCACGTTCAGTCTTTGCGCCCTCTCTTGAAAATCTGTGTCTTCAAAATATGCTGGGACATAACACTCGCTGAACAACCCGACCTTTGCAATCACCTCAGACCCGATCCACGCACAACACCAACCAGGCTTCGCCTCAGTCAATGTCACCGAATCAGGTTTGCAGTCGTTGTAGAAAACTTCTAACTGTCCAGGCTCAAAGTACGCATCAGAGTTCAGCAGTATCCAGCCGTCAGCGTGAGGCGTTGCCTTGATGCCTAGGTTCCATGATGGGGCGACACCAAGGTTGGTGGGCATTGACCAGACGTGATAGTTCTTCACATGGCGACGGTCAATCACCCAAGGCCAGTCATGAAGTGTGGACTGCCCACCATTGTCAATGACGATGAGTGTCTCAACTGGATAGTCAATGGATTGCAAGCAGCGTTCTAGAAGGTCATACCTGTTCAGCACCGGAACTACGACGACTGGCACCATGCAGTCAGCTCCTTCATGATTGGCTTCCAGTAAGCGTCATAAACCTTGTCAGCCCGATACTGGTCAGCAAAGGCCACAGCCTCAGCGCAAACACCTCTAGGAGCCTCGTAGGAGGCAATCAGGGCATCCACGATGGACGGTACCTGTGGGGTGCAGAACCAAGACTTCTGATGACTATCCCAGAACGGCTGGATCGCCACAGCCCACCCAGCCCCAACCAACTCCGGCTGAGCCGTGTAATCAGACACGATAACCCGTGTACCGCAAGCCTGAGCCTCGATGACAGGGATACCGAAACCCTCACCCATTGAGCAAGCCAACAGTACATCCGAAGCCGTGTACAGCGCAGCCAACGCTTGCTGAGGGAAACCAGTCCGATACGCATACGGGTCAACAATCTTGTATTGCTCAGGCTTCACACCACACGCCTCCAGCAAATGAACAAGATTGATACCACCCATCGCACCATCACGCTCCGTGTGTAGATACAACAAAGCATCAGGACGGTCTTGAGCGAAGATAGCGAACGCAAGAATGTTCTCACCGAAAGATTTGCGTGAAGGGTTCTGACCTTTGTTCGCAGCGTTCATCATCACAACAAACCTGTCCTCATCAACCTCCATGAGTTGTCTGCCGGTGAACTCACCACGATTATTCTTCAACATAGTTGTAGGAACAAACACATCCTCAAACGCATGAGGCGCATACAACGCATCAACACCCGCATTCTGCAACATCTCCAAACCAAACTTAGACATCGCAATCGGTTTCACATTAGGACGCTTACACCAAGCAACAACTTCTGGTGGACAAGGCGCATGGTCAATCGGAACCCACGAAGCGATATTAGGAACCTGTTCCAACGATGGTGATTTCAACACCCACACATCAAACAACGTCATCAACATCGCAGGAATCTCACGATTACCGTTAGCCCAATCCATCCAATGCGCAACAAGCACATCATCCGAATAAGGTGACATTCCCCTTGGGTAGAGCTTTATCCCATTCCAAATTGAAGCCATGCCCTCAATGCCATACATGGCATGAATGGCTACTTCGTGTTTTTCTTTGATGAGCCTTTGGACGACTTGCGCTGTTTGGGTGCCGTATCCGGTTGGGGCGAACGGGGCGTTCGAGTACCAGAGGATTCGAAGCGATTCGGAAGTGGAAGGTCTGCTTGCTCTGGCAAGTGCGCTATTCCCCTTCGGAGCAATATCTCCGCTTCTAGGTCGGGTAACTCGACCATTGTGTTCTTGACGATTACGAGCATTAGCCACCGTTCTCTCCTTCGCAGGTCGCAGGGTATAAAAAGAAATGAGGGTAGGTCGCCCTGCGTGTTCGACCTACCCTCAAACTTACACCGATATTGCTATCGGTTGCACTACCTCAAACCAATTATGGCTGGAGGAGGTGCTTGATGTGTGATGTCTGTGGCAAGTTGCCGTCAACACGGAATGTTGCACGGAACGTGACAAGACCGCTGTTGAATGCGTAGTCATCGCTACGATCCAAACGGAGGCCACCAACGGTTCGTACATAGTACGAAGGCAGGTGTCCAACAATCACGGACTTGGTTGTCGTTGCTACGTCAACCATTGATGGGTTTTCGTAGATTGGCTTGCCCAAGAGCAAGTCTGGTGATCCAACTGAGAGACTTGGGGCGAAAACGTAGTTCCCGGCGGTGTCCTTCAGCTTGCGTACTGCACCAACCGACTTGCCGTTCATCATCCAGCCAACGCCTGGAAGGTTGCGAGCTGCACCGTCCAAGGAGTAGAGCAAGTCAATGAGGTTGTCTGCGGTGAATGCGGTTGCGGTTCCTGCTGTTCCACCAACGCTGGATGCAGCAACGATGCCCTTTGGCATATCTGTTCCAGTTCCGATGGTCAATGCTGAACCAACAGCGTAACCGAGTGCGTTTCCAACCTGGTCACCCAAGAACGACAGCATATCTACGCCAGCGTCTTCAAGCAGTTCTGTTGAGACCTGTACGAGGAAGCTGTACTTGTATGCGCCCAAGGTGATGAACGAGTTGAATACTGGATCGGATTCTCCGATTGCTGAACCTTCGCCAGTTACCGTGCCAACCGAGTAGGTTGACAACGATGGGATTTGAAGGTTTTCGCCACCTGCGGTGTTCAACACGGTTGAGGTCTGAAGTACTGGCGCAATCAAGCGAGCCTTCATGATGACCTGATCGTAGAACGACGTAGGTACTGGTGAACCGGTGCTGGACTTCATGATGTCACGACGCTCAAACGCATGACTACGCTTTTCGCCCAAGACCAATGAACGCAACTGTGCTGCGTCATCAGCTACTTGAACTCCAGCTACAGGACGAACCTGGTCTGCGATTTCACGGGTTGCTGCATCCATGCGAAGTTCACGAGCTTCGTCTTCACGAAGTTTTGCGATGGTCTGCGCACGTTCGTCCAATTCCTTCGAGATGCGCTCGTAGGTTTGGGTTTCTTCTGCGGTCAAGTCACGCTTCTCTGCGGTGGCCTTATCCAAGATTGACTTGGCTTCGTTCCATGCACGATTGCGAATCTCGACTTGGCGGTCGATATATTCTTTCATGATGTTTTCCTTCTCCCCGTAGGGATGATGTTGTTGTTGGGATACGCAGGAGATTTAACTTAAACCTGGTACGGCTCCGTACACAGCAACATCGAAGGTGGCTCCACTCATTCGACGCAGTAACGAAAAGGTTACTAGAAGTTCTTCAGCAATTCAAGATGCTTCGCCAATACACCCACGCTTGCTGGAGCGGACTGTGGTGTTGGTTCAAGTTTCGCAACCGTTTCACGCAATAACGCTGCATGATCAGGTGCCAAAGTTTGACCAGATTCTAAAGCGAGAATCGCTGAAGCAAGCTGATCGGCATCAACACCCGTGCGAGTAGCCAAAGCATCAAGGCTACGAACACTTGCCGAAGTTGCCGTATATGCAGGAAAACCTGTAACTACCGAAACTTCAAACAAACGAATCTGACGCAATTCACGACGAGTGCCATCATCAGACCAACGGTCACCACCCTGAGGAACCGTGAAACCGAACGACATTGAGTCAACATCTTTGCGTTGCATCAAAACCGATAGGTCACGACCAACAGTTGTGTCAGGCAAATCAGCATCAACGAATAAGCCTTTAGAGTCCTCAGCCAAACGAACCGTCTTCGAACGTGTGGTACCCAACAGCATTGACGAATCATGGTTCATGTACATACGGATATTGTTCCGTGACTTCAACGACTTAGCGAACGCACCAGGCGCAATACGCTCAATGAACGGGAGCGGTTCTGAATCAGAGTTGAATACTGCAGCGTAACCACTAAACGACATACCGTTTCCTGCTGGTGCTGCACGAAGTTCAAACTCGTTGAACGTGATACGCCTAGTTTCTACCTGATCGGTCATACCTGCAACATTACCAAACTCAACTTGTGTACTGCGATGAAACGCTGGTGCTTGACGCAACACCGGCATATCACCAGTCTTGATCGTCTTAGGGTCAAGGGTCTTAATGCCTTGATCCGAATATGCTCGACGAGAAGCAGGGTCATTGTCTATCGCTAGAACGACGTTGTACTCAGACAGAATGTCCGCAGCCTTATTGCCCTTGTATTCAGGCGTTGAGATAGACATATCCTCGTTGAACTCAATGTCGTCATAACGCACACCCGCATCCTGCAACTGCTGTTCAGTATCGTCTTCCTCTTCCTCACTACGACCCGTCACAACATAGATGAAATACTTCTCCGCTAAAGCATTGACATAGTCAATGTTTTTCTGAATGCCTTCACCGCCCGCAATAAGCGTTCCATCAATGTCAACGATGACCACATCCTCGGAGTTAGCGTTTCGTTGCGACCCAGCCTCCTCGGCCTTAATCGCCTCAGCTTTACGAGCAAACCAATCCATCGCAGGTTTAGGGTCAAGCGGGTCAATACCCCAAAGGTAGAAGGCCACAGCACCAGCACCAGGAAACTCCTCATTACCAGCATCAGAGTTCTTCGGTGCATCCAAATCCACCAAATGCCTCTGCCCCCAAGCATTAGCCCGAATCACCTTGTCCTCACTAATCTGACCGTCAGCCATCAGTCGAGCCTCACGAACTGTGCGCTCAACCAAACCGTCACCTGCTAAACCTTCAGCGTTATATTCCAAACCTTTAGCAGCAGCCGAACGAATATAGGCAGGCACATTCAACTCGACAGCACGTTCACCACCTGGTTCCATATCTTCAGCAACAGAAATGGCGACCATCTGGTCAATCGCATCCTGCTTCGTTTGATGGCAACCCATCACTTCGCCATCTTCCTTCTCCACAGCCCAACCAGCACACTCAGGATTCTTATCAGAAATAAAGTAAGGCATCAGATCGGCTCCGTTAACCAAGACATGATATGTCCAGTTTTTGTAGATACAGCGTAAAGCAAATCTGTTGGCGTGACCGTCAAATGCAACATCTCTCCTTTATCCATCATCAAACCAGTCGTAGTGGTAACACCAGAACCACCAAGATAAACAGCATCAGTATTGTCGTTGTTGTGAATAATGAGGCGATACGGATTCCCTGCATAATGATTTAGCAACACACCATCAATGACAGTCGCAACTGTGCCGATAGATGTTTGCCCGTTATAGAACGCCACAACTAAACCTGATAAGCCGATGTTGGATCATCAGGTGCAACAGTAGAAATCTGTTGCAACTGGCTCGAAGGCAAACCAGTATGAGCTATCGCAGGCAACCCAACCTGAGCTAAAACCTCAGCCGGATCAAACCCAGCCAAAATCAACCGTTGCGCAATCTCAGCCTTCGATTGCATCTCAGCCAAGTTCGCAGCATTGATGTCCACGTTTGCCAATGGCACACGATACGAGTCGCCACCCTCAACAGGTGACATATCCTCAAGACGATGAATGTCGTTGATTGACAGGAAGCCTGATTGGATACCGGTGGAGAACGATGCGTAGCGTGACGCTTGGTCACCACGCAACAACCCATCAACATTGAACTTCATAAACGCACGACCCTCCAACAAACGTGAGTACCCTTCCTCAATCTTCTCAATGTAAGGCCTGAGCGTGTGGGTCACATATTGGATGCCGTTCTGTTCAACCGACGCATACGACATCGCACCAGGCGTAGTCACCCCAAGCATTGAAGGAGGCACACGGAAGATACGAGCAATCTCTTCTACAGCAAAACGACGAGACTCTAAGAACTGTGCAGAATCGTTGTCCACCGTTGTCTTCGTGAACTTTGCTCCACCGAACAACACACCTGGACGATGCGAACGACGCAACCCCTTATGGCCTTCCTCAAACCCTGACACCAAATCTTTAGCCTGCTCACGGGTCAAGTTGCCAGGGAACTCGATAATGCCGGAGGCCGATGAGCCTTGACCGAAGAATCGTGCAGCGAACTCCTCCAACGCTTTCGCCAAACCAAGGTTCTCTTTCATGAAGTCAATCCGTGAAATACCACGCATCTCACCAGGCAAACGAAGTTCGGTGATATGAATCATGTCCTCAGCCTGAATCACATCACGGTTCTCATAAACATAAATCGGACGACGAGACACACGATCACGACTGCACTCAACACGCTGAGGATTCAACACCACCAAAGCTGCAACACCCTGATCGTCACGCACGATACGAGTGAACGAGTTACCGTTCAACATCAACGAAACCAACACCTGCTGGAAATGCTCAATGCGGGTTACACCTGACTCAGGGTTATCCAACCATTGTGGACGAGGACGGAACGGGCGACGAGTCCCATCAAGACGAAGGAACGTGTCAACAGGGAGTGTGGAGATTGAATCTGAAATCATGCGCACACACGCATAGACCGCTTCAATCTTGAGCGAATCTTTTTCCGTTACAACAGTTCCGCTATTGGTGGTAACACTAAACCCGTCACCTAATGCAAACAATGACTGTGTAGATATTGCTCGGCTTTCGTTGCCATCACCTAACAGTCTCGACAACATTACTTACCTTTCCGACCACGCTCGTAAGCAGCCGTGAACAATAGAACTGACAGGCCGACAAAAATCAGCCCTAATGGAATTGCTATCAAGAATAGTCCATAAGCGATGAGCAGGATTGAGAAAACTTCTAGCAGGAAAATAGGCATGACTCTAGACTACAAAGAACCCAGGCACAGGTGCTACCTCTTCGCGTCTGGTCGCACGATCCACCGCCATACTCAATGCAATCGCAGCGTCAATCTTCCGTCTTGACTTACCCTTCGACAAACGAAGACCAGCATCGGTTTGACGTGGCACAGCAGACAACACCTGATCGGTGAACATCGGATCGCCATCATGAGCCAACTGCTGATTCACAATGCACTCATACAGCGTTCCGATAGCAGGCACCATGCGTTGAGCAGACTGCGGGAACTCAACCATTGGCAACCCGTCATCAGCCAACGCCTCAGCTGAACGCTGGAAGAACGCAGGGTCATAGGCGAACTCACGCACATTGAAGTCGTGATGCAGGCCACGCAGATATTGCTCGACTGCTGCGATGTCTGTCATCGCCCCATCAGGAATCCAAATCTTCGCACGAACCACCAGACGATGACCTTGAGGTTGGCACAACACCACCGCTATCGAGTCATGCTTCAAGGCCATGTCAATCCCCACAAACATCGGCAAGTCAGTATCAACCTGTAGTTCTGATTGGCATTGTTCCCAACCACCAGCAGGCAACCAAGGTGAATCTTCCTGACGCACCCATTGGTTCAACCGGTAACGCCTAAACGGAATCTCAGCAGTCTGATTCATGCTGACCTCCATGTCCTCCAAGTCCAGCAAACCCTCAGCCAAGTTCGGGTTCGCTTGCTCCCACGCTTGACGGTCATGAACAGCGCAACCTTCAGGAGCTTCCCACCAGAAGAAACCAAACCGCTCATCAACCTTCTGACCAGAAATAACTTGCTTGCCGTAGTTGTACAAGAAACCACAAATCGTGTCCAAGTCATATCCAGCCGTAGTGATGGCAACAATCATCGGGTCTTTTCTTGCACCCGAACCCAACGTCAACGCATCCCAAAGTTCACTATCACGCTGGACGTGCAGCTCATCAAACACCACGCACGACGGGTTAAGGCCTTGTTGAAGTTTGGCATCGCTAGATAACACTCGATAGATCGCACCGGTGGACGGAACTTCAATCACGTCTCGATACACCTTGCATACACCTGACAATGCTGATGACTGTGTGACCTGCCACTTGGCTTCGTTGAACACAACTCTTGCTTGCTGTCGGTCACCTGCAGCCGAATACACTTCGGCACCTGGTTCACCTTCTATGAGTTGATATAACGCACAGAGACTTCCTAGTAAGGACTTTCCATTTTTCCTGCTGAGGCCGACGAGCGAGCGTCGGTAACGAAGCAGACCATCAGGACGACGCTCAAAAAGATTATCCAATAAATCAGACTGCCAACCAGTAAGCACCAATGGCTCACCCGCACGAACACCCTTCGAGACATGAAGAAAAGTTCTTGCAAAGTCTGCGACCAGCGCACCGTCAGACTTCGGATACAACCTCGGTGTCGACCACGTTGGCTTTGCGCTGCCTGAACTGGTCAAGCTCATTGGCAACCCTTATCTCTGCCAACCCCAACCTTGCCCTGTCGCTCGGAGTAAATCCAAGCAAACTCATCCACGCTGTGTTCTGAGCATCCATCTGATCTATCTGCTTCACCGCAGGATGAGTCACGATCTGACCATTCGGACTGGTATACCAACGACGCTCCACATCCGAACCCAACCATGCTTCCAACTCTGCGATCCGATCGAAGTTTGAACACAACCTGGTCATGAGTGGAGTGTCGTGAAGTTCCGATAGATGTCTCCGACCAGCCGTCCAAAAAATCCCCCAATACGCAGACCCAACCTGACCCAAAGTTTTCGGTGCCTGCGGAATCGTTGCCAAATCCACCAAAGCCAACGCCGACTCCGGCATCGGTTGAGCTGCTAAACCCTTCCGCACGTATGCACCTCTTGCACGTTTGCGCTCGACAGGCTCGGCCTTCTTCCCTCGTCCAACTCCGGTGCTTGGTGTAGCCATGCCCCAATGGTAGCCGTACCCCCTCCACAGCAGAGGCGTGTCCTGCGCAGATCGGAA
>JAEHJW020007749.1_pt1 | contig 27142 bp, 36 predicted proteins | sample 9271431 | NCBI WGS metagenome assembly JAEHJW02 | reverse complement strand
AGGTATACTGGCGGAGAGGGCGGAGTTTTTGGCGGGATAATTGCAGAGGAAGAAAGACAGGGCGTAAAACGCATAGGAGAATTGGAATCTGAAAAGCAATCAGCAATATCTGCGGCGCGAGAAGCTGCCCGATCTGGAAATTGGCTCATCTATTCAAAGAAAGTAGACATAGCAGAAAAGGCATACGCATCACAGCAAGATGCAGTAGCTAAATTGAATGAGAATCTTGTAAAAAATAATAATGAGATAAAAAAACAGCAAATACAAGCTTCCCGTGATTCTGCAGTTGGAGGTCTTATCGAACAAGGCATAACAGACCCAGCAAAGTTGTTAAATATGCTTAATTTTGACGAGAGCGGAAAGAGAATTGGAGATTTTACATCAAAAGAAATTGCTGATAACCTCAAAAATCTTACTGTTGTAGAAAAGGCAATACCGGGAATCGTTGGGGAATGGATTGCCGCAAAAGAAAATGATCCAGCAATGGCTAAGTTTTCACTTAACGATTATATCAATTTCAAAGAGCCGGGACGCGCGCTTGACTTAAAAGAGCAACAATTGCGTATCAATAAATTACAAAAGGATATTTCGGAAACAGGTAGTGATGCAGATCCATATCAACTTATGGCATATGCACAGCAATATGCAACAACAGGAGCAATACCTACGGGAATACCAAAAGGAACTTTCGGTATTGTTTCGCAAGCGGCAAAAGAACTTCCAAAACAAAAAGGGAATATAGTTAATACAACAACTGGCGTAGCAGATTCAAAGTCATCCGCCACAGAACAGGCAGATTTCTCAAAACTTTACAATATTATAAATAATGTAAGGAGATTGAAAGAACTTGATGAGAAAAGAATAGGAGGAGTACTGTCGGGGACATTAGGCGCAGTATTTGGTTCAGTTGATCAAGATAAATATCTTAAAACAAGAAAGGCGATCGTAGACGATATGTCGCGTATGCAATCCGGCGCAGCATTGACTCCCGATGAAATTGCTACTTATGAAAATTATTTGCCGGGTAGATTCTCAGAATCATTCGGATTAGGGGTAGATTCAATGAAGCAACTCGAAACATTTGAGGAACTTATAGACAATAGATTAAAAGAAAGGTTAAGCACAAATGGATTATCTATGTATGGATATAGCAAGGTAAATGTTGGTGGAAAAGAGTACACAGCTGGAGATATTATTTCAAATGGAAAAGGACAAAATGGTCGAGTTAATCCGGATGGGACAATAACACTGTTGCAATAAAATGGCTACAATATCAGGAAAAGAATTCTTTGGTGGAGGGGATGTACAGGTAGTTCAATCGGCATCCGCTCCAACAATAAATATCCCAAACAAAGAAGAACGCAAAAAGTCTTATCTTGAGCGTGTTGGTGGTACAATCGCAAAATCAGTTGAGGAAGCGGGCGGAGCAATTGAGCAAGGCGCTGAATTGATGGCTGGTGCAGGAGTGACCACAAAGACACCGGGAGAGCGCGTGGAAGCCCCAATTCGGGGCGCTGTTAGGGCTGGATTAGGTGTAGCGGGTGCAACTGCTCGTGCTATCTTTTCGCCCCTCACAGAGGCAATTGCACCCATTATCGAGCCAGTTATAAAAGAGGGCATTGAGAAATCACCTACTGCTCAAAAGGCATTACAAGATCTTAATGTTTGGGCCGAAGCACATCCGGAAGCAGCGGCGAATTTAAAGGACTTCATGGACATCGCTGCTTCTGCAACAGGAGCAAAAGCAGGTACGGCAGGGATTGAAGCAGGTATGAAAGTAGGGAAACAAGCTACTGAAAAAATTATTAGTACAGGAAAGCAAGCAGTTGAAAAAACAATGGAGGCACTTACTCCTGATGCGGCACAAATAATGCAACGAGTTGCTCGTGTATCAAAAGGTAAACAGGCAAGTTTTGAAAAAGAAGCCGGAGAAAGCATCGGACAATTTTTGGATAAGCGTGGAATATACGGAGATATAGAAAATATATCATCTCAATTATATAATCGATTCACTACTTCAAAATCGGCAGCTGATAACGCACTCGCTAAATTAGATGGTGTATATAAAGCTAAGCCAGTTGAAACTGCTCTTGGAGAATTATTAGGGCGCGAAACACGAATTTCTACACCGGGTGCACTTTCTAAAGACTTTGCAAGAGTTAGAGAATTATCGAATAAATATAGGAAAGAAGGTTTGTCTATGTCAGAAATAAATGAAGTAAAGCGCTTATATGAAAGAAATGTTAGACTGGATTATATGAAGCAAAATCTTCCTGAATCAGTGGCAAAAGCAAATACAATAGATGATGCACTTCGTTCATGGCAATTTGGGCAAGCAGAGAAACTCGGATTAAAAAATCTTCCAGAAATTAACAAGGAGACTCGATTAACTAAAAAGTTAATGGACGATATTGGTAAAGAATATGCAGGATCAGCAGGGAATAATGCAATAACACTTACTGACTGGATAGTTCTTTCAAATGGAGACCCCGCAGCTATATCTGCATTTCTCGTAAAGAAAGGATTTAGTGACAAAACCATTCAATCTGCAATAGCAAAATATATTTCTAAGACAGAAAAAATTGGCATGCCAGAGGCAGAATTTGGATCAGTTAAACCTGATATGACTGATTTCTTTAAGAAGTAAAAAATTATTGCGGATTTCTCCACGAATAATATGCAACTATTATTAAGAATATAATAATTATAGGCATTTACTATAATTACGCGCTATAAACACAAAAAAGTCAACATGAACCTCAGAGACGCAATCAAAAAGCATAAAGAAGGAAGTAACCCCGATGACTTTCGGGCTGTTATTGCTACGATTGCGGAAGATTTAATTACAAAACAACTTTCTGGAATTGAACAGGAAGTACAGAAAGAAATTGACAAACTTGCAGGAAAGATTGCACAAACTGAAGATGAGGTAAAGAAGGAGATTTCAAAAGTGATCAATAGTGACAAGGTGCAACGGACAATAAAAGATATTATCACTGAACTCATAGCAAAGGGGATGCGCGGATTGAAAGGGGATAGGGGAGATAAAGGAGATCGGGGCGAATCAATTGAGGGGCCACAAGGCCCAATGGGGCCACGCGGAAAAGATTATGTACTGACATCTCAAGATATTAGAGCAATCGCCGACATTATCCCGAAGCCAAAAGATGGATTGGATGGATCTCCGGACTCTTCGAATGAAGTTGTTGACAAAGTAAACTCGGCAACCCGGAAGATAAAACTGGCAATGATAGATGGACTCGAGGAGCGATTGAAATTGCTTCATAGGACTATCTCGGAAAAGGTTGTGTCAAAAGGTGGAGGTGGCATGGGTAATGTCCAACATGAATTGTTTAATGTCTCATCTGCCACAACAACAGTGACGACGGTCTCTCCAATATCAGGGAATGGGTATGCGATTATGGGACTGTTCCATAACGGCCAACAGTTGCATCGAGGAACGCATTATACAGTAGGAGGGAATAGAAGAACCATCACACTTACATTTACACCACAGGATGATACTCAAATAACCATCGTCTACATACGAGGATAAATCTGATATGAAAAAACGACTCGCAATTTTACTTATATATGCTTTTGGATTGACAACATTCGCCTATGGTGCTACTTTGCCAATCATAACCGCGCCACAGGGTGGTACTGGAATAGGATCAGCTACTACAACTGATATCGGGAAGGTAGTGACAGTGCAATCGTCATCCCCATTTAGGTACACACTTTCTCCTTCTGCGGGTGGAAGTTTTTCAACTACCACCATAAATGGGATAGCATCCACATCATTTAATTTTCTCGCAGGCACTGGACTTTCTGTTGCTTCTTCGAGCAATAACATAACCTATACGAATACAGGCGTTACCTCTCTTGCTGGGACAGCAAATCAAGTAAATGTTTCAAATTCAACAGGAACGATAACATTATCTACGCCACAAGATATTGCACAGACATCATCGCCAACATTCGCTACAACAACAGTCAATGCATTAAAGATAAGTGGATTTAGCCCTACTAATCCACAAATATACGCTGATAATGATACCAACACTGGTGTCCACTTTTCTGGCCCTGATGTAATGATGCTTATGACTGGAGGCAATGAGGTTTTAAATATAAATGCTGCTGGAAAGGTTGGTATTTCCACAACAACGCCTCAGTCTGATTTGACAGTAGCTGGTACTACCACAATAACACAAGCAGCAATCATAGCATCATTAAATGGTATAGTTGCTGGATTAAATGGATTACTTAGGACACTTAATGTAGTAGCGCCATTATTGTATTCTACAACGACAAATAATCTTGAAATAGACTTTGGATCAAATGCAAATCAATTAAATAGCGGGGATATTTTACTCCCTCGAGTCGCAGGTTCTGACCAATCTACAGTATCCGACTTTTTTCAGATGTATAGCGCAGGAAGATTTAGTGGCGGTACTATATCGGATGCAGGAGGATCGACAATAAATGTGAGCGCTGGATATGGAACGATAGCTACTGGAACGGCAGCAACAGACACGCTTGTGTTTTTAAGTTGGACTGCATCTTCATCAATTGCAATTCCTGCAACTTCTACTCGACATATAGGAATTGAATATAACGCAGGGTCTCCACGAATAGCAATGCACGCAACCGATGACTGGACATATCAAGACTCTTTTCCTCTTGGGTGGGTTGTAAGAGATAATGGAACATTGCATATAACAAACAATGCGCGTAGTTCTGCCGATGCGCCGGGTCAACTTATCCGTAGATTCCATCAAACCCTTCCTTTCGTAAGGGATGAGTTGGTTGGTGGACTTATTTTAGGAGAAACTGGAACTCGCAATTTAACAATGTCCACTGGGTATTTATGGGATAGGAATAATAGATTTTTAATTCCAGCAGTAAATACATCTGTATCGGACAATTTTACATCATATTATAGAGATGCAACCACTGGGTTCAAAGCACTCTATACACAAACACAATGGGATAATGACAGATATGATAACGGATCAGGAACGCTCGTATCTCTTACTGCTGCAAAATATGCAAATCACTTTTGGTATCTTGAGCCGGACGGACAACTTATAATGATGTATGGTAGAGCGGAATACTCAACAGCGGCGGCGGCAAGTGCTGGGCCAGTTCCAGCGACACTTCCAAATAGATTAAGCGCTGGCTCTCGACTAATAGCACGCACAACATTCCAAAAAGGAGGGGCTTCTTATGTTGCCATTGATTCAGCATTTACAAATACATTTACGCCATCATCAGTCACAAACCATGCCAACCTTTCGAACCTTGATTATGCAAATGCAGGACACACAGGATTTCAGCCAACGATAACATTCCCGATAGCGTATGCTTCCACTACTCCTGCAGTAATAACTGCAAGCTCAAGTATTCAGGTATCAACTACTACTACTGGATATAATATCGGGGCAAAAAATTATCCAATTCAGTTTATCATTGAGAATCCGACCGCTACGGAAAACGATGCAATCTTTATATTTAATGCAACAAGCACTATAACAAAGGTAACTGCAGTAAATAAATCTCAGGGAGATACAGTCACATTTGGATTGGGGTATTCAACATCAAGGGCAACCGCGACATCTTCATTGTCGAACCTATTCAGCTCTGCACAGACAGTCACGGCAACGACGACTCCCGTGACGCTCACAATAAATGGATCATCTACGCCGGGAACAAATAATCCGCTTATCTTTTGGACTACCGCTGCGAGTAGCACACAATTTACACTGACCGGATACTACAACGAACAATGAGAAAATTATTCCGTAAAATATTAATAGGAGGTTTAATAGTCACAACACTATTCGGAGGGATTGGTGGGTTTGATTTAAATGTTGCTCACGCCGCTACTGTTCAAGCCGTAGTAGTTGGCGGCGGTGGTGGTGGTGGAAGTTTGGCAGGTGCGGGAGGTGCGGGAGGATATAAATATGACCCTGCATTTATTGTTGCAGTTGGATCATATGGAGTAGTTGTTGGTGATGGTGGAGATGGCGCAGGCTTTCCAAGCCCAGCGACTTCAGGTGCAACATCAACATTCAGTACAATTAATTCTGCTGGAGGAGGCGGAAGTGGAGGACATGGAAATGATGGGAAGAATGGGGCATCGGGAGGAGGCGGATCAGGGACAGGAGGTGGTGTAACTACCGCTGGCGGATTGCCATATTTCCCACAAGGTAGAGGAGGTGGTTCTGGTCCCGGATCATTAAATAGTTATGGCGGAGGAGGAGGCGGTGGAGCTACGGCAACAGGAACAAACTTTGTTTCTGGTCAAGCTGGTGCAGGTGGAGCGGGGATTGCTAATCCAATCACTGGATCAGTAATAGGTGAGAATATCGCTGGTACATATTATTTAGCAGGCGGCGGAGGTGGTGGATGTTGGTCTGATACTACTCCCGGACTCGGAGGAAACGGAGGAGGAGGCGATGCAAATGCAAGCGGTGATGGTACTCCGGGAACGTCAAACACCGGTGGTGGTGGTGCTGGTGGATGCCGAAATGGGACTACTAATGGGCTTGGTGCAAAAGGCGGATCTGGCGTTGTGATAATATCCTATGTTACTGGGACGTTATCTGCTACTGGTGGAACTATTACTACATCAGGAGGAAACACAATACATACATTCACCACACTTGGTGCTGATAATTTTGTAGTATCAAGTATAGCGAGTGTTTCCACGCGAAAAATTCGAGGTATAGGAATAACACGATGAAAAATTATGGTCTAAAAATTGATCCAATTGGAGAGGAAGATTATATTTTCGGCGGTTTTGGGACTATGGGCGATGTTATAAACTTTTCAGGAAAGTGGAGAAATTGGTTACCAAAGCAAGAGATACAAAAGATAGATGGATCTGATACTTGGGCATGCACAACATTCGGAACGCTCAACTGCATAGAGATATTGCTCAAGTTTATTGGCATTGATAAAAACTTCTCTGACAGATTCCTTGCGATAGGATCGGGTACTGAAATGAATGTCGGAAACTCTCCCCATACTGTCGCGGAATATCTGCGGCATAGTGGAGTATGTGATGAAGAAAAATTACCAATGCCAAAAACAATAGATGAGTTTTATACTCCTTCTCCACTTCCGATAGATCTTATTATGGACGCAAAAAAGTTTATAGAATCGTATGATTTTACTCATTCGTATGTATTCAATAAAAACAAGACACTCAAAGAGAAACAGGATTTGCTTAAAGATGCGCTTTTGAGAAGTCCTATAGGTATATCGGTAACTGCGTGGATATTTGGAGATCAGTATTATATCAAGCCGGAAGGAGTGGAAGACAATCATTGGGTTGCACTTGTAGATTATGAAGATGGAGTGAAATGGGTCATCTTTGACTCAGTCGATCAAGATATCAAAGAACTCGCATGGGATTATGATTTCAGTGTTGCAAAGGTCTATTATATCAAGCCAAAACTTGCAAATAATAAGATTAGCATCTTTGAAAAATTACTCAATTTCTTGTATAATATAATCAATGAAAAAGTTTACACTCGGTGAAAAATTAAATGGTATCGCATATCTTCAAGGATATAAGGATAATCCATATCTCTATGAGTTTTTGCATATCAATGGGCATCAAGGCATAGATATTACTCGCGCAGATGGAGATCCATTGCCGGCATATTACGACGGAACTGTTGTGCATATTCAGTATGATGCAATTGTTTATCTTACAGATCCCGATGAGAATAAAATGTGCCTCGAAATATCTATCGCACACGGAAAAAACCAACGCGTAAAAGTAGGGGATAGAATCAAAAAAGGAGATATCATTTGTGATCAAAGCACTGTCGGCCCATCGGTTGGATGGGGAGAGGAAGATTACGATCGTATCGCTTGGAGCCACGAACACATTGCATTTAGATATGCAAAACGCGTGGACGCAAAAGTACAGCAAGATTTGATATGGAATTATAGGCAATCCAGTCCAATTGATTATGTGATCATCGAAGGAGATAAAGGAATGGATCATTTTATAGATCCAAAGCAACACAACAACCGAGTATTATTTCAATTTGCAAAAGCAATGCAGCGAAAAGAGGGGTGGATGGATGGTACAAAATCATTCAGACACAACAACCCCGGAAACATAAAGGGACTCGATGGGAAGTTTCTCGTATTTAAAACATACGAAGACGGATTCTATGCTCTATGCGATTATATCGAACGAGCCATAACTGGACGGCATAAAGCATATTTGAAATGGGGATATGGGATGACGATACTTCAATTTTGTAAAACATACGCTCCTACTGCCGATCAGAACAATCCAACAAAATATGCTCAAGATTTGGTGCAATGGGTTGGACTAAAAGACATCAATCAGCCGATGACTGACATACTTCTTACCGAGATTGATTACATAAAAAAGTATAACAATCTCGAACATGGACTCGTCCCTCATCGGAAAGAGCAGGCAATCTATACGCCGGAGCAGGAAAAGGTCGAGGATCTTCAAATACAAATGAACCCAATAACAAAATTTGTATTATATTTATTCAATAAATACTTCAAGATATGAATGACGAAAACTATGGCCCACAAGGGTCGGAAACATCAGCAACTCCATATTATGTATCTTCAACTGGAAACGGACTATCGTTATCGATCGGAGGATTTTCCATTGTAGGCATCGCGCAGACAATCGTAATGGTAGCGCGACTTCTTGGCATAGAACTCACTGAGGATATAGTCACATCGTTTTTGATTGCGATCGTGACGGCAGGAGGCGCTTTAATGGCGGCATATGGTATAGGACGGAAGGTTTGGTTTAATTCCATTAAACCTCGTCTTCAGAAGTGATCTGATTGGGGGCAATTTGCCCCTTATTCAGCTCGTTTCAAACAGAATAGCATCATACTGCCATTGTGCAGTAAAATCACCGCACAGGGCCACACAGCCCAAAAAAGGAGTCGTTATGGAACCGATATGGATGAGAAATGGCATCAAGGCGCATGGGGAAGGGCCAGCAAAACAAGGGTGGAAATGTTATCAATGCAAAGAGCAATGTACCACGACAACCGGATTGAATGAGGAACCCGGAGAAGGAGATGCGCGATGCGAAAAATCATAATGCGCGAATGTGAAGTATGCGGTCGACTTATGCGATTCGGATTGTGGGAAGTACTTACGGCCGAGCAAAGTGTCGCGTACGGCGAACTCAAAAAGTGTGATGGCGTAGAGATTAGGAAAGAAATCTGCGACCGATGTAATTGACTTGGGGCTGTCATTAAATTGCCCTATTTTTTATGGGGATGTTGACAGGATATGCCAAAGTATGCAATAATGAAATTATGAGAAAAGATACACAAGGTAGACCGGCACGGATACCGAACATAAAAGAACAAGTGCAAAAATTACGAGACGCAAAGTACTCTTATGCGGAGATAGGTCAAATGATAGGAGTAAGTCGCCAACTGGCTCAATGGCATGGTAAAAAGTTATCCACTATTGAGAAGTTGCAAAGAAATGCAAAATAAGTCATACTGTAAATACAAAAGTCGAACAATAAACAAATCAATAAAAATCACATGAAAATTTACCATCCAGCTATGGCCAATGTAAGTGCCACACGGCGGTTAAGTAAAAAGAGCAGAATAGGATCAGCCATCTTAAAAGCAATCACATGCTTCGTATTGGCTGATATTTTTATTCTTACCTTTGCACTTTTCCAAATTTCAAATGGAGAGCAGACCGGCGAGTGGAGTGCATATTGGATATGGCAAGCAAAAATAATCGTATCAATCATTAACCTATGAGAAACCCACGAAAGCGATGCGTATGTTGCAAGCGACTCGTATCGATCAAAAAGGTAAAGGTGGCATATCATAGACCGGTGGACTTTAAGGACAAGAGATTCGATACTGAAGCATACCGGCACATCGAACAATGCCAACTCGCAGAGTATAGAGAAATCAATCAGAGGACTGTCGATCCTCAAAGAACAATGCAAACAGTATGATCACATTAACAATAAACGGCGAAACAGAAACAAAAGGAGAGATGGCAGATGCGCTCATCCATATCGCTGGATTGATTCGTGAAGGGTATACCAGCGGAATCAATCCTAACTGGGAGATGGACGGGGAAGAAAAGATATATTGCGATCACATCAATGATGGAAAGAATGATTGCAATTGCCACTTGCTCCATTATTTCGGAGATAGTTCAGAAGAAACTCAACAAGACGCATAAATATGGCAATAAAAAAATCACAAAAGAAGATCGCGCGGCCGATCGCAAAAAAGAAAGTCGCAAAAAAACAGGTAGTAAAGCAGGTAGTCAAAAAAGTAAAAATGGGAAGACCAGCGCCAATGAAGCAGCAAGGAGTAATGGCAATCGTCCCATATAGCGAGATAGCAACTCCCGAAATGCATAAAGGGAAATATACACTTGCGCCGACGATGTTCAGCGATATGCAAATCAAGGCAATCATCGCCCCTACGCCGCGCCATATCATAAAGTCACGGCCCGGAAAAGGAGGTGGAAACTGGGACTATGTACCGGGATGGTGGTTCAAGAAAAAAGCAAACTTTGTATTCGGGTTCGCTCATGACTTCGAAATAGAGGGAGAGCGCGTAGACGGCGACTTCGTGACAGTCAAAGGAAAAGTGACTGTGCGCGACCCAAAGACCGGAAAGATAACCGCAATCAAGAGTGACTACGGAGGCGCTGCGATCAAATTCAAATCAAAGATGCCGCATACTCCTGCGAACTACTTAGATATCAGCAATGACTTCAAGGCCGCCGCTACTGATTGCTTCAAACGATGTATGGTACAATTCGGATTCGCAATGGATGTGTATGGAAAGTCAGAATCAATCGAAGCGGGCCAACCCGTGCGAGAAGATCGTGGAGACGAACAAGAATATGTAACCGAGCAACCTCGTAATGTTCGACAGACAAACGAAGTGACATATATAAAAACAGCAGAAGCATCTCCATCAGAAATGATCGAGAAGTTTTGTACAGAATGCGGAAATCCAATGACGAAAGCCGAAGCAGATTACTCAAACAAAATGTTCAAGAGGCAGTTATGTCGCACATGCCAAGCAATAAGAAATCAATTAAAATAACATGGCAGAAAAAGAACAGAAATATGAAGTATCGAGTTTGTATGGAGGGCGCGTGCAGATCCGATTCTATCCAATATCTCATCAATACTGGGTAAGCGTGGACGGCTCTCCATTCAAACGGAAAGGAGGGGTCACATCCATAATTGGCACAAAGGATAAAAGTAAGGCGCTTCAATCATGGCAACAAGGAATCACAGCAGACCACTTACTCAAATTACTCGCATCAGGAAAAAAGATTACTGCGGATGATGCACTTGAGGCCGTCATCCAATGCGATGTACAGCGCGACGAGGCGGCAGACATCGGGAAAGAGATACATGGATGGTGCGAACATTTTATCCGGCACAAACTCAAGCAATCCGGATATGAAAAACTACCGGAGATTCCAAACTTCCCTGAAGCCGTGACTGGAGTCAACTCATTCCTTGAATGGATAAAAAAACACAAGGTAAAGTTTGTGTCAACAGAGCGAGTCGTCTACTCGCTTACTCATGACTATATGGGTACAATGGACTTTGAGGCGGAGATAGATGGAATGCTATGTCTCGGCGACTTCAAATCATCAAACGGCCTATACAACGGAGTACGAATGCAAACGGCGGCATATATGCATGCCGATGTAGAGGAAAATCCGAAAAAGAAATACAAAGGTCGGTGGGCCATACGACTATCGAAGTACAATGAGCAGGAGCATATAAAGCGCGAGGAGCGAAAGAAGGAAATCCGACGCGCGATAGCGAAGTTCAAAGGAACTGAATACAAAGAATATCCGATCAAACCATATCAAGTATTCGAGGCAAAGTTTCTCGACAATGGAAAAGATTTTATGAAGCGCGATATGGATGCATTCGTGGATCTTAAAAAAGTCTACGAATGGGACAAAATGACAGATCCGTTCTTGTGCGGAGAGGATTGGTAGACCATTGACAACCAACATAGATGTGCTAAAATAAACTCACAAACAAATACTTTTACCCTTGTTCGGGGATAAAACTCATGTTTGGAGTGTTATATCTATAAATTGCCATCCCGCCTTAAAAGCGGAGGAAGTGACTATTAGATATAACACCCCGAACAGGAGTAATACACCCTTCGCAAGACGGGTGTTTTGCTATATTCACTTAAATTACACCAGTAAGGAATTTATGGCTAATAGAAGAATGTTTAGTAAGAAAATAATAAACTCGGCTCGATTTCTAAAAATGCCGATAGACACACAAGGATTATACTTTCATCTTGCCCTTAATGCAGATGACGACGGAATAGTAGAAGCGTGGTCGATAATGAAAATGATAGGGACATCGGAAGATAACATAAGAGTGCTTTCCGCTAAAGGGTTGGTAAGAATATTAAATGAGGATTTAGTATCATATATAACCGACTGGGGTGAGCATAATGTAATAAGAGCAGACAGAAAAATAGATAGCATATACAAAAATCTTCTTCTGCAAATAGTACCCGACGCTGAAGTATTAGAACCCAAGCCACGATCTGATGTCGAAGATAATAGTAAAAGAATACAAGGTATATTAGTTGATAGAAGTCAATTATCAAATGGACAGTCCACGGACGGCTTAGGTAAGGATAGGTTAGGTAAGGAAAAGATATTAAATACAGCGGATGCAACCCGCAGGGATTATATTGCAGAGATTATCTATCTATTCAAAGAAATCGATCCTACTTATGAGGAATGGTATGGAAACAAGACGCAGCGTGGAGCAGTAAAGTGGCTCATAGATAAATTCGGGTTTGAAGAAGTATCAAATATGGTTTCTGCACTTCCGGCAATAAACGCAAAGGAATTTGTCATAAAAAGCACCACACCATGGGAACTTAAAAAGAATCTCGGAAAACTTAAGGCACATTTTGACCAGTCGAAGTCAACGCAAAAAAATAAACTAACGATAGCAATATGATATATAAAATCACATTAAGTAGCGGTGCAAAGATAGCAATAGAAAATGATGATGATCTCGAAATTGTTATCAAAGCAATACTCGATCCGCAAGCTAAACTCATCATAACGAAGCACGGAATATTTAATCTAAGTTTTCTCGTGGCAATCACGGCAGACGACGAAGCAGAGGAAAAACTTATCTATGCACGGAAATCAAGAAGCACCGAACAATCAGCAATCCAAAGCATAGTAGGGCAACCACATTTTCAAACACTTATAAAACAAATGTCGATCGGGGACGGAAAATAAATATATGACACAAAATAAATCACAAGAAAAACCAATCCAGCAATCAACATTCGTGACGAAAGAGGAAGTGGATCAATTCGAAAAATGGTTTGCAAAAGCAAAGGATAAGCCGATGTCAAAAGATGTACGACATTTAGGAGACGAAATACCAAAGTCAGAGCGCCTACCAAACGGAATACCGGGATATATACATAATCCGATCACTGGTATATGCCATTGGACGATCGTGCAACACCTTGTAGAACAGAATGTCATTCGAAAGGATGGAAGATATTGGCTCATATCAAATCCGAGTGCATACTGCAGATTTGAGGCCATTATGAATGAAATACGCCGGATACGCGGTAGGAGAGAATTTGCTCAAGCAAAACAACTGGAAGATTACTCAAAACTATGCGATCCGTCCCCAGTCGAAATGCCGCATCAAATTGAGGACAATCAAGAACGATTGCCATACAAAGAAGATTAAAATATATGGAAACATCCCAAGTGGTAAAAGATTTCAGAAAAAGTGTCGATGAGGCCATAAGCAAGATAAAAAGTTTAGAGCAATTTAGAGAGTCAGACAATATGGTCGATTATGTATTCAAGATCGGCCGAGAGATGTTTGATAAGCCCCTCGATATCAGAAGCGTAGCGTGGCTCATAGATACTGGAGGCCGACTTACAGGAGTATATGCCTATCTTGGTAACAAGGCATCACGCGCGCGTGCAATCCGCGACATATATGAGCAGAAGATTGATGAGGAGACCGCCAAGATAACAATAGAAGCATATAGGGACGCAGACTCAAAGATAATGCTTTCAAAAGCGATCGCAAAAAAGCAGGTAGCCGAATTGAGAGAATTCCTTGTAATCGCCGAGCAGGAAAAGAACAACTGGGAAAACTTATTAGCAGCAACCGAGAAATTGATCAGCTTCGCCCAGTCAGCAATAAAGGTCAAAGAAAGTGAACGATTCAGATCTAATCAAATGTCTGACGGACAACATCAATAATTAATTATGAAACAAATAATTTTAACTGCACTAATAATTTTTATATGCATCGCATTGCTTGTAAAATGGTTTAGTTTCTGTGATAGAATAGAAGGAGATTGGGGATTCTACTTGCTATCGGTGTTCCAATTTCGATTGGAATATCATTATTATTGTTAGTAATACTGCACTTATGAAAATCTTATCCCTATTCGACGGAATCAGTTGTGCACGAGTTGCACTCGACAAGGCAGGTATCCCTGTAGATGTTTACTACGCAAGCGAAATAGACAAATACGCCGAACAGGTATCTCACAAGAACTACCCGGAGATTATTCGGGTTGGGGACGTGAAGACGATCCATGAGCGGTTTGACATTGACGAACACTTCGGTGGGGGTATTGACCTCTTAATTGGAGGCAGCCCGTGCCAAGACTTATCTATCGCAAAGAAAGATAGAAAAGGATTAGACGGAGAACGGAGTGGTTTGTTTTGGGAATATGTACGAATACTCAATGAAATAAAACCAAAATATTTTATTCTTGAAAATGTTGCATCTATGCCAAAAGAAGCAAAAGATATTATTACAAAAACTCTCGGAGTAGAACCAATAATGATAAACGCAGCACTTGTTTCAGCACAACAAAGAAAAAGACTATTTTGGACAAATATACCGAATGTAGAATTGCCACAAGATAAGGGTATTTTGCTAAAAGATATTTTAGAAAGTGGTGATAGTGAAAGAATAAAATCATACTGCATAGATGCTTCATATTATAAAGGTGCAAGTTGGAAACAATACAAAGAAAAAGGAAGAAGACAACTTGTTATTGAATCAAAAAGAATAGGACAATTTGGAGCTGGAGGACAAGGAGATAGAATATATAGTATTGATGGTAAATCTATTAACTTATCTGCTAATGGTGGAGGTAGGGGTGCAAAGACTGGATTATATGCTGTTGCATTAAGAAATAGAGGAGAAGGAAAAAAGCCAGAGATAGGTGGAGAAAAAGCAAACGCAATGACCACTGTACAGACTGATAGTATGGTTATGGATAATTCAATAATTAGAAAACTTACTCCAATAGAATGTGAAAGATTACAAGGTTTATCAGATAATTATACTGAAGGAATTAGCAATACACAGCGTTATAAATGTTTAGGCAATGCTTTTAATGCAGATGTGATAGCACATATACTAAAAAATATAGTATAATAAAAGGAATGAAATTCACTATCTATGGAGAACTTACTGATTTGAACGCATACCTCAAAGCATTGAATTCGTATCGTCTTGTAGGCAGTAAAATTAAACGAGAAGAAACCGAGCGCGTTGCATACGAGATAAAGTTTGCAAAGATTCCAGCTCCAACAAAATATCCAATAAAGATAATCTATCGGTGGTATTCAAAGGATAATCGGAAAGATATAGACAATGTCTCTTTCTCAAAAAAATTTCTTAATGACGGAATGGTAATGGCTGGATTGATACCAAACGACTCTCGCAAATTCATATCAGGGTTTTCAGATGAGTTTTATATCGATAAAAATAATCCTCGCACCGAAGTTGAAATCTATGAATCCAATCCCACAAAAATTGAGAAATGAAATGGCGGCGGATCCATTTTATCAAGAGTGTTGTCTCACCGGAACACCTGCCCGATTCGAAAAAGTGGACTGGCATCATTGCTGGAAGTTTGCTAACAAGCAAATAAATGAGAAGTTTGCTATCGTACCCGTATGGTGGTATATGCATAGCCCACTTGGATCACCCGAAAGCGTTCATAATTGCCGGTTGACTGAAATACAAGTGAAACTCATATCACTCAATCGGGCCACGAAAGAAGACCTTGCAAAATATCCAATGGATTGGGAAAAGGAACGGAAGCGCTTAGAGTATGAATTGAATGAAAAGAAAGTTATCCACATTTTGAAAGTAGGCAAGTGATACGCAATATGGTATAATTATCTTAACAAATAAATCACATCGGCTGCGCGTTAAGGGTACAAAGCTGAACTCGAGAGCGCCTTTGCACTCTTGGCACGCCTGCCGAAAGAAATCAATGAAAAAAATCTATACCAACAAATCACGATCCATATTCGCTATCTATGATACCGATACAGACATTATGGAAATGCTGTATCCAATCGGATATCCGGACAAGGAAACAATAAAGCAGGTAGTCGAAACTGATGTCGTGATAGAAAATAAGAAGAAACCATTTGAACCAAAATCGCCGAAAGCAATAAAAAAGATTACTGGTGGAATTGGTAAAATTAAAACCTGCGGTATCTGTCACGAAGCAGGTCACATGACAAAAACCTGTCAGAAGAAAAAAGATTCCGAAAACAAGGTAGAATTGAATTATAGAATAAAAGCAACCGAAGATGATATTGTACGCATACAGGAATTGAAAGAATCCGGTATGAAATCCCACGAAGTCGCTGAGGAATTAACACTGCATCTTGCGGAAGTGAATAAACACTGGGTGAGTAATGAGTGCTGATAGAATTATGGTGCATCAATGGGGGTGGATCGAAAACACGACTACGCTGACGAGCTGAAAGTTATTATCGAGGATCCCCACTGGTGCATCATAGAGCAATGGTTTGTGCCATGCTCGCAGGTATGAAATATGCTTAGTGATTTCCATATTTCAGCGGTATGAAAGTACCGCACCTGCGAGGATGGCGAAAGCTATCCCCTCACTCATTGGTTTGATTAGCGCATCGCCTTGTGCGGTGCGTCATATATACAGCGAGATATCGATGTCTCCTCCAGTTCATGGCTGGCTCTGTATATATGACGAACTGTATAAGTTCAATATACCAACACTGAAATAGGTACCTTTCAACGCAAGGTGTTGGTATATAGCGGGGTAGACTAAAAGTAAGTCGTCGGTCTCATAAACCGAAGAAGTTGGAGCATTACCAATCCCTGCAACAAATATGAAAGTAAATCACATATTAAACAATGAATAAAGAACAGCAAAAAGCAATCAAAGACGCGATCCGTAAATTAAGAGTAAAGGCATCTGCGCGAAGGCATGAAGCCGAGCAACTTGATAAACAGGCCGACAAGTTGGAGGGAAGTACGGATGTATATTCACCCATCGAAAATGATGATGACTAATAAATACGCAGAGGAGGTATTGAATATCATAAGAGATTCAGTTGGGCCTATAACCGGACAAGAATTGGTAGATCGGGTCGGGATGATAGGTAGTAATACAGGACAGAAGATTAGAGAAGTCATTCATAATCTTCGTCTTAGTTGTTGGCCTATATGCGCGAATGGATATGGATATTTCTATGGAAATGAAAGTGATGTTGATAAGTTTATCGAAGAGTTTAAGAATCGTGTTGCATCGCAAAGAGAGGCGATTGATGGTATGATGAAGGGAAGGACATTAAAAGAAAATTCTCAGCCACTAATAAAACTATTTGAAACAGATGGATAATAAAGAACTGATGGCAACTTGTCCATCCTGCAATCAAGTCATATTCCGGGAAGGAGAGATAGAAATCAAAACATCATCCATCCCAATAATGACGATACGTACCATTTGCCCCCATTGCCGAAAGCGTGTTAAAATAGAGATAAAGGTAAAAACCGAAGTATCAAAAGACACATGAATATCATACAAGCCAAAAACTTTTCAAATAGGGCAGAAATCGATAATCATATACGGAACCTTACGGGGATGACAGTCGATCAAAAGACCGATCATCAAATCAAAGGAACGCGCAATGAGTTGGAACGGTTAGGATTATCAGATCGTAATATATTTTGGGGAATAAAATGTATCATATCGGATGATCCAACAACTCCAACGCCCCAAAGAGAAAAACCAAACAGAGGGGAAGTGCAACCATTCGGTATTAATCTTAATAAAAAATAAAAATGTCCAAACCAACAAAAACATACTTGGGCCGTGAAGCCCGCGAGAAGATATTAAAAGGAGTAAACGCAATATATGATCCCATCAAATTGGCACTTGGCCCAGCGGCCGGACGCGCACTGATGTATCGGACATATGGGCGCGGGCCACGCATCACTGAAGACGGAAATACTATCGTATCTGTCATCGAGCCAAAGAATGAAGCCGAGAAATTGGTAGCAGACGCATTCAAAGAGGCAACAAATAAGACGAATGAAAAGGCAGGCGACGGGACAACCACCACGACTGTCATTGCTGGTCATCTCATCAATGAGATATTTTCAAAATTACAGGAATCCGCACAGGCATATGCAATCAATGGGAATGTAAGTGTGCAGGAAACTCGACGAAAATTGCTTGCACTTTCAAAAGAGGTGCAGGAAAAAATCAAAGAATGTTCGAATAAAATCGAAACTCTTGAAGATCTCGAAAAGGTTGCCATTGTTTCTATGGGCGACGAGGAAGTCGGAAAGATTGTCGCTAAAGTAGTATGGGAAGTAGGTACAGACGGATTTGTTGATGTTGTAGACGGATACAAAGGCGAACTTGAAACAGAAGTGATCAAGGGAGCACGATTCCCTGCAAAGCCGGGAGCAAAGGCATTTCTCAATAATCCAAAGAGATTTGAAATGATTGTAGAGGATTATCCTGTGTTCCTTACGAACTACAAATTTGATAACGAACAGCAAGCACGACAGACATTTGAGCGTCTGCTGAAGACAACAAAGAAGCTATGTGTTATTGCTCCCGACTTCTCCGATCAAGTTCTTTATTCGATGGTGCAAACAGTCAAAGCAGGAGTATTCATTATGCCTGTCAAGGTTCCTTCTCTCCGCACAGAACAGTTTGAGGATCTTGCAATCTATTTCGGAGCGAAGTTTATCGACAAGAACACAGGGCAGAAACTCGGTACAGTCGAGGAACGAGATCTTGGATTTGTAGAAAAACTTGTAGTCAAAGATGAGGAAAATCGAGAGGACGCAATCGCGCTCGGAGGGAGAGGATGTGTAGAGGCAGAAGTTGCTATCAATGAACTTGAAGCAAAAGTGACTTCTCCAGTATCAGATCGAATCGCAGTGCTTAAGAGTCAGATTATTGAGGAGCGAATCGAATCTCATAAGAAACTACTCGAGCGCCGGATCGCTTCCCTTGCCTCCGCTGTAGGAGTAATCCGAGTAGGTGCATCAACTTCATCCGAAGCACTCCCATTGAAGTTAAAGATCGAGGATGCTCAATATGCTTGTAAGGCAGCGATGGAAGAAGGATATGTAAAAGGTGGAGGACTGTGCCTGAAAGAGATAGCAGATGAAATGCCTGACTCCATTGTTTCCGCATCCCTGCGCGCCCCGTATGAGCAAATTCAATCCAATAACGAGGGGCCATTGGAAATTGGAGACGAAATCATTGACCCTACAAAGGTAGTACGACTCGCGGTTAAACACGCAATAGAAGTCGCCGCAAACCTTATAACAGTAAAGATTCTTATTCCGGAAATTGAGGAACAGGCACCGGCAGAAGGATATTATGCAATTGCAACCGCATTGAATCGAGGGAACGCACTCGTAGCAAAGAAGGAAGGCATAATGAAAGAGAATCTCGATGAGATGAATAAGGATTTAATGCAGAAATTTGAGGATGAAGACGGCAGGGATTAAAGGTCGCTAATAAATAAAAACACTACAATGGCACAAACATCGCGCGCAAGCAAAAATCAAATTTATAAGGCGAAGGGTAAGTATCCATCTATGACAAAGGGAGCAACCCAAACGGATGAGATGGAGCATGGATCAAAAGGAAAGAAGATGAAAAAGATTGAAAAGGTCATGCACGAATTCAAAGAAGGAACGCTCAAGAGTAGCAGTGGAAAGAAAGTGAAAAGTCGCAAACAGGGTATTGCGATTGCTATGAGTGAAGCAGGAATGAGCAAGAAAAAGAAATAATATTCACCCATCTTCGGATGGTGTGCTGAGGAGATATGTCGACGCGCCAAAAAGTCCCACTGTATTAATGGTCAGAGGGTGCATATCTTCTCAGTTTACTATCCGAAATATGACCAACAAAGCAAAACGATATTATGAGAATATATACGGAATCAAATGGGATGACATGAATCCATCAATGCGCGAACAACTTGAACTGGCCGAGATGGATAAGATCCCACCAAAATGCGAAAAGCGGTTGACAAAGTATGAGCGATATAAATATCACACATTTCCTAAAAAGTACGATGAAACTATCCAAAATAAAACCATACGAAAAGAATGCAAAGAAGCATCCTGCGGCACAGGTAAAGAAAGTCGCAGCATCTATTCAAGAGTTCGGATTTAACCAACCGATAGTCTTGGATGAAAACAATGTGATTATTGTAGGACATGGAAGATACGAAGCAGCCAAACTACTAGGACTAACTGAAGTACCCGTTGTACAGGCAAAATTGACCCAAGAACAGGCTAATGCGTACAGACTAGCAGACAACAAGCTAAACGAGAGCGAATGGGATATGGGATTAGTGATAGAGGAGCTAAAAGGATTGTCTAATGAAATGCTGGACTTAACTGGGTTCGATAGTGATTTAATAATAGAGCCAGATGATAAGGATGATGAAGTCCCAGAATTACCAGAAGAACCTATAAGCAAATTAGGAGATATATACCAACTTGGGAACCATAGAGTTATGTGCGGAGATAGTACGAGCATAGAGGATGTTGAGAAGTTAATGGGTGGTATGAAAGCTGATTTATTACACACAGACCCACCATACGGCATTGACTATGAAGGTGGAAGTAAAAAAAGAGAAAAAATAGCTAGTGATGCTATAGATATATATCCATTTTATTATACTGTATTAGTAAACTGTCTAGCAGTTAGTAAGAATGGAGCAAGTGCTTATATATGGCACGCGTCTAGTGAAACACATAATGCTATAAATGCATTTATAGATGCTGGGTGGGATTATAAGCAATATATTATTTGGAATAAGCATAATAGTACATTTGGTAGACAAGATTATCACTGGAAACATGAACCAGCAATATATGGATGGGCTAAGAATGGAAGTCATAGTTGGCATGGAGATAGAAAACAAACAACAGTATGGGATATAGAAAGACCATCTAAATCAGATAGTCATCCCACTATGAAGCCAATAGATTTATGCCAAAAAGCTATATTAAATAGCTCTAAATCTGAAGATATAGTGTTGGATATATTTTTAGGAAGTGGAAGCACGCTAATAGCATCAGAAAAAACAGGTAGAATATGCTATGGTATGGAACTAGACCCCAAATATGTAGATGTAATTATAAAAAGATGGGAAGATTATACAGGAAATAAAGCAGTAAAACTATGAAAGCGGAAACAATAATGGATGTTTATAAGCTGGCATATATTGATTTTGGATCTGATATCACGATAGATCAGGCAAGAAAGTATTTTGATATAAGTTGCGAAAAATTGTTTAAACTCGTATTCTTAAATAAATACCGAATGGTAGCACAAAAATACGAAACACGGTTAATGAATCAAAGAGTGAATAATGCAAGGCATAGGAATGCTTGGTGGGGAAGCGTTATGAGTACAGATGATAAAAGTATCAATGCTCAAACCGCAATTGTACTATTGAAAGAACAGAATTTCAGATGCAATATATGTGATTGCTATTTAGTAAAAAGTAAAGAAAAACAATTGGATCATATAAAGCCAGTATCTAAAGGAGGCGAGCATAAAATAGGGAATGTGCAATGGCTTTGTAAAGTATGTAATCTGAAAAAGGGAAATAAATATGAAAACTAAAAAGAAAACAGGGCCAAAGGATGACTATAAATGCACCAAAGAGGTTGTATTAAAATTGGAACACGCTTTTTCAATAGACGCAACGATAGAGGAGGCCTGTTATTATGCAGATATAAGCAGAGATACCTATCATAGATGGGTAAAGAAAAATCCTAAATTATCTGACAAATTTGAGCGGTTACGACAAAAGCCAATACTATTAGCACGACAAACAGTTGTAAAAGACCTTGATAGCCCCGATGGAGCGCGTTGGTTCTTGGAAAGAAAAAAGAAACATGAATTTAGTACAAAGGTTGAAACCGATGTGACTTCGCTCGGAGAGAAGATCACAGGAATAAATTATATCGTTCCCGATAATAAAAAATAATCATGCAAATTCAAAAAACATTCACATTTAGTTTTAGTATAGAGGGTCGTGCATATAGCTTCACAGTACACGCAGAGACAAAAGAGGAAGCAATAACAAGACTTGCCAAAGACCTTGGCATTATCGTTAATGAAATAGCGGAATCCATAGTATAATAATTATGAAAATATATTTTAGAATACCATTCACATTTTATTGGATTGGAAAGGTTGGACTATTCGATCCTATAAAGCAAGAGGCAACAGGTAAATATTATCTTTGTATAGTCACAAAAAATTGGGATGAAAAAGAATCCCATTATTACTGGAAGATAATAAAATGAATAAGGATGAACAAAAATGGATAACATTCGAAATAGAGAATGGATGGATATGTGTGATGCCGGAAAAAGATACTAAACCTCACGCGAAGATAGTGCTTATAGAACCGGGTGGAAACCAATTTGCTCAAGTTGCCGGATGGGATTGCCCTTGCAGACCTCATGTAGACTGGATGAATAAAATGATCGTCCATAACTCATTTTTAGAAAATGACACTCGAAATACGACCGACACAAAAACAACACCTTGTCTATGAGGCATTAAGAAATAAATTGATAGATTCAGTGTTCTTTGGTGGTGGTGCGGGAGGCGCAAAAAGTTGGTTGCTTTGTGAAAGTCGTTTGATAAACGCATTGCAATTTCCCGGTTATCGATCATTTATAGGCAGAAAGGAACTGAAACGATTGATGCAATCAACATACATCACTTGGAACAAAGTATGCGCGTGGCATAAGATACCAGCCGGGACTTGGAAACTGAATGGACAGTACAATTACATTGAGTTTACGAATGGGAGCAGAATAGATCTTCTTGATGTTGACTATATGCCATCCGATCCATTGTATGAGCGATTCGGATCACTTGAATATACCGATGGCGCGCTCGAGGAAGCCGGAGAGATACATTACCTCGCATATGATGTCTTGAAGACGCGTATCGGCCGCCATATGAATCAAGAGTTTGATATCAAGGCGACAATGCTCATTACAGGAAACCCAAAGAAGAACTGGACGCATACGACATTTTATAAACCATTCAAGGCAGGAAAGTTGCCGGAAAATCTTTGCTTCGTACAATCGCTCTATCTTGATAATCCATATACCGCAGATGAATACGGAAAGCAGTTATCGCAAATAACCGATCGGGCTACAAAGGAGCGCCTTATGTTCGGGAACTGGGACTATGACGATGACCCGACAGTTTTAATGGCATACGACGCGATTACAGACCTCTTTACCAACACAGTCGACCAAAGCACCGATAAATACCTTATCTGCGATGTAGCGCGACAGGGAGGGGATAAAATCACTATCTCATACTGGGAGGGAATGCTTGCGAAAGAACTATGGGAGTTTCAATATCAAGGGTTGGACATAACAGAGCAAAAGTTGCGTACTATTGCAAGTGAAAAGCAAATACCATTCTCTCATATCTGCGTAGACGAAGATGGAATGGGTGGTGGACTCGTAGATAATATGAAAGGCATCAGGGGATTCGTGAATAACTCTGCACCAATAGAACATGAGACATCCATTGATTCAAAGATAAAAGTACGGCCGAACTATAAGAACTTGAAATCACAATGCGGATTCATGCTCGCCGATGAAGTTAACAATCATCGAATTGCGATCCACTGCCAAAACGAAGATATTAAAGAACGGATGTGTGAAGAACTATCCGTAATCAAACAAAAGGACGCGGACAAGGAAGGCAAGTTGCAGATCAATGCAAAAGAAGATGTGAAAGAATTGCTTGGAAGAAGTCCTGACTGGTCAGATAATCTTTTGATGAGAATGATATTCAAACTGAAGGCCCCAGTGATAAGCTATACAATAAATATCTCCGCACCAAAATGGAAAGGATATGGACGGCGTGCTTGAAATTAATATGAAATATATAATCTTAACAATTAAGCATAAATGGTTTGTGTTACTTGCAGGAATAAAATTGAGGGTACCCATGTGGCAACTAATAATGCACGATAGTTCAAAGTTTAGACTGTGGCGTGCATATAACAATCAATTTTTTGGGGATAAGTCAATGAATAACGAGTTTGCATATGCGTGGCTTGAACACCAAAATTGCGAGAAGCACCATTGGGAATACTGGATACCGAGAAGTAGTCATAATAAGGTTGATTCATTAATGTCTAATATTGAACCATTAGATATGCCGGAACGATATATACGAGAAATGATTGCAGATTGGCTGGGTGCAGGTAGGGCATATGAAGGTAAATGGCCATCAAAAAATAATTGGATTTGGTTTAATAATAACCGAGAAAGAATATATAAAAATCTTCATCCACGAACTCGAAAAATGATAGATATTATTATTGATATTTATTTATAAAAATTATATTATGAAAATAAATAATGGATGGCCACCAAACATAGAGAAGATCCAGCAGATATTTGATCTGTCAAACCGAAAGCCAGTATTCACATTCGGGGATACAATCTATAATCCATACGGATTTGATATTCCCGAACATTTATTCGTCCACGAATCAGTACACGCGCAACAGCAATCCAATCCGTCTGAATGGTGGGCGCGGTATTTAAAAGATAGTGAGTTCCGTCTATCACAGGAACTTGAAGCATATCGAAAACAATATCAATATGCCGCAAGGACAATAAAGAATAGAGAGGTGCTATTCAGATTCCTTCATACGATAGCAAAAGACTTGTCAAGTGAGATGTATGGGTATATAATAAATTACGAAGACGCGATAAAACAAATCAAACAATAATTAACGCCTAAGGGCTTTGTACTTCTAAGGAATTACAGGGCATTTTTATTATGATAGGTGAACTCACAAAAAACACACCAATCGCGGCATATCAACCAAAGCAGGAAATTATCGACCTCACAAAAATAGTGCGGGACGCATACGCTTGTGGAGATGAGATACTAAACCGATCGTGGCCAGAGCTGAACGGTTATTCTGTCATTGACCGGATGAATAAAGATCAGCGAACATTCCAAAGCTTCGTAGACGAAACAGTTGATAATCCAGACGAAGCGTGGAAATGGATCGGAACGCGCTCGCTTGCACGAAAGAAAGCATTTGGACTGCACGCGCATATGACTACAAGCTATGTAGTGCCGGGAATCGTCCCGCAGAACAGCGCACAGGATGAAGATAGGGAAATGGCCAATGCAATGCGCGACATCGTAGAGTGGCAGACAGTCAACTCGAACTACAGAGATTCGTACCTGCTTACAACAATGGGAATGCTGGTAAATCCTGTGACCTATATGCAGGCAGATTACTGCGAAGTGTACCAAGAGATTAAAGAGCGCACCGATTCAGGATACGAGATAAAGGAAATACTCGATGAAGTATTATCGGGATTGAATTGTAGGGTATGGAGCGCCGATCAGATTCTTATCAGCAATGCATACGAACAGGATATCCAGCGTCAGAAAAGCATAATTAAAAGACGATGGGTAGATTATTCAGAACTTGAAGCAAAATATGGAGAGCATGATAACTGGGGATTCCTACAGCCGGGAGTCAATATGATATTCAATGACTCAGACGGACTATTCTACAGCGTAAAGGATGACCAACATCAGACACTCGTACAGGAAATAATCTTTGAGAATCGAAGGGATGACTCTGAGATATGTTTTCTTGGAGGAATATACTTCGGGGCCGATGATGTCGACTGGAATCCAATAAAGCATCGAGATAACCGGAATGCTCCTAAATATGACTTTGTACCATTCGGATATCATAGGGTAAACGAACATTTCTTCTACTATGCTTCGATGATGAATGAAGTAGGATGGGACGACAAGTTAATCGATGCAATGTATCAAGTGACAATGAACCGAGAGTTTATAGATCTTGAACAGCCAATACTATTTACCGGAATTGATAAGGTAGACACATCAGTAAGGTTCCCCGGTGCGGCAGTCGCAACATCGAATCCCGATGCAAAGGCACAGCCACTATTCCCACAGAAGGCAACAAATCCTTACAATGCTTTGCAGACCATAGAGGACTCAATGTCTGAGGCAACAATATCAGAAACTCAGACAGGAAATTTGCCTGCTGCAAGCACAAAAGCAACTGCGATAGCAAGCGCCGACAGGGCTGCGCGAATCCTATTGTCAGGAGTAATGAAATCGCTCGGTAACTCAGTATGTCAGATGGGCAGTTTGCTTGTAGATATCGCCTTACAGCACCTCACAACCGCAGAGATTGACGAATTGACAGGAAGCTTGAAGTACAGAGAATTCGTTCTTGAGAATCAAGTCATTGACGGAAAAAAGATGGCAAAGCGCATTCGATTCGATGAAGCATTGATGGGCAACCCAATGTCTGATGATCAAAAGAAGGAGTACAATATGAAGCTCCTCGAGGAATCGGGATATCCGGATAACAAACAATCGATCTACTCAATCAATCCGAGTCTGTTCTCAAAGATGAATTATCTTACCCGCATTGAAGTGGATGAGATGATGCCGAGAAATCAGGAATTTGAGCGATTGATTGCTGAGAGAATGTATACATTACTGCGACAGGATCCACTCATTGAGCCGGAGGCACTGGTTAGAATGTTGGTAAACAGTTCTTCTCCACAGAACGGAGATAGATTGATAGCAAAGCCAAAGGAAGATACCGGTCAGATGGCAGCACAGATAATGGGAGGACAAGAGAGGGGCAATACGCCAAATCTTCC
>JAEHJW020005269.1_pt1 | contig 27142 bp, 31 predicted proteins | sample 9271431 | NCBI WGS metagenome assembly JAEHJW02 | reverse complement strand
AGTATCGCGAATCCCGATGTCGCTTGAGAGCGAAAAGATTGTTCTTGGAACTGCGCTTAGCAGCCATGACGGCCTTATCTTGCTCGACGAGCTAACAGCCGACGACTTTTATGCGCCTCAACACAAGGTCATCTTTGAAGCCTTGAGCTACTGCAGAGAGCATTATCATGCGGCTGACCCTGTGTCCGTGGCGGACGTTTTGACGGCGCGCAACGCACTCGATCAAGTCGGCGGCATGGTTGGGATCATAACGCTGATGGCCGGACACATCGGCGTTTCCTCAATGACGGCGCACATTCAAATTCTACAAAACAAGACGATTTTGAGAAGACTTTTAGCGGAGTCATCAAAGACCGTTGAGGCGGTAGCAACGTCCGTAGACGCCGAACAGCTTCTAGCTGATGTCGAGGCTCGAATGAGCGGGATTCAGCCGGGAGCTACCAACGCCGTCGTGGATCTACGAACCGTCATAGGGTCGACGCTCGATGAGCTTGAGCGTGATTCTGATTCCACAGCTGCAGTAACGACCGGTCTTACGAAACTCGATGAAATCCTCAATGGTCTTAAGCCGTCCACACTTACAATCGTCGGCGCTAGGCCATCTATCGGTAAGACCGCTTTTGCGTTAGGTATTGCGCTTCACGCCGCAAAGACAATTCCGGTTGCGCTCTTTTCACTTGAGATGAGCCGAACCGAGCTAGGCCGGAGAGTGATCTCTAGCGAGTCGAGAATAAAGGCACAGCGTCTGTCGCATCATTCGGCTGACGATATGCCGAAATTTAGTAAGGCAGTTTCGACACTAGCAGAGCTGCCAATATACGTGGATGATTCACCTGTGATGACGGTCTCTAGGATCAAGGCATCCGCTCGTCGAATCAAACAAAAGCACGGTCTAGGGCTTATCATCATCGACTACATCCAATTGATTACACCATCGAAGCGGGCCGAGAACCGACAAGTAGAAGTCTCAGAGATGAGCCGACAACTAAAGCTGCTCGCACGTGAACTAGACGTGCCGGTAATTGCTCTATCGCAGCTCTCGCGAGCTCTTGAGCAACGAGCGGATAAAAGGCCAACCCTTGCGGATCTTCGCGAATCGGGAGCTTTGGAACAGGACGCAGATAACGTCCTTTTCCTCTACAGAGATTTGACTTCACCGGTCAACGCCGAGGTTATTGTCGCCAAGCACCGTAACGGACCGGTCGGAACCGCGAAGGTCGGGTTTATCCCCGACTTTGCCAAATTCTTTAACATGGGGAGATAGCCAATGGCGAAGATTCGAACTATCAAGCCGGAAATGAAGTCGAGTGAGACGGTGGCAAAGCTATCGATTCACGCTCGGCTGCTGTTTATTTGGCTAATAACCGAAGCAGATGACGAAGGCCGACTCCTTGACAACGCAAAAACGATTTCTGGAACATGCTTTCCACTCGACGAAGATATCGAGACTAAGGACGTATCTGGATGGCTCGCAGAGATTGCCGAAGTTGGTTTGATTCGCCGTTACCGAAAAGACGGCAGAAACATCATTCAGTTAGTTTCGTGGCTCGAGCATCAACGCATTAGCCCGACGCATCGTTCAAAATCGATTTACCCACCGGAATTTGAAGATATCGCCACCGTCGCCGAAAATGACGTTGAGATTACACAAATCGAGGACGATGAGGAAGACGCCGGAAAGTCTCCGGAAGAATTACCGCAGGTCACCGATGATTTGAACGAAGTTGAAGAAGTTGACCGGAAGGACGCCGGAAAGTCTCCGGACAGTTGCCGGAAAGTCTCCGGCGGGTCACCGGCTCTTAACATGGAACATGGAACATGGAACATGGAACATATTTTGGAATCGCCTCGCGTTGCCGAGGCACTTCCCGAGAAGGTTCCAAAGCTTCGAATCGATGAAATCTTCGATGCGGTGTGTGAAGTTACTCTCAGAGATCCCGGGCAGATGACCAAAACTGCACGTGGCGCGGTAAATCGTTGCGTCTCGGAGCTGAAATCTGTTGGTGCTTCTCCCGGCGAAATCCGCCAACGAGCTGCGGTTTATCGCCAAAAGTTCCCGAATGTTGAGCTCTCGCCTCCGGCGTTGACCAAACACTGGGATTCGTTGGTTTCACCAGCTCCACGGCACTTTTCGGTGCAAAAACCGACGTCAGCCGACCTCAGCGTTCGTGTCCAAATCGATCCTGATGAGCTTGATCAATCGAAGTGGCCGACGCTCGCTGAGATTCAAGGAGCTGCTGGGTGAGACAGGTTTTTTCTCTAAGCGTCGTGGTGCCGGGAAAGCTTTGGACCGTCAATTCCGAGCGAGCAAACCACTGGACTCGCCGAGCTGATTCAACGGCAATTTGGCGCCAATCGGCATTTATCGAGGCTCGCCGATTGGGCCGGAATGCTTTTACGGAGCCGGTCGCAATTCACGTCCAGCCCTATCAGCGACGAGGTGCTTTGGCTGACGCCGGAGCTCATGCAATGGTCGCAAAGGCTGCGATCGATGGCCTCGTCGATGCGAAGGTACTCCAAGATGATTCCCCCAAATTTGTGAGCAAGCTAGTTTTTCACGCTCCTGAGCGATCTGACGTCGAATCTCTTCACCTTTGCTTGTTCACAAGCTCATTTTCGGATTTAGAAACTCTTATGGACGAGAACATCAAACTTCAGTATCGGTTATCGGCTCGCAGTAGCGAATTTTCCTGAAAGAGTACCTTGAAAAATACCGAGCGACGCAAACTTTGGCTTTCTGTACGCGAAATGATCGACGAGTTTGAGCGTCGCGTCAACGTCGTGTTTCATTACGCCGATCAGGTCGGATATCCAACGAATTCAATGGCGGCCAGCCATTCTGCCCAAGTATCGGATCGCACTGCTCAACTTGCAATTTCGCTTGCATCTGGGCACTCCGACGATCCAGCTGTGTTCGCAGCTCGGAAACTCGAAAGTCAAATGCAAAAACTGCAAAAACTACTTCTTGAGATGGTTTTGACAATCGATAGCGTAGAACCTCAACGTCCAATCCCGATTGAGCTGCAGGTTGTTTGTCTTGAGGTCGGATGCGGAGTAACCAAACTTCAGGAACCGCTAATCAAAGGGTACTGCCGAAAGCATTATCAGAAAGAGCGGAGAGGGAAGTAGATGGCAAGAAAAGAAGTTGAATTTACGGTCGGGGTAGGCATCAAGTTACTTGTAACTCGAAAAGGTATTGAAGTCTCCGCTTGGTACGATGGGTGGAGCGGCGGTATCGAGGGACTATCAGTGTCGTGGCAGCAAATCGACGAGGCCAGAGAAGAAGTAAACCAAGTTACCAAGAATTCGTACTATCTCCCAAATGGTGGTGATCGAGAACTATGAAAGAGCCTGAGCCATCTTTAAAAAAATACGGGTTCTTGCCTTGTCTTTCTGACATTCCTCCTAAGACTAGGAATTTTTATGGGCACGTTTTACACTATGGCTGCGCTGATCACTACTTGGAACACGCTCATGAGTTTTCACCGAGACAACGCGAGAAGTGCTTGAAGAAATGGGGGGCAAGTCTTCTTGAGCCGTTGATAGACAAGAACAACCCGAAATGGGGGAAGTGATGCTTGAGCACCATTTAGAAGTAATGTATTCAATTCTCCAGGTTGAAACTCTAAGCTTGGGCAACCGTTGCGCTCAAAGTGACAAATTCATAAATTGCATCAAATTTAAAGTGATCACTCACTTGTACTGCACATTCTCAAAAATGTGGTACAATTTAAGTAATATCTGATTCGCATCTCTTGAGCGAATCTTTTTTTATGCCAAAATGCTTAAACCCTGTATTGACTGTCTCGTCGAATTGACGCAATCGTCTCGCTGCGAGGAATGCGAAAAGAGTCGTGAAAGACTTCGCGGATCTTCAACCCAACGAGGATATGATCGCGATTGGCAGAAGTTATCAAAGAAAGTAATTTCCACAAGTCCAATATGTGGAGTTTGTGGATCTGGACGATCGAAAGAGAATCCACTAACTACAGATCACATAATTCCGCTTTCAAAAGGCGGCACTAACAACCCTGATAATCTCCAAGTGTTATGTAGAAGATGTAACTCAAAAAAGGGTAATAGGCGATTTTGACAGGCATTATTTTCTGGCAAATTTCCCGATTTAGGACATCTTTGCGCATTAGCCCCTACGATGCAATTCTAGCGATTGTCTAAAATTTGATCGATTATTATTAGATAACGATTTGAACGGTTAGCAAAGTGGTTACACAGGCCTACCCGGGGGTAAAAAGTTGATTTAGGGTCGGCTCAGACCCGGCCCCAGCCTTGTTTATCTTGGCGCGAATTTGGCAGATTTCCAAGGGGGTTTGCCGAGGGTCCAGCGTTTTTGCGACGATTTGAATTTTTTCTGAAAGGATTTGATCGAATTTGAGAGGCCGAAAACCAATGCCAATTGAGCGCGCCGTCAAATTAGATAATCCGAACCGTCGGCCTTTGCCAACGAACGTTTTTGCGACGAATTCTCCGGCGATTCCAGACCCTCCGAAACACCTTTTATCCCACGGGAAAGTGGTTTGGGTTCAAGTTCAGACGTTTGCGGCAAATTGGGTTCAGGCTTTAGACGTCGAATTGCTGACCATGGCCTGCGAAATTGCCGATGACCGCGAGCGCCTCAAGCGAGTCCTGAAAAAGGACGGCCATTTTCAAAAGATTCCGATTATGACATCTCGCGGCGATGTGGTCGGCGAAGAAATCAAAGTGCACCCAGCGAGGAAGGAGCTGCGAGCACAAGACGCAGCTTACGCAAAGATGCTCGGACTGCTCGGACTAACACCAAGTGACCGCGCGAGGCTCAAACTTACAGAGATCCAAGGCGCCAACGAACTCGACCAGTGGCTTACAAAGCACGCGTCTTGACGAAGGCGACCTAGCCGTTGACTTTATTCAACGCTTTTGTGTCCAATCGAAAGGGAGCGAAGGCGGGACGCTAATAAAGCTGCGCCCGTGGCAACAAGAGATCATTCGCGGGCTTTTGCAACATAACGAAAACGGGTTGCGAAAGCATCGAACGGCGCTAATAGGGATGCCGAAAAAGAATGGCAAGTCGCTAATCGGTAGTGCGTTGGCAACCTACTTCTTGAATGTCGATCCTGAACCGGGAGGCGAGATCTTTTCGCTCGCGGCTGCAAAGGATCAGGCAAAGATCGTCTTTGACGAAACAAAGAAAATGATCGAAGCGTCGCCTTTGCTATTGAAGCGGTGCCGCCTTTACAAAGACGCGATTGAGTGCGTAAACGGCACGGTGTATAAGACCCGTGCGGCGGATGCCAAATCGCAAGATGGGATCAACCCAAGCGTTTGCATCTTTGACGAGGTTCATCGGCAACCGAACGCTGACCTTTGGTCAATCGTTCAGATGGGTATGGCTACAAGGAGACAACCTTTGCTAATCGGAATTACGACTGCGGGAGCCGGTCCCGAAGGGCTTTGCTGGGATCTTTATGACTTTGGCAAAAGAGTTCAATCGGGAGAGATAAACGATCCTTCGTTTTATTTCAAGTGGTTCGAACCTGATGACCTTCGCGCGGACTATCGAGACGAAAGAGTTTGGGCTGAAGCTAATCCGGGCTTGGGAGATTTTATCTCGTACGACGCGGTACGAGCCGAGGTCAATATCCAGAGCGAAGGAGATTTTCGCCGTCTTCGCTTGAACCAGTGGCCAAGCGGCGCCGGTGATTGGCTTCCTAAGGGCACTTGGGAACAGCTTGATTCAACGCGATTGCTTGAGCCTGGCAAGGTCGACGTCGTGTTTGCATTTGACGGCGCTTTCAACAACGACTCAACGGCGTTAGTCGGTTGCACGATCGAAGAAAAGCCTCAACTGTTTGTCGTGGCTCATTGGGAAAAGCCAATCAACGAGCCGAGTTGGCGAGTTGATATCCACGAAGTCGAGCGGACGATTCTTGAAGAAGCGCGTCGTTGGAAGCCAAAAGAGATAGTTGCTGACCCTTATCGTTGGCAACGCTCGTTGGAGTTTCTTGCAAACGAACTTGGCGAAAGAGTCGTGCTTGAGTTTCCTCAATCACCTTCTCGCATGGTGCCGGCTACTCAAAGATTTTATCAATCTGCGGTTGCCGGACTTTTGGAACACGACGGCAACAAAGCCCTCGCGCGGCACATAGGAAATGCAAAGTTGAAGATGACCGCAGCGGGCGGCCAGATTCATAAGACGACAAAGGGTTCAGGCCAAAAGATCGACCTAGCCGTGTGCGCAATTATGGCTTACGAGCGCGCGGCGGTATTAGCGGGTAAAGCGCAGAAAGTACCTACAGTATGGGATCTCTCAAAATACATTTGAACGCCGTCGCTACAATGCTCGAAGCCTTCGGGATAATCCTTGCATGTATTGGGATTGGGATGATCTATATTCCAGCTGCCTTGATTTTTGCCGGAATTGCTTTTGTGATTGCAAGCATCGCAATCGAGCCAGTGCAAAAGGCTAACGAGTGACACTCTTTTCACGCATGCAAAAACGAGCTGCGATTGTGGGTTCGTGGCAGTCGATGGATCCTGCCGCGATTCCTCCCAACTCGGCCAGCTTCAATGTCTCCGCGGGAGTGGTCGTCAACGATCAAAATGCGCTTACTCTTGCCGCAGTCTTTCGTGCAATTTCGATAGTGTCCGAATCTGTTGCACAGATGGACTGGAACTCATATCGAGGCAAGGGCGCTAACCGACGCGAGATTGATCCGCAGCCAAATGCGATGACCGATCCGTTCGTCGGCCTTCGTCGTCGAGAAGGAATAGCTCAAATTGTAACTTCGCTTCTTTTGCGCGGGAATGCCTACATGCTTGTCGTCGAGCGAGACAAGACGCTTTTGCGACCTTCGAAGATGCGTCTTTTGCATCCCGATTCGGTCACGGTGCGTATGAATCAAAAGACAGGTTTTCCTACCTACTACTTGGGTAACCAGAGCAAACCGCTTGACGTAAACGATTTGATTCATATTCGAGGTTTAACGCTTCCGGGGCAATTTGTAGGGCTGTCGCCGATAGACCTTGCCGCTCAAAGTCTTGCTGTTGGCATCGCCGCTCGCGAATACGGATCTAGATTTTTCGCGCAAGGCGTGAACCCTTCTGGCGTTATCGAGTCGCAAGATGGGCTTTCGGAAGATGTGGTTAGGGCTGTCGCACAGCGAATTCAAGCTTCCCATGGCGGATCAGCCAATTCTCATATGCCAGTGATCCTCGATAACGGATTGACTTGGAAGACGATCACGCTTACCGCCGATCAATCTCAGTTTTTAGCGACGCAGAATCACACGCGGTCGGAAGTCGCGACCTGGTTCGGTGTACCACCCCATCTGCTGCAAGACATTTCGAAGTCGACGTCGTGGGGAAGCGGTATTGAAGATCAAATGATTCAATACGTCACCTTTACGGTGCGTGGGTGGGCGCAAAGAATCGAAGAGGCTTGGGACACCGACATCTTGCCGCACGGCAATTACGCACGATTCGACTTCGAAGAACTTTTGCGCGGCAACACCATGACTCGAGTTCAGTACTACTCGCTGATGCGCTCCATGGGGACTATGAACAAGGACGAGATTCGAGCCGCCGAAGACATGGGACCGATACCGGACGGCAAAGGCCAAGATTACGACGCACCTATGAACGCTCCTACTCCCCAGCCAAAAGTTTCGCTTGCGCCCGCCGAAGGCGCTCACGACGACGCAAAAGGATGATCTAATGCTTCACGAAAAATTTACGGGCAAGCACACACATTCGCATTCAGCTATGGGAGACCAGGGCGACGATGCGACTCACGAGCATGCGCATGAACACAATGACGACGCCGATCATGGCCACTCTCACGATGAGCCAAAGCGTTCAATCTCGATAGGCGTTGAGCGACGGGTCCGCGGTGCGAATGGCTTAGAGTTGCGTTCAGGCGATGCTGGCGCGCTCACCCTCGTTGGCTATGCGTCCAGAACCGATTCGCCGTATCCGGTGACTGACTTCTTTGGCGAATACCAAGAGACGATCAACCGGGGCGCTTTTAAGACTGCGGCGGCAACTGACGACGTGCGTCTTTTGAAAAACCACGACGGTTTGCCACTTGCTAGAACCAAGTCCGGGACATTGACACTCGAAGAAGACGACACTGGGTTGCGCGTCAACGCTTCCCTCGATGGAGACTCCCCTGAAGTCCAAAGCATCGCATCCGCAATGCGACGTGGGGACCTTGACCAGATGAGCTTCGCATTCCAAGCCCTAAAGCAGACGTGGTCGCCTGATTACTTGCAACGAAACATTTCGGAAGTCAAATTGTACGACGTCTCGGTCGTAACGTATCCGGCGAACCCGGCGACCTCCGCTTCCCTTCGATCTACAAAGATCGAGGATTCTCAACGCCTGGCAATGATACTTCGCGAACTTCGCGAAGGCAAGACTTTCAGCGCCGAGAACCAAAAACAGCTTGCTTCTTTGCTGGCTTCAATCGCCCAAATCGACGAGATCGTTGACGAGTGGCAGCCGAAGCTTGCCGAGATGCTTGGCGTCCCCAATCCGGACGCAGACGACGACGACAAAGGCGCTTCCAATGACGAGCAAAGCGCTCGCTCTTGGATCTCGCCTGCAGTCGCCGAGGCCATAGCCCACCTTAACAAGTCCACTTTGAAAGGCTAAAAAATGACATTACTGGACCAACTTCGACAAAACCGGAGCGGTGCGGCAGCCGAACTAGAAAGTCTGCTCGCCCCTATCGTTTCCGCAAAGCGTGCTGCGTCTCCTGAAGAGGAAACCAAGATTACAGAATTCAACTCGCTTATCAAGTCCATTGACGAGCGTATTAGCGACCTGATCGCCCAAGAAGAGTCCCGGGCAAAGCAGGAAGCATTCTTCTCATCATCCCCGATCGTCGTAAAGAACGAGCCACGAACCTACGATCGACGCTCACAGACTTCGTATTTCAAGGACCTGTGGAGTATGCGTCAGGGCAACCAGACTGCAGCCGAGCGACTTTATCGCCACGCAAAGGAAGTCGAAGTTCTAGCCGCAGCCAACCCCGATTCAATCGAAGCTCGTGCGCTTTCGACCACAGACGGAGCCGGCGGTTACTTCGTGCCTCCGACTTGGCTTGTCAACAAGTACGTGAAGTTCGCTCGTGAAGGTCGTCCTTTTGCAGAGCGTACGAACATGCAAGAGATGGTTAAGGGCACCGATTCAATCAACCTACCCAAAATTGCAACAGGCACTGCGACTGGCGCCCAGACAGGCGGCCAAAACACTGGCGTCCTTGAGACTGATCTAACCGACACCGTCGTTAGCAGCCCGGTAATTACACGAGCTGGCCAACAGACGATCTCGCTCCAGATGCTTGAGCAGTCCCCGATTCCTTTTGACGAAGCTTTGATGGAAGACCTTCTCGGTGCACTCGCCGAGGACATCGATACTTTGGTGCTTACCTCGGCCGGCGGAACTGGCGCCTTTTATGGTGTAACAACAATGCCAGGCACTAACGCTGTAACCGACTCAACTGCATCGCCCACCGGAGGCGACATCTTCCAGGACATTGTCAAGGGCATTTCGCTTGCTCGTAAGAATCGCCACAGGATGCCAACAGCGATCTTCATGACCGCTTCACGTTGGTTCTGGCTCACCTCGCAGCTTGATTCAAGCGGCCGTCCTTTGGTTGTACCGAGCGATCAGGGCGTTATCAACGCAATCGCTACGTTGATGAAGAACGACGATTCGGATGCACCGCTTGAGGGCCCAGTGGGTACGATCTACGGCATCCCCGTAATCATCGACGACCACATCCCAACCAATTTGGGAACGGGGACGAACCAGGACGAGGTTGTAGTCGCTAGGATGAGCGACCTTTGGCTTTATGAGTCAGTCCCGACCTTCCGCAACCTTCCGCAGACCTATGGACAGAACCTAAGCGTCCTGTTCCAGATCTACGAATATGCCGCGTTCGTAGCTCGCCACGACAAAGGCATCTCTATAGTCGGCGGCGCCGCATTCGTGGCACCAACGGGATACTAAATCTCCACCTAGTGGCTAGGTCGCCCTTCCTCCGACCTAGCCACACCCTTTTTGAAAGGCACCCATTATGCATCTCCAAAGTTACATCGACGCACTACTTGAGGAGCTCCGTGGACCACGCGACAAGTCTGCCGAATCTACTATTCGCGCTGAATTGGCGCGCCTCAACGTTGCGGCACCGACGGCAAAAGAAATTAAAGCTGAGACTTCACGCGCGCAAGCTCAGCAAGCTACGCAAGAGACGCCTCCAGCTGAATAATGACGACAGTCTTTTCCACGCCATCTAGCGACGCGGCTATCTGCACGCTGCAGGATGTCAAAACGTTTTTGAGACTGCCCACCGGCGACACCGCTTACGACACCGAGCTCACAAACCTGACGTTCGTTGCGACGGACATGATCGAGCGTTATTGCAATCGAAAGATCGTGGTTACTCCAGCTCCGATCGAACGTCACGACGGTTGGGTCGGCGATACGATCGAGTTGAAATATGCTCCGGTCGCTTCGGTGACCTACGTCTATGAATTTTTTGCGGGCTCTCTAAACATTCTCTCCGAGTCCACTCCCGAAAATCCGATTGACGGATATCAAATCGAGATGGAGACGGGTCGGCTCATACGAGTCTTTTCGATGGGATTTCCGCGGCAATGGTATCCGGGTTCGCGAAATATTGAGATCAGTTACTCGGTAGGCATGGCTTCAATTCCACCAAGCCTTTGGCAGGCCGCGCGCGAGCTTGTGGCTCATCTCTTTTTGCAACAGCAGAATTCGCCTGGCGGAATTCCAAAGTTTTCGGGTGGCACCGACCCAGAAGATGCGGTGATGACTCAACCAGGGATGTATGCGGGAATGCCGTACAAGGTCGTCGATAAGATCAGACCCTTTAGGCGCTTGGTGGTCGGATGACGACGGCAACGACATCAATCGCGGCAATGACAAGCGTTTACACGCTGGCCCAAACAGTCGCTTCCGCATCGACGCCGCCCTCAGCAATTTCAATTGATAACACCGTTTACGTCTTTTACGGACTACCAGCCGTCGACTTTGAGCCTCAATTTACGATTGCGATTACCGATGTCTCGGCAGTCAAGCAGGATCCACGATATCTAGGCGGCCTATCGAGAGTTGAGGAGTTCGAAATCTCAGGGATCCTGTGGGGAGCACTTACAGACGCCTCGGCAGCAAATGAGCAGTTATGCGCAAGTTTTCTTGCCGAAATGTATTCGGCACTGGACGCGCAAATTAATTTAGATCCGACCTTAGGCGGCACGCTCGTCCATTCCTGGCTGAGCGAATTTGAGCTTTCATTCGGCGCCTCGGCAAAAGGCCGAACTGTTCAAGTTGACTTCCAGATTCACTGCGAAGCCCTCGTTAGCTAAAAAGGGAAAGTTATGCAAACTATCAAATCAAAAGCTCCTCAACCAATCTTTGTGCCAGCACTCGAAAAGGTCCTGGAACCAGAGATGGCGTACACAATTTCCGACGCCGAATTCGCTCTCGTCAAGAACCACCCTTGGATTGAGGCAATGGCGAGCGCGAGTACCCCGACAACCGACATGGCGCGCTCAAATGCGCCGCAAACTAGCGAAAGTGAGATCTAGAAATGGCAATTGGAAGTGGCTTGGGGCTTACCGTCGGCCTCGGCGCGGAGACATCATATGGCGTCTACGCTCCGGCGACCAGGTGGTATCCCGTTGAAAATGAAAAGTTTGACGTGGACCGCAAGTTCAGCGAGGCCAAGGCAATTGTCGGCGGCTCGCTGGTGCGACAGGCTTCGCAAACTGTGTTGCTAACCGAGATGGTAAAAGGATCGTTGAAGATGCCCTTAGTCAACTCCGGGATCGGGCTGCTCCTGCAGTCTGTTCTCGGCGGCATGGGAACGCCTACGCAGCAGGCGACCACACCTGCGTATCAAACGACTGGTACGATCACTTCGACAGTTGGCAAATCGTATAGCGTTCAAATTGGGCGTCCACAGACCAACGGCACGATCACGCCATTTACCTACCTTGGGTGCAAAACAACGTCAATGGATCTTTCAATCGAGTCCGGCAACGTGGCTGAACTGTCGTTAGACTTCGTCGGCCAGACGATGGTCGAGACTGAGGCTTTGGTTGCGGCAGTCTATCCAACGCCATCTCCGGTCGTCTTTTCTTTTCAAGGTTCAACGCTGTCAGCTGGTGTTTATGGCTCGGAGACAGTGATGGCGAACGTTCGCAAGGCGTCGGTAAAGGTTGCGCGAAAGCTCGACGAAGAGCGGTTCTATATCGGCGGCAATGGCCTTTTAGCAGAGCCGATCGAGAATGACTTTATCGACATCACAGGCGAGCTAACAGCTGATTTTACAAATACCACGGACTGGGATCTTTGGGTTAACAACGCCGAGCAGATTTCGCTCATTCTTAAATTTGTTGGGCAGCAAATTGCAACCGGCTACAACTACACAGTCGAATTAGCGATTCCCGTCGCTCAAATCGAAGGCGGCGATCCCGAAGTATCAGGCCCCAAGATCGTCGAGCGCACCGTTAAATTCACCGGTCTCAACAACAACACGGTCGCACCTCTCACTGCGACTGTAATCAATACCGACACGACCCTTTAGTAAATCAGAGAGGAAGAAAAAATGATAATTAATTTCGAGGGCAAAACGTACGAGTGGGATCAGGACGTCATGGTCTCGGAAGACGCGGTAATCTTCGCCTACACTGGCTTGCATTTTGCTGGCTGGACCGATGCACTTGACGATGCGAGCAACCCAAACTTTGTAAAGTGCCTTCAGGCGTTGATGTGGATGCTTAGGAAGCGCGCGGGCGAGATGACAGATATAAAAGCCCAAGATTTCCCAATCGGCAAATTCGTCAAGGCAGTTCGCGAGGCCGCTGAGTTAGTTGCGCCTGATGCGGACGACGCCCCAAAAGAGCCGTCGGCCTTGGAGCCGACGAGCGTCTAAACATGTCGATGCAAAAGCTCAAAGGTCAATACCTTGGGCTTTTTGCTTTTTACTACAAACTCGGACCACGCGAGATCGACCGCCTTGGGATCACCGACTTCGTAGCTCTCACGCGATTCATCGACGCCTACATCGAATCTCAGAAAGCGGCTTATCGTGCCTAAACCAGCTAATACCAAGTACCAGATCGCCTTGCGGATTGACATGGACGAGGTGAAAATCTTCGCTCAAATCTTACGTAAAGCCGATAAGGAGATGTACAAGTTTTTGCACGCCAAATTGCTTGAGGCCGGTAAAAGAGTGGCAACTGCTGCAAAGTCAGAGGCTGCATGGTCTTCGAGAATTCCGGACGCAATCCGAACACGATCCACTATCGGGTCGATATCGGTCTACGTAGATCGCACGATCGCGCCAGAAGCGCGACCCCTCGAACATGGAGGGTTGACGGGGACGTTTAGGCACCCCGTGTTTGGCAATACAAATAATTGGGTCGATCAGGATTCAAAACCGTTTTTAACCCCTGCACTTCTAAAGAAACGCTCAGAAGTTTTGGATCTTATCAACCTTGCAGTGGAAGAAACGAACGCAATGATCGCGCGCGGCAAGTAGGACAAATGGCAAAGATATCAAATCTAAAAGTTATAATTGCCGGCGACGCCAAGGGCGCTCAGCGAGCTTTCGCCGACCTAAAGCGTGAAGCGGAGTTAGCGGCCAACGGTGCATCCGATGCTTTCGATAAAAGCACTTCCAAAATCGGAGGTGCTTTTTCGCATTTGGGCGCTACGATGCAGTCTTGGGGCTTGCCATTTGGCCAAACCATCTCCGACATCGGGTCCAAGTTAGATTCGGCTCACTCCAAGAGCTCAAAGTTTAAGTCCGTGATGGCTGACGTCGGCAAAGTATCGCTTCAGGCGGGAGCCGCCGGAATCGCCGGGGTAGCGTACGAGTCGATAAAACTCGGAATGGGTTTTCAAACGTCTATGACGCAGTTAGTCACCGGAGCTGGTGAAGCCAAAAGCTCAATTGGAATGGTGAGTCAAGGTGTGCTCAGTATGGCCGGAACCGTTGGCCAGACACCTACGGCGCTCGCCCAGGCTCTTTACACGATTGAATCAGCCGGTTACCATGGCGCCAAGGGGCTTTCTGTCCTAAAAGCTGCCGCTGAAGGCGCATCAACTGGAAATGCGCAGATGGGCACAGTTGCCGATGCAACGACAACGATTATGAACGCTTATGGCAAAGCGTCCGGGAACTCAACCCAGATTGTCAATCAACTCATTGCCACCGAGCGCCAGGGCAAGTCGCATCTCGAGGATATCGCGGGGGCCTTGTCCGCAGTCGTACCAATCGCAGCCAACGCAGGGCTTTCTTACGCTCAGGTCGGCGGAGCTTTAGCGACAATGACGGGTATGGGCATGAGTGCCCAACAGGGTACGCAGGATTTGGCCAACACTATTCGGAGCCTTCAGAACCCGAATGCAGTCGCTGTAAACGAGATGCAGCAGCTCGGGATCAATTCAAATCAGGTCGCAAAAAATCTTGGCAAGAACGGCCTCACTGGGACGCTCAGTTATCTATCTCAAACGATTTTGCAAAACATGGGGCCCTCTGGCGAAGTAATGCTCAAGGCGTTTAATCAGTCCAAAGCCGCGGGTCAAGATTTACAGATCATGCTTGGCTCGATGAGCCCGAAAATGCGCGGGTTGGCCACAGAGTTCATGAACGGCAAGTTGACGATGAGCGAGTGGCGCAAGCAGCTGCCGACAAATATGCAGGGGGTCATGGGGCAGTTTACGTCGCTTTACGCAAAGACGCAGGGATTCAACCAGCAGCTAAAGTCTGGGCTGCCCGCGACTCAAACATATGAAGCCGCATTATCGAAGGTCATGGGGGGTGCGACCGGGCTTAATACCGCATTAATGCTGACCGGTCCCCACGCGACGACTTTTGCGGCCAACGTCAAGGCCATTGGCGACGCCGCACATGGCAGCAAGACCACGGTTTCCGGTTTTGGCGACGTGCAAAAGAATTTAGCGTTTCAGCTCACTCAAGCTAAAGACGGATTGACTGCGGTTGGAACAAAGCTCGGTCTCGTTCTCATCCCGTGGGTAGAACGCGGGATCCGCGTCGTTTCTTCGATCGTGGGTTGGTTCAGCAAAAACAAGGTTGTGGCCGAAATATTAGGCGGCGTTTTTGCCGGAGTCCTTGCCACGGCGATCGGGATCTACGTCGCCGGGCTTGTGAAAGCGGGCGTGAAGTCCGTAACTGAATTTGGCAAGATGACGGCCGGAGCCGCAAGGTGGGCGATCAAGATGACAACATCTTCTGGTCGTTCTCAACTCGCTGCCGAAAAGGCGGCAAAAGCTGAAGAGCAGGCGGCTGCAAAGGCAAAAGATTCTGCGGCCAAATCAATCAAAGCGGCTGAACAAAAAGCGGCGCAAGATGAAAAGACTGCGGCCACTGCTCAAACCGCGGCATCCGAGCAAGAAGTGGCCGCTGACGAAACTGCTACCGCGGTCCAAGCCTCGGCGTCAGAGCAGGAAGTCGCAATGGAGGGCGTTCAGGCTACGGAGGAAGCCACAGTTGCAACGGCGGAAACAACTGGCGTCGCGATTGACACAGCTCTCGGCCCAATTGGCCTCGTTATTGGTGCAATCGGCGTCGCGATTGGAATTCTAGGCCCGCATTGGAAAGCGATCTGGAATGATATCAAGGTCGCCGCTAGAGATGCGTGGCATTGGATTGACAGTAATGTCATCAAGCCCTTGCTTAACTTTTTCGGTCCCATAGTCACCCCGGTTTTGAACACGTTCAAATCCCTCGTAAAGGTCGTGTGGAAGAGTGTCCGGACCGAAATCTCGATTGCCTGGGGGATAATTAAGCCGATTTTTGATGGAATCACCAAAGCCCTTGGGCTTATCTCAAAAGCCGTAAGCGCAGTTGGAGGGTTCTTCTCATCGATCTTTGGCGGAGGCGGCCACTCAAAAGGTTCGTCGGGCATCCAATCGCATAACATCCCGCATTTGGCAAAAGGCGGACTTGTAACCCGTCCCACCCTAGCCGTTGTAGGTGAGTCCGGCGATGAGATGGTGATGCCGCTCACAAAGCGTGGGGGGCTTTCGCTTATGCAGCCTGCTCCGCTTCCGAGCACGCTCAATAACAGCGTGACCTCGTCGGCTACGTCGTCGGCAAATATCACGCACGCCCCGGTTTACAACATCAACGTCTCGGGTATGCCTGAACAGATCGTTTCACAGATAAAGACAGCGGTCGACCAGTCTCACAAAGACCTACTCTCAAGGATTAGCGCATATGCCAGCTAGTAACACGCCCATCAACACCTGTCCAAATTGTGGCTCAAGTCTTAGCCCCATCGCCCTAGATCCAAATACCGCACCGTGGCTCTGCTCGGTGTGCAAACTCGGTTGGTGGGCGGCGGAGCTCACGCCACAAGCGCAGGCGGCGTGGAACGGCCCCTCAAGGTCATTCCATTGGAGCAACGCCCCGGCTATCCGCGCGGCGGTAGATCAAGAACGCGCCGAAGCACAAAGCCGCGGCACGTCGCTACGAGGCGACCAAGTCGATCTCTTCGATTCAACCACACTTGCAACACTTCAAGCAAAGCTAGGATCGGGAACTTTGTCAGATCAGATTACACAGGTCATCAATGGACGTAATGCACAAGGAGGCGCGGCCTAATGACGATTAGCTACCTCGGGAGCAACGACGGCTCGCAAAATTTGTCGACTTCGGCTGCCGTGGCTATTTCAGCCACGACGCTTCAACCTGGCGACATCGTGTTCGCGTTCGTCGGGACGAAAGTCTACACCACCACCGCGCCGTCGAGCTGGACCTCGTTGGGCTCATGGACCTCGGGAGGCTATTACTACGCGGTTTTCTATCACGTCTTCACGACCGCCGACACGTCGCAGTCGTGGACGTTCTCGTTCTCGGGCTCCACCGACTATGTTTGGTATGCCTTCGCCTATCGGTCCTCGCTCAATCAGCTCCAAGTCGTCACCAGTGCGGTCAGCGCATCGGGCGCGGTGTCTGTCGGCGTGACTAATCCCGCCGCGTGGGTTCTCAACGCGGCGCCCACCAATTCGAGCACGCCACCAACGGGGTTTGTTTATCGGTACGGAGTAGCGGTCAACTTTGCCGACGGCTCGGCCATTGCACTCGCAGGGTACGACACGAACGGGGGCGTCGGCACGGCAGGCACCGTAGCGTCCAGCTACGGCGGGATGCTCGTCGTCTTTCAGGAAGGCGCGACACCATCCGCACCGACACTTCTAACCCCGGCTAACGCTACTTACGAAAGTCTTAGCGGAGCATCAACTTACACTTGGACCTATAACAACACCGATGGATCAACTCAGGGCGCCTATGCGTTTAGAAACAAAATCGCGGGTGGCAGCTCGTATAGTTACTACAACGCCTCGACTAACGCTTTGCAGACAAGCGAAGTATGGAACGCGTCGACGACGGGAACGGCGACCCTCGGCGCTGGTATTCTCTCTAACGGCAATCAATACAATTGGAGCGTAGCTACTCAGTCGAATTACGGCCTTCAAGGGCCGTTCGCGAGTGACTTTACGGTAGTTGGCCAAGCCGCACCGACGGTGACTCTTACGGCACCCACGGGCACGGTTACATCAACGACCGCCGAGGTGAGCTGGTCTCCGGTCTTCCCTAGCGGGGCGTATCAAACTGGCTACCAGATATGGGTTTATCCCTACTCATACACGATTCTTCCCGGGTTCACGCCTCAAAATGGAGCGCCAACCACAACTACGGGTTGGGATATTGCGGATTTGATCGGCACCGCAGTTCCGGGATTCAACGGCGACGGGCAATCGCCAGCCGCTACCGAAATCGACAACGCGGCTGGCGTGGTACAAGTTACAGATCCAACCACGAAATCGACAATTACGTACTTTGCGGATAGGGGGAATAACCGCATTCGATGCGTCGCAAATGGCGCGATAGCCTACGACTGGGGCTTGACTAATTTCGCAGCTAACGAAATCTTTACGATCGCGGGCAATGGCATAGCGTCGTTTGCAGGTGACAATGCCCCGGCGTTACAGGCTGAGGTCAACGCGCCCGACTACGTGTTGATCGATGCAAATCAAAACCTTATTATCGCCGACACCGGAAATAACCGCATTCGATGCGTCGCGGCTACGACGAACACTTTTTACGGAATCGCGATGACGCAAGGCGATATCTATACGATCGCAGGCGGCGGCACAACCAACGCAGACGGCAGCGCCCTTACGGTCCAACTCAACGCCCCGGCGCAAATGGTCTTTGAGTCGAGCGGCAACCTGATCTTTGCAGATAGCGGAAATTCGCGCGTCCGGTTTCTCGCGGCGGCAACCGGAACCTACTGGGGAATCGCGGCAACAGCGGGGAATATTTACACAATCGCGGGAACGGGAACGGCGGGATTCTCGGGTGACTCAGCGGCATCGACAGCCGCTCAGGTGCGCCTACCCAAGGGCGTAGCATTCGACGGAACTAATCTTCTAATTGCCGATACTGGCAACAACGTCATCCGATGCGTCGCGGCGGTAACCGGGAGGTATTACGGCATATCAATGACCGCGGGCGATATCTACACGATTGCGGGCAGCCTCACGGCTGGCTACAATACGACACCGGCAACGGGATTGAGTACCCAATTTTCCTCGCCCCACCATCTTTATTGCATACCAAACGCGTTTCTAATTGCCGATACTGGCAACTCGGCGATTCGTATGTATGCATCGACTACGGCGGCCACTTACTACGGTCTCTCGTCAGTGTCGGCAAATTTCGTCTACACAATCGCGGGAACGGGAACCGCGGGATTCTCGGGCGACGGAGGGTTAGCAACGTCGGCGCAACTCTCGGCACCTGTCAGCGTATGGGCCTCTCCTTCGACCGTCATTGTGAGCGATACGGGGAATGCCGAAATGCGAGAAGTACTATCAGTCACGACTACCAACGGGACAAGTGGCCTCATATGGGGATCTGGGCTCGTAGCGTCTAACGCAATTTCGGCGATTACAGGTACGCTACCAAACTCTACAACGTGCGTGTTTTATGTGCAGCTTACAGAAACGGGGAATGAAGTTTCCGCAATTGCGTCGACGACAGCGACCGTAAATTACGTTGGGCCAAATGCCCCTTTGATAACCGCAGTCGATTCAACGGACGCTAATGGGACTCCGATCATCCAAGTGACGGTCACAGGCCAAGACAATTTCCTAAGTGCAAATGACGCAAGTTTTGAGGGCGGCATCGGCACGTGGAACGCCCGCCTAAATGCAACTCTGAGCCAATCATCAGCCCAAGCGCTGCAAGGCAACTTTTCTCTAGCAGTTCAATCGGTAGCCGCCGGGCAGTACGAGGTACAGACAGGGTTATACCCGGTCTCCGGGAACGCACCCTACACGGCGTTTGCGTACTCGCTAGCCTCCACCACTACAAGAAATTTTTATATAAAAATCGACTGGCTGAATTCGTCAGGGTCGGTTATTTCAACGAGTGCTAGCTCCGGAGTCACAGATTCCCTTACCGCATGGGTGCTAAATAAAGTCACGGCGACAAGTCCCAGCAACGCAGTCAATGCGAAGATCTGGGTTCAATACGGCACCCAGACTGCAGCGGCCGAAACCCACTACATTGACTCTGTAGGTTTCTATCAGGCGTCCGCAGTCCCGGCATGGTCGCCGGGTGGCTTTGTGGGCGCTACGACTACGACAGTGACGCGATCAGATGGCTTTGTACTTAGGACGACGCCGACGCTCAATTCGACGACTCAGCTAGCGGTGTTGAGCGATTATGAGTGGACGAGCGGGACCTCCTACACTTACACGGCAGTAGTCGATTATTCGTTCGGGTCTACATCGCTAACGAGCGCACCATCTACTTCATCCGCTACGACCCAGTCGACTACGGCTTGGTGGCTAATCAATCCGCTTACACCAACGTCGGCCTTTGCACCGTTTGTCACGTCCTTCACGATGCTCCAATTAGAGCAGGGAGCGTCACATACTCAATTAGGCCAAGCCCTCCCAACTATCGTGTCAAGCGTTATGGGTGGTAAGGACGGACAACTTACCGTACAAACATCTACCGCGGCCGAGTGGACAACGTTACAAAATCTGATCAATTCGCGCGCAACGCTTTGGCTTACGAATTATTTAGGCGATGGGCTTTACGTGCGCGTCGGTCCATCGCCCGGCGGTATGAGCAGTGGGAACGGCTTATCTTCTAAGCAGGCACAGCTAGCGCCGAGCTTAGCATCGAACCCCGTAAGGACGATTCAGCTCAGTTACCAGCAGGTCGCACAGCCATGATCCTTCCAGAGTCAGGCGATATAACCCCTTGGTTCGCGTTGCTTACAAGCGCGAACCTTTTTGTAAATGCGCACGTTAACGTCATGCGCAATGGCGTCGTGATCGCTGATTATCCGATCGAGTCCGGCAAGGTCACTCTTGACAGAACTGCGTCGGTGCGAAGAACATGTTCAATAAATGTCACACCCGTGCTGTCTGGCGCGACGGTAGATCTTTCTTGGAAGGACCTCTTCGCCGCCGAAGGAAACGAAATTCGCTTGTGGTACGAAGTGACTTTTGCCGACGGCACTACAGATGAAGTCAATCTTGGGACTTATACGATCGTCAAATCCGACTTTCAATTTAACGGGACCGATCTTGTAGTTAATGTTATTGGAAATGATCGGTCGTGTTTGCTCTCCGAATCTCAAGCGTTAAGTCCGGTTACAATAGCACAAACGACAATTGACCAAGCGATAACCCAGTTCGTAAGCAGCTACTCTTTTGGTTTCCCAATGGCTTACAACGTCGTACCGACGACCTCCGTGCTGCCTTCCACCGGCGGTATCGTCAAGCCCGGCAAGACGATTTGGTCTCAAGTCCAGGATCTGGCGGCGGCTGCCGGATACGAAGCCTTTTTCGATGTCCAAGGCACCTTAGTTGGTCAACCGTTGCCTGATCCGACCGCAGCTGCGCAGCTCTTCAGCGTCACGACCGAGTCTCGATCGGGCCTTGTAAGTGTGACCGCTACCTCAACACGTGAAAAGGTCTATTCGATTTTTGGCGTAGCCGGCAGTGGAACTGTGACAGCGACATCGCCGAAGACCGGCAACATTATCCACAAAAAAGAAGTACTTTACGCGAGCGCGATCGACACCAACCCAAGCTCGCCGACTTATGCCTATGGCAGTTTTGGCGAGATCGGGAAATTTACGCGTAGCGGCATCGCAACCGATCAAGCTACGGCTCAGGCCATGGCGGATGGCCTTCTTCAGCAGCAGCTTGGGAAATCGACAGAGCTGCAAGTCGAAATATTGCCCTTTCCGCTTCTTGATTGTTGGGACGTCGTTGGGGTTAGCATTCCGCTTCTCGGTGTCGACGGCACCTACGTCGTGGACGGATGGGATTTGACGATCCACTACACAGGGACGATGAACCTCAATGTAAGGCAAGTTTTTTAATGAAACAAGTCAACGATTTGGCGAAATTAATAGCCGGCCGAGGCGCTCAAGTTGAAATTATTTTCGGCACCGTGCTCAGTTACACAGCTGCCACGGCCACCGCTGCCGCAGTTCTTACAGTCGATTTTGAAGGAGCCGGAAACGCAACAAACACGATCTTTTTGACTTCGTATTCGCCCACCGTTGGCGACACCGTTGTCGCCTTTTCGTCCGGCCTTGACACGGTCGTTCTTGGAACTCTTGCATAGAAAGGAAAAAACATGCACTTTGGAATTGACGTCGCAAGCTTTCAGCACGTCGAACCCTCTAACCTCCCCATCGATTGGGAATTGGCCCGTCAAGACTTGTCGGCACGCGGAGGCGCGGATCAGCCATTTGTGCTGATCAAATTGAGCGAAGGAGACAGTTACGTTAACCCTTTTGCGATTTCCGGGCCCCTAAATCCGCTTCCTACAAGCGATTTTGATGGAGCGAAAAACGCAGGGTTCGCAATTGCGTTTTATCATTTCGTGCACGCTTCTGTATCGGCTGACGCCCAATTGGCCCTAATCAAAAGGTACCTACCCTCCGGGTGTGGCATCTTTTTAGACCTCGAAGACCTGGGGTTAGATGGACGCACGAAGGCAGATGCTTTTGCAGTCGCAGAAGCGATGATTAACGACCCCGTGGTCCTTGGGATTTACGTCAACGACGATTGGTTTTCAGAGACGCCCGAGTCGCTGAAAATTAAGAATCTTTGGTTAGCGGACCCGTCAAATCTTTTTCTGACGGTGGCCCGGCAAATCACCCAAATTGCATCGGGCGGTGTGGCCGGAGTCCCAACGACGGTAGATGTCAACACCGCTTCCGATTTAGCCTGGGCGCAAACCTATTTGCCCTCTCAAGCTGCGCCAGCACAGCCGCAGCCAGTTGATGCGCCGATTGCACAAGAGCCGGCATCACCCCCGCAAGTTCAGTTATCCCCGATTCAGGAGGCCATAAACCACATGCCAACCATTGAAGAGAATTCAACAGATATACGCTTCGTAAAAATCGCCCAAGGTCTGCTCAATGCCAACGGCTCAAATTTGGCGATCGATGGAGGCTTTGGCCCTCTCACACTTCGCGAGGTTCTTGCCTTCCAGCATGGGCACGGGCTAGCGGCAGATGGAATTGTCGGACCCCTCACCTGGGCGGCACTGCTAGGAGCGTAATTTGATGGCGTTAGCCGACACAGTCGCAGCGATCTCGGGCGCATCGGCCCTCGCAGGCGCTGCCGTTGCATTCGTACCCCTCAAACGTCACTTCACGGAGGAAAGACGCCAGGCCCAACGGATCGAGGACGCGATTCTTGGTGTAAAAGCCTCGAAAACGCTCCCGGCCGTTCCAAGCATCTTCGAGGTCGTTTCGGATCTAGCCGATCGCGTGGACGAAATTAGAGACCTAACGCGCCAACTCAAGCCGAATGGCGGAAGCAGTCTTGCTGATGAAATTCGGCGAAGCGCACACAAACTTGACAAAGTCCAGGAGCAGCTCGAAGAACATCGCGTTGAATTTATTCGACATCTGGAGGCGCATAATGGCGAAGCCAACCCAACCTCATCCGAAGATAGACGAGTTCCTAAAAGAGTGCGACCAAGCACTCCAAAAGTACTCGAGCAACCCACCAAAGAAAAAGGAGAAGAAAGATAATGAAGCCAACCCAACCTAACGCAGTTACTACCGTCGCCCAATCCCTGCCCTCCGCCACGCCCAATTTAACCGACTGGCACACTTGGACAGCACTTTTAACTTCGATCGCAGCTCTTATAACTGTGATCTTCCACAAGGATCTTTCGGTCTACATCCCGGTAATCTCGATTGCCGCTGCAGGTTTGACAAACATCATCCTGATGCTAACAAAGCACAGTTACGCAGCTGCATTGGTGGCAGCAAGCAACGCTACGACCACCGCTGCAGTGGTAGCCCCCTCAGGCGTGGTGAGTGAGATTACCAAAGCGTCGCAAATAATGCACGCGGTTCAGCAGATTCAGTCGACTGCGTCGCCGATTGAAACAGCTGTGCAAAACATGGGGCCGGCAACTACGGCTCGCTCTCAGACACCAGCAGTCGGTTAGTGTGAATCGCATCAAGCGGCTAAATAGGACTTTAGCTATCGCGCTTACGAATGGCGTGGGGACGATGTGGGCTTTTTACGCATTCTGCGTCCTCGCGCTTATTTCAGCTCCCGCTGCGATCCAAAGCGGATCTCTTTTGATAATCGTTGCTTGGATAGCTCAAACATTTCTCCAGCTCGTTTTGCTGCCGGCCATCATGGTGGGGCAAAATATCGCCGCCGAGGCAGCCGATCGAAGATCAATTGAAACCCATGACGCCGTAATGGAGATCTTGGCGGATGTCAGGGAAGAACTTCGACGGCTACAACAATGAGCTCTTCGCCATCAACCACGACCCGCTCTTGAAACAAAGGGTTTGTACCAGCCGGAGTTTGCCAAAACGCCACGATGTGCTCATTTGCAATTGCTTCGCTAGGTGTAAACGCAATGCCAATTGGTATTTTCGGGGTAGAAAATAATCTTCCTCCGCATTTTGCCAATTTTTCGGCTGCAAGACTCAAATCTAATTCACCTTTCTTTCTGGCGTAAATAGCTTGCTGCGAGGCAAGCGTTGATCCACGCTCGACCAAATCTAGCCTGATCTCAACATTTGAGGCCACTAAAGCAGCGATACGCATAAACGTGCCGACGCTTGGCCAACCAAGCTCATTAGCTTCTTCTCGTGAAGAAGGAATCCCAAATTCAATCGATTGTGGAAGACCATGGACTGAAAGCTCAATCAGTTGTGCTTCAATTCCGTCGATGATTCGTGACGCCTCATCTTCCATCAAATTCCATAATTCAATTAGTTTTGCCTCGACACCTTGCGGGACGTTACGCCTTCCCGAAGACCACGAACGCACGGAATCAAGCCGGACGCCTAGATAATCCGCGCATTCTTCGTGCGTCATGCCGCACATCGCAAGAAGCGAGCCAAAAAGGCTTATTGAGCCCAAGACTGGCTCCTTAGAAAATCAGCTTTTACATCGGGGTTGGCTCGTAGCCACTCCGCACACCGACGCTGGCAATCTGCCAGAGCTCGAGCTGCTTTGCGATTTTCTTCCGCTTTATAAAAAGTGCCGGTAATTGCGCCGACGCGGTGAAGTTCGCTAACCCACTCGCTTACTGTGTTTGGGTTTTGAATTTTTGTTGCCATTTTTATTACCTCTCTTTCGTTATTAGTTGTTGATCTTCGCGTTGATGAACGCTTCGATTTCTTCGGCAAAACCAAAGCTTGTGCGGGATTGAAATTGGCCGGCTTTTACTTGAAGCTCGGTTGGCTCGTAGATGCCCTCGGCCGGGTTGGCAGTTAAGTCATAAAAGTACTTTTGATTGCGAGCTGCGGCCCAATCCTTGTCGGTCCACTCTGGCTCAAATCCTGAAAGTTTACGAGGATCGATGTAGATTCGATCCATGTTGTTCTTTGTCCAGCGGCTTCCGCCGAGTGCGATAATCTTCGCTGCGAATTCTTCGATTTCCATTTTGGGCTTTCCCTTCCGCTTGGCCAACCAAGCTCATATATATATTGTACATTACAAATGTACAAAGTCAAGTAGATTTCAAAGATTTGAATTAAAGCCCAAGCGCAACGCGGATGTAGTCGCTAATGGATGTAGTCGATTCCTCAGCTGCAGCCACGAGATCGGCGTATTCAGTCTCAGTCAGCCTTAGTGTAACAACTTTGGAGCGCATCCCTGAGTCTGGTGGCGACGAAATTGCATCCATCAAAAGAGATCGTTCTTCATCTGACCATTCACCTTCGCTTAGGGCAGCAGGTGCGATTGCCCGCAACCTTATCATCGGAGCCGACGAACGAAGCACTTTTAGCGCATCAGCTGCGGTGCTAGGGCTCTTTTTGACAATGAGAGAAACTACTTCTTGAAGATCTTCGTTCATGCCGTTCATGCCGTTCATGCCGTCACCTCAGCATCGGCTAGCATCGATTCGATTTTAGCGACAGCCTTAGCGACATAATCGACATCGGCGCCGGTACCTACACTTTTGTAGTCAACTGTTTGTGTTTTTACGTCGAGCCAAAACTTGACAGCAAGGAGCTTACCGGCCTGGGTGTTGCTGATGCTATCTCCGTCATACCAGATGGCTCCGGCGATATTTCCGGTGTTATATCGTGACACATTAAGGATGCCGATCTTGTCAAGATCAATGTAGATGCGATTCATCTCGCCTTTTGTCCAGCGCTTTCCTAATTTTTCTGCCAATTCGATTTTGGTCATCTTTAGTCCCTTCCCCTGTAGCCTTAGTGACTATGTATTACATCATACACAAATACAGGTACAAAGTCAAGTAGATTTCAAAGAATTTGCAGATTTATTTGTATTGAGAAGTCCGCTCATAATCTCCGTCGCACGCAAATCCGCTGATTCGACCACGTGGGAGTAAACCCTCAACGTTACGGTCGGGTCGGAATGGCCTAAGCGGCCGGATACCGTGCGGATGTCGACCCCGGCCGCGATCAATTGCGTGGCGGTAAAGTGTCGGAGCTGGTGCAAGTGGAAATCAAGGCTGAGGCTTTTGCAAATGAACGCAAAAGCATGGGTTGGCCAACCGCTATGCCACGGCGCCGCACCCGTCGGATCCGACGCGAAGATATATGGATCTTCGACTACTTCAAATCCGGCTTTCGCCGCAACCTCGTAGTCGCTCATGCGCCCCTCGAGGATGGTTTTTGCCATCGAATCTAAAGCCACGGTGCGTTCTTCGCCAGTCTTTGTCGATTTAACGATCTGGCCAGTTTTAGACGTATAAAGAATGGACTTTGAAATTTGAAGCGTCCCTAAATCCAAGTTCACGTCACTTTTACGCAACGCCAATAATTCGCCCCTTCTGGTGCCGAGGATTGCGGCTAAAGCCACGTAAGCGGCCATTGGCTTTCCGTATCTCTCGTCGGCCAGCCTGACGATTTCGGCCACCTCGAACGGATTCGGCGACTTTAGCTTGGTCTTCGGCAAAGATGGCGGTGAAGCTTTTGTGAATGGATTACTGTCAACCAACTCCCACTTTACCGCAGTATTAAACGCTGAACGAAGCGTCGAATGCACTTGGCGAATCACGTAAGGCGACGCGCCGGCAGCTTTGAGCTGTAAATAATAAGCGTCGATTGCTCGCGGCGAGATCGATGCAAGTGGCTTTGACGTAAGGGATTTTGGAAGCCGTTCGATGCTCGAGGCGTACGTCTCAATCGTCTTCGGCGAAAGCGTAGAAGCTTTCCATTCGATCCATTTTTTCAGAAAATCGCCTAGGCTCCCCGATTGTTGGGCCTTCGTCTTATCTTGATTCTTAATCATCTCGGCTAAAGCCTTTTCGGCCATTCGACGACCGCCATGGACGATCTTGGACGTTTGAAGACGTTTCCCACTTGCGTCTTTACCTAGATCAAGTTTGATTCGCCACTTATCGGGTGCGACTTCCGAAATGCTTCCTCGTGCCATTTCTTAAGTGTGGCACAAATGCGGCAGGCATTCTTAAAAATCAGGAAGCTCAGTTCAACTTACCTTTTTGAACAGGGATTTTGTGGCTGGCGGACCAGGGCTCGAACCTGGAACCTCCTGATCCAAAGTTAGAATATGATTCAATTTT
>JAEHJW020005639.1_pt1 | contig 27159 bp, 36 predicted proteins | sample 9271431 | NCBI WGS metagenome assembly JAEHJW02 | reverse complement strand
TGATCCAGCCGGACACCGTGCTGCTGGCTGCCGCGCTGCCAGCGCGGCGACCTGGATCGCGAGGGCGCAGACCTGCGCTTCGAGTTCCCGCACTCGCCGCTCCAGCGCGTTGATGAGGCCCTGATAGTCGTCATTGCGTTTCATCATGGATTCTCCCGAGCGGCCTTGCGCGCTGCGGCTGCGCACTGTCTCTCGAATTTGCGCCAATCGATCCCACGACGGCGCTGAGTTCGCGCAATTGCTTGAACGAGAACGCGGCCAGCAGCATGCCGCGCTGCCCATTTCTCCCATGCCTGCCGTGCGGCCAGCGCGTCCCTCGCATCCATATCCCGCACAACCACCGCGCACCCCTTGAACCCTCGTGGCCACGCCGCTGCATGCGTGCTGACGCGGCCCTTTGGGTCGTTGGCGGCCACACCAATGCAGACATCCCATGCGCGGTCCAGCGCGTGGCGCCGCGGCAAGTGCGCTGCCCCAACTGCTGGTGCCAGCGCGCACAGCAGGATGGGGGCGATGCGGGTGCGCTTCCCGTCCATTTACGCCGCCGGCTTCTCAAGCGCTTGGAGCTTCGTGATCCATCCGCCGACTGTCGAGGTTGCCTGAGCCGACACGGCGGCGCCTTCGGCGTTCGCCAGAATCGGGGCTTGGAGCATCACGGCGCCTTGAAGCGCGACCAGCGCGCCAGGGAATTTCAGCGTCCACTGCGCCGGGTCGGTACCCATGTTCGCAATGAACGCCTGCACGGCTTGCAGTACGGCAACGGCAGAGGGGATGGCAGCCTGTTCGACGGACGTGAGTTGATTGGACATGTCTATTGCACCTTGCCGGTTCAACCGGCTGTCGGAGGGAACGGGAAATGCGAGATGACGAGCGCGAGCAGGCCGGTGAGCGCGGTCGAGACTTCGGCGGGCACGCTGACGTGCCAGAAGTAGCCGGCCGTCCAGCATACGATCTGCGCGATGTATGCCCCGGCGAGTGCGCCAGTGGTTTTCTGTGGGTCGAGTTTCACGTGGAACCTCACGTTGCTGAATCGGATCTGAGGCGCGCCTCGATGAGCTGCGCATAGCCGGCGATATCGCGCCAGCCGTCGAGATGCTGCGGGTCGCCGTTCAGTAGCCTGCCGAGCTTGGATGCGATGTGCTCCATCGCCTCTTTCATGTCGGCCGGAAGCGCTGCCCAATTCGGCGAGTCGCGCATCGCCGCCTTGATGGCCTGCGCGATTCGCGCGTTGCTCTCGAAGTCGCCGTACGACTTTCCGCGCAGTTCGAGCGTTTCGGAGACGGTCATGCTGCGTGTGTCAGGCTTACGACAGCCACCACCTCGTAAAGCCGAACTCCCCGTGCTCCGGATGCACCAGCCACGACGTTTGGTGCGCCCTGGCGTGCCGCCCAGAGGCATGGTCGAACGTATTGGTGCCGGACAGCGAGCCGCCGGAGTTGTACAGCAGTGTATTCACGGCAACGTGGAAGTGTCCGAACACCATCTTGGTAAACGCAGCGTCAGCCACTCCCATGCGCTTGACCGCCTCCATCGCCGCGCGTCTGTCGAAGCCATAATACGGTATTCCGGCCCATCCCTTGATCTCGTGCCCGTGGAAGCACAGGTACCGCTCTGAGCCGATCCGAACCAACGCCGATGGCTTGGCGTGAATGTTGACCTTGACGTTCGGCAACGCCGATACGTGGCGCGCAATGGCATGCGCGACCACGTACCCCCAGTTGTTCAAGCCACCTTCGGCGGCCTGATTTTTGCGGGTCAGTCGGCCGTGATTGTCGCTTGTGATCCAGTCGGTTGTGACAGTCTCAAAGTGCGGCGCAAGCATCGCCGTGAGCGCGCCTAAGTCATAGCCTGCCCGCACGGCCTGCACTGGCGCCGGGTACGCATTCGTGACCTTCAGCTCCTCGTGAATATCCCCGCTTACGTAATCGCCAGTTCCGAGAATGTGCAGGTGCGGGATGTTGTATCCGGAGCGCTGCACATTCACGAACTCTATCAACCGTTCGCCGAGCCGCTGAAGCCGCTGAGTGAATATCTCTGGGTTGAACTCCCCGAATCCATCCACCTCGTCCTTTTTCGTGATCTCTCCATTGTGAAGGTCGGTCAGATGCAGGACGCACGTAATCGGCGTTTTCTTGTCTGCCTTGGATGGTGCATACACCATCTTGCTAGGCGTTGCCTCCCTGATGGCCTCGGTAAGCTGGATGGCATTCAAGCGCGCCTCGCCTGTTGCCAGCCGCTCCTTCTTCAGGGACTTCTCAAGCGCCTCGACTTGTGCTCTGAGGTGCTCGACTTCCTGGTCCGGGTTGAATTTGGATTGCAGTTCATCGAGCGAGAGCTTTTTCACTTCAGTAGCCTCTCGCGAGCAGACTTCGCGAATGCTTTGGTACCGCACCAGATACGTGTCTGGCGGCCGTTTAGGCGCTGCTCAATGGTGTAGTCGGAGAAACGCTCGGCATAGTCGGAAAGCTGCTTGTCGCCGAGACCCGAAAGGACTTTAAAATCCTTGTTTTCCATGGCGTTCTCGCCGAGCTGATCGAGCGCCGCCTGAATGCGGTTCGGGATGATCACGTTTGGATTGAAGCGGGAGTCCAGGTCCGCCAAGCTCATCGCGCCCTTGATGGATTTCGCATCAGACGATTTCACTTCAGACTTTGACATCTCGTCTACTCCGTCTTGCGCGGCGCACGGCCGCGGTGAGTCTGAGCGCGACGACGGGGAGCCCGCAGTCGTTGTTCCAACGGCAGGCAGCCTTTGCGGCCTCGCGCGCTGTTGCGCCCATGTGCATCGCCCCGAGCGCAACGGGGGCGCCGGAGCCAATAGCGAAAAATGGTTCCTGCACGCGCTCGCCGCGAGCTGACTCGTCGTAGAGCACGATTCCATCGGCGCAAAGCACAAGCGCGGCGGCACCTTTCAGGTGCTCATCCGGCACCTCGACGCCATCGAAGTGCTGAGCGAACGCGAGGCATGCAGACGACTCGCCTGCCATGCCAACGATGCCGGCACGGGTGCGGTAGATCTTGCCGCAGTGATACGGCTGTTGCCCGAACGTACCACGGCTGTCAGCGGCCATCAATCCATCTCGGACTGCGATGACGGTCATGGTGCGGCCTCACGACAGGAACAGCGTCCGCTCTGCCTCGCGCCGTGCTTCAAGTCCTGCTGAGAGCACAGGCCCAGCGTAGTCCCATTCCAGCAGCGCATTTGCTGCGGCGAGCGTGAGACCAGCATTGAAGTCGCGGCGCACCGTGGAATGGGCTAGTGCTCCAGAGCCGCAGTCGTACGTGAAATCGACCAGCGCATCGAACTGGTCCTGCGTCATCGGTTGCGTGATAAGGTTGTTAACCGCCGCGACGGCCCACGCGGTGTCGGCCTTGAACCACGCTTCGGCCTGATCCATCGTGCAGGTCTGACCGAGTGCTACAGGGACGCCGGGCGCGTACCATCCGGTATGTCCCCACCCTATTGTAGGCACGCCGCCCTGATCCAGATATGTGGCGTTGCGATAGCCCTCGAAGTGCTTGATGAGAGCTTCGCCGGTAGCAGACAGGTCCATCATCGTCCCCGATCCCTACGTGCAATCAATGTGTCTATCCTGGCTGTGACGTCGCGATGATAGGCATCCATTTTCGCCTCAAGCCGATTGATGTCGTGCCCGCGCTCTTCATCGGCCTGTGCTCGCGCGGTCATCAGGTCGTTTAATTCTTTGCGCGTCACGACATTGCCTTCGAGCTTGTCGATGCGTTTGACCGTCATGCGCGCGACCCACGCCAAGGCCGAAGATGCCAGGACGACAATGCCGCCCGCGACGCCAGCCGGGCCATTCAATATGCTCGCCATGTCGGCGGCTCCCTACGCTATTTCAGGCTGGACGGCAACGACTGCGCTCGATCCTGCTTGCACGACCTGCGCCCAGATCGCATCAGACAGGGTGAAGTAGTGCGTAGAGTAGGTGTGTCCGAGCACGAGGCCGTCTAGGCCGGTCGGCGCTGCGGTCGCGCACTCGACCATGACCTCCACCTGCGTCGAGAGCAGCTCGACCGTGGCGGGGCCAGTGCCGATCTGGTGCCATGCCCCGTCGCCTGGGACTGTGGTGCGTTGAGACATGTTTTATCCTCGAATTTAGGCCGTGTAGTAGAAAACGACAGCACCGTGAACGCCGGCGATTCCCGGACCGTCGGAGCCACCGTGACCGCCGCCGCCATATGGCGAGCCGTCGCCCGAGACATCTCCGGTAATTCCGGCGCCCCCGACCCCGCCAGCGGAAGTCCCATTACCGCCGTCATTTCCGGTCGTATTTGTTGTTCCTCCAGAAGCTCCCCCGCCAGAGCCGCCACTACCTGCGCCTGTTGAAGAGCCGCTTCCGCCGCCGAGTCCGCCGTCAGCCGTAAGTGCGCTATTATTTGCCGTAGATGTGCCACCGGATGCGCCGATGCCGCTCGTAACTCCAGCCCCTCCTGAGCCGACAGCGTACGAAATAGTTTGACCACCAGTTACCGAGTAAGTAGCGGTTGAATATCCGCCGCCGCCACCACCACCGCCGCCGTATGTTTTGTTGACGCTTCCGCCACCGCCGCCCCCGGCGCCCCATACCTCGATCTGGACGGTGGTAGCGCCAGTCGGGACCGTGTCAGTTCCAGATCCCGATGTGTAGATGTGGATCGCGGAAACGAATGCCGGAGTCGTATTCGTCAGCGCCACTGTGATCGTGTCGGTGTTCGCCGAGGTCACGCCATCCGAGCCAGTGCAGTACGCCGAGGCGTCAGTCGTCGTGCCGGCATCGACAGTGGCGGAGAACGTTGTCGTCGAACTCGTCGGGCTCGTCGCAGTGCATCCGGTGCAGACCCAGTTGTATGTGTACGATCCGCCGCCCTTCGAGAACGCGCAGGTCGCCGACCCTGACGTGACGGTGCCGGACGGGTTGCCAGCGGCGGCGGACCCGGATACGTTCGACGGCTGCGTACTGACGATGACACCAGTGGTGCCGAGAGCGGCGAAGATCGTATTGAGGTCGGCGCCAGCGACTTGATAATTCGTCGCGGCAGCGGCCGTGCCGGTCGAGAGCGGGGCGTAGCGCGTATTGAGGTCAGCGCCAGCAACCTGCATATGCGTTGCGGCAGCCTGAGGCCAGCCGGAGTGATACTGGGCGAACACCGAGTCCAGATCGGTGCCAGCCCGCTCGTAATTCGACCCCATCAGCGAGCATCCGTACCCAGAGCATCCCCGCCTGCGCGAGCCTCAATCGCGGCCACGCGCAATTCCAGCGCCTCACGCGCGGCACGCTCGGCATTGAGCGACTCTACCAGCAGGCCGATGATCGCCACCGGATCGACGCGCAGGATGTCATCTCCACGTACCGCTACATCGAGCGCCTCGCGCACGTCCTGCGCGATGACGCCGGCAGAGCGAGCGCCGTCTTTCTTCCACTCGAACAGCACACCGCGCATGCGGGCGAGACGTTCGAGCGGGGCATCGATGGGGCGAACGTTCTTCTTTAGGCGAGCGTCGGAGGTGGAGTTGAACGCGGCGGCGGTAACAGTTCCAGAGAACGTTGGCGAGGCCAACAGCTGGCTGTTAGAGATAGTGCCGGTTACTTGGCTGAACGCAATCGACAGGTCTCCTTGGTACTGCGTGACCGCACTTTCTGGAACCTGAGCATCATCCGCGCTGCCCGTAAGCTGCGTGAACGCAATCGACAGGTCTCCTTGGTACTGCGTGACCGCACTTTCTGGAACCTGAGCATTCGCAATCTGTCCGGTAATCGCGGTAAACGGAATGGTGTCACCTACATAGAGCACGGAGGCGGCGGTGAATGCGTCATAGATCGTCGTGCCGCTCGCCCACGATTGTGCAGCGGTTCCCTCCTGAGCGCGCGCGACGGTAATCGTGCTGCCGCTGATGGCCGTCGCATAGACGATCTCATAAACGCCATTGGCCTCAAGAACCAGCGGCCAGTTGTATCCGCTCTGAATTGTCGGAGCGCCGGTCGTGCTGCCGAGGCTGATAGACGTACTGCTTGAGGTGATCGCGGCAGTTATAGTCGTATCGAAAAAATTAACGTGAACAAAGTTCGTCATGTCAGCCTACCGTGACTGAGAACGTCATTTGCATCGGAAGAGGCATGATGTTGTTCGCAACTAGAGCGGCCAAAGAATTTGCTCCAGATACTGCTGGTACCGTGATCGTCGCGGCGCTCCCTGACATCATGATGCCGATGTTCTGCAGAGTATCCAACGATGTGTCCGCTCCGTATGTGCCGTAAATGAACCGATTTACTCGATGCTTCAGCCATTGAACAGTCATCTGTACGCCATCCCCCTGGTAGAGAATCCATGTGGCATAGCGTTTGTAGATGTCGTCTGATGCGACGATGGATGTTGATGTCGTCGAGTAAAATTCAGCGACAGTCAGCGCCCCTATGTAATACGTTCCGACCGGACCCTCTGTAAGCGTAGATCCTGTCGTGATGCTTGGTCTTGAGATTCCGTATATGCCGTTCAGCGTCCAATCGAGCAGAGGACCGGATATGTTGGAGTTCGTGTAGATCGCGAGTGGCGTTGAGTTGAACCAGTTTAGATATCCTTGCGCCATAGCGTTGTAGGTCGATACGAACGCCTGCAGATCAGAATCATCCGCATACTGCTTATAGAGGTACGATGGAATGATGGTCTGCATCGCATCATTGACGGAAAGACTCATGCCTGCGTCACCGTCACGCCGCCTGCCGAGACGTAGAAGTACCCATCGGAGGTCAACGGCGGAACGATCTGCTGACCACTCGCCGGTGCTGCGGCAGTACCATTGATCGTCATGGTGACGGCGAACTCGGAGATGTTCTCCTGCGCAATGATCCCGGCTACCGCGTTCGTGAACACGGTCTGGATCACGCCGAAATTGATCGGCTGATTTACGCCGAGCGCATTCACATACGCTGCGATAGCCGGCGCAGCCGCGGAATTCACCAGAGTGCCGCCGGTGAAATTCGTCAGGTTCGTGTTCCAGGTTATGCTGAGCGTGGAGACGTTCTGCACCGGCGTCACGAATGTCACGTCAAAAGTATTCGTGCCATCCGTGATCGTGACAGTGGTATTGAGGCTAGCGTCGCTTGATCCAAGAATGGTCGAGAGGTCGAGCACCGAGAGATATATGGCGCCTGCCATCGCTGTCGGATCGCCACCCGCGCAGATGACCTTCCAGCCGCCTGATACCGGCTGAACGGCAACCAGCGCAGGATTGACGCCGGGAAGGTCGAGCAGATTTGCAACGATGTATCCCGGGACGCCCTGCGCGACGCGGTTGAAGTTCTGAAAGACCACGGCACGAAATGATTCCGTCGTCTGAGCGGCGGACCCCGGCGTGCCTGTCGCCGGGTTCGTGACCGTGAGGTTGTAGCTGGCCGGAAACGATGTGACGACTGTCGTCACGGTCCCGGCCGCCACCGCCCAGGAGCCGCTCTGCGTCGCAACGGCAAGCACAGAGGCTGAACTCCCGGTGCTCGCGATGACCGTCGCGCTCTGTGTCGCGTACTGATAGGTGCCGTCCGTGACGATCGTGCCCTGCGGAATGACGGCTCCGGCGAGCCCATAGAATACGACATAGACGCTCGTATTCTGTGCCGCGCCCTGCGCGATCCCGAACTGCTGGCCGAATAGTCCGAGAAGATACGCATTGGCCGCAAGCGGAGAGACGCTATTGACCGCATCCACACGCGCCTGATCCATCGTCACCAGCGCTCCGACGTCCGTGCTTACGATGTCATCGACCATTGTGCCAGGAAGATTTGCTGTGAAATCAGGCGCAACTGCGGCGACGTTCGTGATCAGTGCCTGCTGCAACGTGGCGGGCAGCGTCGGCTGAGGGCCACTGCCATTTGCGCCCATGATTAGAGGGATAGCGATAGGCGCGGTCATGTCGGCAGCGCCTGAGTCGGTGGAATCGTGCTGCCGCTCGCGGAGTACGCGGATGATCCGGCATTGACGTTCATGCTGTCAGCGGTCCACGCGGCCGGAATGGCTGTTGCGATGATAGATCCTGAGCGCGTCGTCACTGCGACGTTATAGACCGGCGCGCTGCCGGAATTAGAAGCGCGAGCGATCGACAGGTACGCGAACATGCCGGCGAACTGCTGCTGAGTCTTCATCACGTAGTAGTCTGGAAATACCTGAGTGACGATGGTCTGGTACTGCGGGATTCCCCACGCGCCATAGAACGGCGATTCACCTGTGTTCAACTTCAGCACTTGGGCGAGCCACGTCAGGTTGACGGCGTCGTTGTAGCCGTTCGCATCTGTCGTGACGACCACCCAGGTCTTTGCGCCGTCTGAATTTGTGACTCGACCGTAGACCCTCATACCGGCGCTCCAGAATCTCCCGTAACTGCTGTTGTGCCAGCGACGTACGTGCCGGCGGCGTGCTCGTGCGTCTCAAACAAGATGCCGTCAATGGTGATGCCGCCGCTGTCGATGCTGAGTGTCTTGCCTCCCGCAGTCAGCGTGATAGCCGAGCCTGTCGCGGAAATGCTTGTCGAGCCGATGGACGCACTGAGACCGTTCGAGTTCAGCGTAACTGTGTCAGAGCCATATGTGACCGTCGTGCCGCTCGAGTTGGTGACGACGGACGATACTGCGCCAGTTGTCGTGCGTCCAATGAACCCGTTCGGCCCCTGGACGAGGTACGCATTCGCATCCGGCGGTACAAACTTCTTGGTGCCGACCGGAAAAAACACGAGCGCCGAGAGATTCCCGGGCGGCGAGAACGTCGCCGCGCTCGTGCTCGTTCCGATGATCTGCCCGAGCAGCACGCGCATCGGGACCGTGATCCCGGTGTCTCCGACCTGTGTCGGGCGATAGTTCCACGGCGACTGCCCTGCGCACGGGATCGTCACAGGCGGCAGCGTCCACGGCGCGGTATCCAGCGTCCATTTAACCGTCACCATCTGCCCCGAGACGGCGGTCACAGTGCACGGCAAGCCGCAACCCAAGCCCTCCATCAGCTCCGTGGCGCGGCGAATCGCAAGCTCGTTGGCGTTTTTCTTGAGCCAGAGCTTGCTGAAATAGTCAAACGGCACCGATAGCCTCCAGAGGCACGGCCTGGATCACGCTGATCCAGTCGTCCGCATCGGTTCCGCGGAACTGCCCGAGCGCGCGCAACGCCGTCACGATGAAAGTCCCTGAAAAGTTCAGCTTGTTGTCGAACTGCGTGCCGGCGATCGTCGGCATCATGAGCACAGCGCCTGGGCCGCCGAAGTCGCGCTTCGGCAGCGTGAGGTAGCTGCCGACTTGAAGATCCGCGCGCAGCACCGTGTTGATCGTGAGCACCGGCGGCTCGAGCCACGTCGGCTGGCCGACGAGGTCCGTGAACTTCAGCGCGATAACGGGTCCTGCGGACTGGCTGAAGTCCGTGACGGTGATCTTCGACCCGTTGTAGTAGATATGGACGCCAGGATAATTCGGTCCGAGCTCGTTCTTGCCAACCGTGTGACGAAAGATGAACTGCGCCATCGCATTGGCGGTGCCGGTGAAATGCAGGATCGTCTGCCCGGTCGTCAATGATGGGTTGACGTGGATCGAAAGCGTAGAGTTCGGGAACGCGGCGCTCATAGTCAAAGTGATCGCATCCGCGAACGATTGCCCAGGCTGCCAGTTAAAGACCAGGTTCCCGGGATTCTCATGCGGGGTATATGTGCTCGGGTTTATGACAAGATCGAGCGTCTGCTCTGTGCCCTGCCAGTTCCCGAAGGCGCCAAGCACGGTGGCATTGATCAGCAGGCCCGGCGATGGCTGCGCAGTCGAGAGCGGCAGGCCGCCGCTCATGCCGGCGTAGAGCGAGAGCGCGGAGCCGCGAAAGTTGTTCGCGTGCGTCAAGTCCTCGATGCTGACGCCATGCACGCTGATCACGGTGCCGCCGCTCGGGATGTGCCCCGGCGATATCTGCAGGTCGAATACGATGTCCTGGGCCTGCGGGTCGAACTTGCCGTTCGGGAAGCTCGTCCACTGCCGCGCCACGCCGAGCGACTTCGCGCCATTGGCCGGCAGAGTCCCGCTCGGAGTTGCGCAGACGCCGTTGACCGCTGGTACTGGGGTCGTTTGTAGGTCGTAGAACCTCAAGGCGAGACCTCGAGATTCCCTGTTGATGGGCGATAGACGAGCGCGCCTCCCGTCAGCACCGTAGGTGCCAGCGGGATGTCATATCCCAGGGGCGAGCCGATCATCGGGCCGAAATAGACCGTCGAGCCGTTCTGTGTGAGCGAGAAATACCAGCGCTGCGGGATCAGCAACCACTGCGCGGTAAACGTGTATGTGCCGGAACCGACCGTTATCTGAGTCGAAAACGGTACGCCGCTCTGCAGCGGCTGGAACGGGATGGTGATCACAGGCCGCCACTCACGGCATTCCCTATGAACGAATTAAATCCCTGAGCCGCCGTACCGATGACATTCTGCACACCAGACCACGAGGTAGAGGAAATCTGATTTCCGTCGCTGATCTTCTTCATCAGCGCCGAGAACGCCTGCGTCGCCGATGCCAGCGAGATCAGCGGCTTCAGGAAGTCGATGCGCCACTCGATCTGCTGCTGCTTGCTGTTCTGCGTGATATCCGTCACGCCAGTCATGATGCAGCCGGTGAAAATATACGATGGCATCGCGATGATGTAGGTACCACCTGAGGCGTTGTGTTGCGCGAAACTGTCTCGGAGCGCTGTGAACATCGGAAGCTTGGTGATGTATCCAGCGGTGTCCTTGACAGGCGCCACCATCAGGAGACTGAGCGGCTTCGGCTCGTCCACGGTGGCGTTCGCTGCAACCTGGTTGTTGGCGAACGGATAGGTCGCAACGCTCTGGTTGATGACTTTCGTGCCGCTCAGTACGGGCAGAAAGTAGTACGGGAAATCCGAGAGCGACGCGCTGCCAGAGGTCAGCGCTCCCTGCGCAAACCCGAGTATCTGCAGCACCGGAAGCATGCCGCCAGGTATGCTCTGCGCGATGCCGCCCTCGAAGATGATGGGTGATATCTGAAAGCTCAGATTGTAGATATCGCGCGTGAGATTCATGTGGCGGCCTGTTCGATTCCGATGACCTGATAGCCGTCACTCAGTACTTAGCCGAGTGCATCGAGGTCGCAATTCTCGCGCCAGCGCCAGAGGTCACATTGAACGTCACGGACTTCATGCCCTCTACGATCGCGTCTCGCACGGTGTCATAGAGTTGGCGGCGGCTGCGATGGTGAGGATGCTCGAATTCGGCGATATCCGTCACCAGATGCGATAGCGTGTCGGTGTTCCTGAGATTGAGCTTCTCGTTGCGACCGACGTGCATCCATTTGGCGATGGCTGAGATGTGGGCGGCCAAGTTCGTGGCGTTTTTGCCCTCATACGTACGCACGATATGGGAGACGGTGTTTTCGCCATATCCCTGCACCGTGCGCGCCATCGCCTGATATCCTGAGGCCAGCGACGGAAACTCCCGATAGACGCGCACGCCGTTGATCGTCGGATCTATATTGCCTGGGTCGTTGTATCTGCGCCAGTCGTGCGGGTTTGTGTAAAACCCGGACTGCGGTATCAGTCCGCGCCGCTTATTGTCCGGCTGCTGTATCAGGACATTCCGTTTGTTCTCTGTCTGCGGTATCAGCCCGTGCCGTTTGTTCCACTTCTTGGCAGCGGCATCTTTCTTCTTCCCAGGGAACAGCTCATGACCTCCCTCGTCATAGAGCTTCATCATCTTCCTCTCAAGGCCAAACGTATCCTTGATGATCTTGATCGCCGGTGACCCTAAGAATGCGGCAATGAAACTTCCGAGTTTCAACACGTCTCGCGCGGCTGCCATGGCAGAATCACCGAGCGTATCCATGTCCTTCTTGAATTTTTCGCTCTCTAGGAAGCGATCGAAGGACTTCAGCCCATTGGCAATGTCGGTGATAACTCGACCGACTTCCTTGGAGTTTATGAATCGGTCGATGAACTTCACGATGTCGGACGACATCGTACCGATCAGCGGAGCGAGCTTAGCGAGTCGGTCGGTCAGAGCGGTCTCGATGGCAATCCCGGCGCGCTTCAGCTGCACCGAGAGATTCGCCCATTCCGTCGCGAGCCTCTCCGGCACCTGTAACTGTCGCGCGGCTCCGGCCATGTGTCCGAATGAGGCGCGTAACTGCGCCTGCGGAGTATTCGCAAGCCGACGAGCGTCTTCGACGCTGAAGCCGAGCGCCTGGACGTGATACGCCTTTAGGATACTCTCGATCGGTACGTTCGGCTCGTTCCGCCGCGCGTTCAGGTACAGCGACCGGACTCTCTCCGCAACCTGCTCTGAGAATTTCATCCGGTTCAGGTTCGGATTATCGTACTCGTTCGGCTGGAAGCCCAAGGCGGACAGTGCGGCCACGCCCTGAGTAGTCCTGCGGGCATTGATGATCGCCGCCAGGGTACCAGCGGGATTCGCCAGATACGGCTCCATGTACGTTTTAAAGGCCGATACCTGTCCGATCGGCATGCCGAGGCCGCGTGCGGTCTTCTGGCGCTGCATGGCGGAATTGGCGAGCAGGTCCATGCCGAAGAGTCCGCCGGCAAAGCCGATGCCGCCAGCGGCGAGCGCGAACTTTCCGAGGCTGAGCCCGATGCGCGCGACGCGGGAGAGGCCGCGCTCGACGCCGTGGATGGTTCGCTCGAAGCGCGAGAGCTTCTTGTCGCTGTGACCGATGGACTCGCCGACCTTAGCCCAAGTTTTTGCCATCGCCTCGGATGACTTGTGCGCGCGTCCGATAGCCTTGTCCAGCGCCTCAGTCGCCATGCGCGGCTTGTTCACCGCGACATCGAAGTGCTTCCAGACCTCGTTCAGCTTTGCCGTCGAGTCCTGATAGTCTTTGAAGCTCTCGGTGAACTTCTTCCACTTCTCGTCGTGGACGTCGATATCGATGACTGACCGCGGCACACTCTACTCCTCGTATTGTCGTCTCACGACCTCAAGCACGTAGCGCTGACGGTATTCCTCGACGCTGCGGTACCAGCGCTGCGGATCATCATCGATTGCCGCACACCGAATAGCTGCGTTGAGTAGACGCTGATCGCGAGCGGCGTCCGTCAGGTAGGAATCGAGGAGACGATGGGGGCGACCGGATTGACAGGCGCCGCCTTTGCAGATGTCGTCAAGCCACGCGCGTACTCCTCGCAGTTCAACGAGGTCAACGAGCATTCGAGGAGGTCCGCCATCGCCTGCGCCACCACCTTCCGTGCTTTCCTCGGAGACAAGCACGCAGCGCACGTAAAAAAAACGAGTTCGTTCTCCACGTCCGCCCAGTCGTCAGCGTTGAGCGCGCCCTGGGCGAGCGCGGTCCCTACCGGCAGGATGTCGTAGCCATTGGTGCCGGGCGCGAGGATCGTCGAGCAACGCTGCAGCTCACCGAGAAACGACTGCGCGCCGTAGTCGCCTTCCTGGCCACGCTCATCGGACAAGCGTTTGCCGATGTCCTTCAGCGTGAGGGCGGCGACATTGAGGCCGGATAGGAACGCATACTGATTCCCGTGGCCGAAAATGTCCGCCTTGGTCGCCGACAACAGGCGGAAATTCGCCTCAAATACCGCCTTGGTGATCGGGCTGTGAAAGACCTGAACGGAGTCCGCAACAGGAAGCACCAGCTTCCAGTCATCATCGATGTGCATCGTTCGCTCCTCGCGACACTGATTTGATCACGCCTATGGTCAGCCGAGCCTGTATCAGCCGAAGTCCCACAGCGTGTTGTTCGGGTAGAAGATCCCACGGATGGTGAGCGCCAGAACGCCGTTCACGCCATCGAACGCACCTGGGTCTGCCTTGAGCACGGATGCGTTGTGCACGGCGCGGCGCGGAAATGAGCTGGTGTCGGAATGCACGTACACCGTCCCGAGCACGCTCGTTGACTCGACCTGCGTGATGAATGCCTGCGCGAGCGGGAGAGTTCGCAGGATGTCGCATGTGATCGTCGCGAACACGTACGGCTCCGGGCTGTTGATGATCCCGACGCCCTGCTGGATCTGCTGCACGAAGTCCTCGTCGTACGTCAGCGATACGAAACGCCGTCCCATCTGGCTGCTCGTGATGTTGAGGGCTGTGTAACTCGGAAATACGACGCTCGCCCGGACGCGGTTCAGATTCCCGAGGTTGATCAATGGATTGGTGGCCATGGTTTACCTCAGGAAGCGAACTCGGTGACGTTGATATTGAACGTGATCGTGAGGAACCCGTTCTGCGCGGTCGCGCTCGCATAGAGACCGTTGTAAATTCCGTTTTGGTAGTCGGACGGATTCGCTGCGGTGTACTGCGCGAACGGTGTCGCGGTCACGGTGGCATTCAAGACGGTCCCGAACCGGACGGCGTTGTCGGCAGTCTGCTGTGCAACGCCATCGAGCGCGTTGATACCGGCTTGGTTGTAAAGCAGCGGCGGGTTGCTGTTGCTGCCGTTTAAGACAGCAGCGGCGACGTTGACATTGGCGTTGATCTGGAAGTTATCGAGACCGTACCAGTTCGAGAACTGAATGCCGCTCATGACCGTGCCCTTGAAGATGCACGAGTCGCTGATTCCGCCCTGTGCGCCGGTCAGAACAATGTTTCCGTATGCGCTAAGAATGGTGTTTATGAGCGGGTTGTTGGTTGTGTTCTGCTCCCACGGCGTGACGCCGAACAGGAACCGGTACTGCATCGGCGCCAACTGATTCGAGGCGCTCGGGCTGTTGATGAGGGCCTGATAGAGAAACGCCGCGGCGGTGAACTCTGTGCTCGGCGCGGTCGGCGCTGGAGCGACCAAGAACAGCGACTTGCTCGACGAGTACTGAGTGACCGTCGTAGCGCTCGTTGTGCCAAAGAAGTACGTTTTTGCTGTGTTGCCTGCATAGGTCGAGGCCAGCGCATCGAAGGCGTTGCCCATGACGGCGGTTCCGGTCGCTGTCGTGCCAGAGGTCGGAGCCGAGAACGTGACAGTTGGGGCAGCTTGGTTCGGGTAATAACCTGGATTCGTCAGCGTGACGCCGGTCACGACGCCCGAGGCATTGATGGTCGCCGTGCCGGTCGCCGTGGTACCGCCACCTGTGGCCGCCGAGAATGTGACGGTCGGAGCGGCCGTGTACCCGGTGCCGCCATCGGTGATCGTTACCGAGGCAACATCGGTGGCGTCCGTATCCCAGTCCGCTGGCGTCAGGTAGGCGTAGAACACGCCAGGATTGGCTGCGATCCATGTACCGAGCGCGTCGATCTGCTCCACGACGTCCGTGTTCGCGCCGAGCTCGAGGACGTAGATTCCGTTGCCAGACCCCTGCGCGAAATAGGTCGTGGCCATGTTCGACAGTTCCGAGGCGTTCCCGGTGTCGCTGAGCAATGCCTGCACGGCGGACAGCGAGCCGCAGAACTGCCAGGCATTCGTCGCGAGTGTCGTGCCCCCGACAGAGACCAGAGCGCCGGACTGCTGCAACTGCGAGGGTTGAGGTGCCTGCGAAACGGTGACCGTTTCGTTGACGATCTGAGGCGTGATAGTGGTTGGCATGGCTGGACCTTTACCGGTTCACGGACTACAGGTTCACGGGCGACACAGACCCTGCCGTGGTGCCAGCGGTGACGATGAAAAGACCGGTATTGAAGATCGTCGGCGGGAAGACGACGGGGCCAACTGTGTTCAGATCGACGGTGTAGAGTAGCTGCCCAGCCGTGCTGGTGCCGTCGTAAATCGTCGCCGTCCACGCGCTTCCTGCGGTGTTGACCGACAGGCCGAACAGAATCCCGGTACCGGTCTTGACCTGCGTGCTCGCGTTGGCGGTGATCGCCGTACCAACATGGGCCGAGGACTGGTAAACAGCAGAGTATTGAGCCATGGATAGATTCCTGTGAGTGGATTCCTAGGATCTGAGTCCTGGGAATGGAGTCATTGGAGTGCAGTCTTGAGAGTGCAGTCTTGAGAGTGCAGCTTTGAGGGTGAAGTCCTGGGCGGCGATTACAGGCCGTAACTGACGGAGACAACCCCGCCCGTTCCTGGGTTGATGTAGAGACCCTGATAGAACGGCGCGACGATCTCGACGGGCCCCGCTGTAATCGGAATTGCGCTGATGAGATTGGTGGCGCCAGCGGTTCCGCCTCCTGTTGGCGCGGAGAGCGTGATGGTGGGCGGTGAGGTGTAGCCTGATCCTGGATTCGTGATGGTGATTCCGGTCACGTATCCGGCGCTGTCGATGGCGGCAGTTCCAGTCGCGGTCGTTCCGCTCGCGGGCGCGGAAAAGGTGGCGGTTGGCGCCGCGGTGTATGCGGAACCGGCATTGTTTACGGTGGCTCCGGCGACGACTCCCGTGGCATTGATCACGGCCGTTGCGGTCGCTGTGGTTCCAGTCGTGACGTCATAGACTCCGCCGACTGCGGTCGGGGCGGTGTTGACGAATACGCGAAAGACCGTCCCGTATCCGGCCGTCACCTGGGTCGGCGCGCTGATATTGAATGCAACGGACGAGCCGCCAGGACCCGGGCGATTGCCGGAGCGTTGAGGGAAAGTGGGCATCTAAGTTCCTTCAGACTGTGGTCGGGGAGTCCGCGTTGGTGAACGCGCTATCGGCTGTCCACACGAAGTTCACTGTGGCGCTCGTGATCAGTCGGCGCGCAATGGTGTCCGCCGCGCTCTGGTAGTAACTCGCGCCGAAACGCAGGGTCTTCTTCATCGCAATGGCCGAGATCTCGGTCTGCACTCGCTTCTCATCGCGAAGGGACGGCAGCTCTCCAGAGAATCCGAATGTCTCATCGTTCACGCTCGCCTCGATCAGGCTTGCGTAGAACTGCTGCGCCATGAGGTTGGTGAAGCCGTAGAGAATCAGCTCGACGCAGTCGTAGTAGAGCTGATACGCGGTCATCTGCTGAAACCCAGGTCCGCTCGTCCACGCGAAGTACGGCACCGCCTGAATTGGCCGTGTCAACTCCGGTTCGATGTGCGCCACGATGTATGGCGGCTGGATGTTCTCCGGTACCAGAAACGATGGGTAGACCGGTGCCATCGAGTTCTGCGTCAGCCAGATCGGCAGTGAGTTGCTGACGATTGGCTCGGATGGCAGGTCCGCCTCTGAACTGATCAGCAGCGGGCCGAACGGCGGGAATACTGCAAAGCCGGTGTAGTGATACACGCCTGCATTGGCAAAGAACGGCCCGCGGCTCGCGAATGCGACCTGCACCAAAGTCCCACTAGGGGCGGCGAGATTCGCCACCCACATCGCCGATGGATTGACGGCGTTGAACTCTGTGATCTCGGACTGCGCGTTCAGGATGATCGAGTTGACCGCAATCGTATTGTCGATCTCCTGATCGCGCTCGGTCGCAACATGCAGCGCGCCGACGACTGTGATCGTGTTCGGAGTCTGCACCCAGAACACATATCCGTCCTCGGCAAGCTGAACGCGCGTGTACTGCGTGAACGTGAATGTACGGTCTTGGGAATCAGAGAGGTTCTCAAGCGCCGCATAGAGCGCGCCCTGCTGCTGCGTGTCTGGCGTGAACTCTCCGATCATCGTCATGGCGTCATCTCTATGGCGTCAGCCACGCTTGGAACGAACGGCGATAAAGGCCGGTATCAACGAACGCAGGCCGTGGCTGGCCCTGCACGGCTGGTCCGACTCCGTACTGACTGGCGGTGCCCGATACCACCGACGACGCGCGGACGGCGCGGCCCTCTGGATTCTTGAAGCGATGCGAAACGCCGCGCTGCGCCGCGCCAATCGTGCGCCCGGTTGACTTCTGCCACTCATCGCGCGCGAGATAATCGCGAAACGCGCTCACGATCTTCGGCATCGGCCACTCGCGCTGATGCAGCGCTGCGCTGCTGCCCTCCATGAAGCGATTCAGCACGTTCTGATAGCGCTGCGTGACCGCCGAGACGATCTCATCCTCGTGCAGCCGCACAAAGGTCCGCATCACGTCGTACTTTTTTTCGAGCTGCTCAGCGACCTGAAACGTCGTCTGCGCGCCCGGGGTGTCGGCGTCGGAATAGGCAACATCAATGACGCCGAGATGCAGGGTGCTCATCGCATGACCTCACGACACGCCCCAGACCGTTTGACCATACATCTGCTCGTAGGCCAACCACTGCCGGCCCCACGGCGTACGGGTTGCCTCCAGAGCCTCAAGCGTGATTTCCTGGAAGAACTTCGGCACGATGAAGGTCTGCGACGTGCTCTGATCGCCGGCGGCCATGACGATGCCCGGCCTGAACTGGTTCAGTCCAAAGGACTGCCGCTGCGTGGCAAAAAACGTGCTCGGCGGAGTGTCCTGCGCGAATTGCAGCAACAGGTGAACGCCTAGGTTGTACACGGCGCGCACGTAATTGCTGATCTCGCCCAAGATAGATGCGCCGCCCGTTGAGTTTATCGTGATATCAACAGACTGGTTCAGCGCGCTCACCGGGTAGATCGATCCAAGTGCCGTCACGACGCCGGTAGCCTGAGTGCCACCACTTGGAGGCGCCGCAATCGTCAGCGCCGGCAGTGAGGCATAGTTTGATCCTGGATACACCGCCGTCAGTGCAGTCACCGCGCCGCCGCTCACCGTCGCCACCGCAGTCATCGTGGTGCCGATCGTGGGAGCAGCGATGGTGACGGTGGGGGCCTCGGCATAGCCGCTGCCCACATTGGTGACCGTCAGAACCGGAAGCGGTATCGAGGATGGCGGTATCCCCTGTGCGTATGCGTAGGTGAAGAAGTCCGCAAGGTTCGGGGAGTCCGGCTGTACCCAGGCCATCTACGTGCGCCGCCTCAGATCACATCGGCAGGCGCGCGCTCTGCGAGCCGCTCTCGGAGATCTCGAGGCTCATCATCGGCACCTCATCACTGCGCGCACTCTCCCGCTTCAGCACCTCGACGCCTACCGATTTGGCCGATCGCTTCCCCTTGGCCTTCGGGTCGCGGAAGCTCAGTTCCGCAGCCAGCGCTGAGCGTGTGGCCTGCTTGACGGAGCGGTCCTGCGCGGCGTCGAGCTGCTGCTCGTTACCGGCCTTGATCTCATCCGCAGAGATAGGTTTATCGAGTGAGTACACGAGGCCAGTGAAGTCTTGGAGCTTCCCGTGGACGCTTTCGCGTTTACGCGCCCCGTAGCGTTCCAGTTGCGTCAGGACACCATCGAGTTGCCCCTGATTCATATCGACGGGGATGCTGCACTGATGGCCGGACAGGATCTCGATCCTCATGATCTTTTGGATCTCGGGGACACGCACGTTGAGCACAAAACGCGACCGTGTGCTATTCGCTATGAATAACTTCACACAACCTCCAGGGGATATATCCGGTGGATATTTGGAATGAATCGGCGCGTCCGCTGCGCCACGAAAGTCCTTGGCATGCTGAAGCGAGGACGCCTCATTGCGAGGCGCCTGCTTCGTGTATCGCTTAGGTATACGGCATGCTGACGACGGTGACGCCCTCGGCACGCCAGATCCACCCGGAGGTGGAGCGCAGCTCGAGGACCTCTCGCACGGCACCATCCGGCACCGGGGTCGAGATTTTGATCGGCGCCGCAACGTCGTTGTACATAACGCTCACCGCAGTCGTCGCCGGCTCCAGCTCGGCACCGAACACGTTCGTGTTGATGCCGGGGATCACCGGACGCTCGACCTCGGGGATGATGATGACAACGGCATCGGTGCCGCCAGAGCCCTGGCCGATCAGCGTGTCGTCGTAGTACCACTCGATCGAGTCTCCCGCCTCGGCGGCAACGGTCTTCACGACCTCTGCCACCGTAGACGTGCCACCACCCGGGCGCTGGTAGTTCACGACCTCGACGATATCGCCGTACTGCATCTGCAGGAACTCGCGCTGCGGCGAGAGGATGACGATCTTGTTGTTGACGTAGGCTCCGGACTGGAACATCCGGGTCTTCAACTCCACGATCTGCTGCAGGAGGAACAGCGCCATGTCGCCGTTCTGATACGACTGCACCGTCGTATTGCCGAGACTATCCGGCGGCAGCGTCGTCTGCGTGATGCCCTGGGCGTTCAGGATGCCCTCGTTGTTCGCGGCGTTGTAGCCGTAGAGCAGCATCGAGCGCATCTGCTGGAAGATGCCCTGACGCATCGCAAGTTCCTGCGCAAACGGCAGACCCACGTCGTAACGGGCAGCGGCGGCGATGTCGTGCCGGTCGTAGATCGCGTTTGTGCGCAGCAGATAGGTCTGCGTGCTCAGATACTCGGCCTGCAGAGCAGCGGACGGCAGGAAGTCGATGGCAGACTGCGCGCCGGTTGACTGCGAGCGGATGTCGAGCTTATTGACGTACACGTACAGGTCCTCGGCACCCATACGCACGCGAGGCTTGCCCTCGTACAGTGTTGCGAAGGCGCCGGATGCCTGGAAGTACTGGACGATGAGTTCAGGCTCGGAGAAGCTCGGATGAACCTTGGCCTGAGCCGGGAAGATTGATGCCATTGTGTTGTCCTCAGATCTGGATCAGAGCGGCGTAGCCATAGGCCCACGAGAGCGCTCCCGTGGTGCTGTCGTAGATGACGACCTTGCTGTTTGAGTCCACATGCAGCACCTTCACCGGGAGCGCGGTGTCGCCGGATGCGAACGTGCCGAGCCGGTTGTTGGTGAAGTCCCAGGTCACCGTCTGATTGATCGCGCCGTTTTCGAGCGCGGTGGCGAGCGCCTGAGAGCACTGCACCGGGATACGCAGGTTAGTGCCGAAGCGCGCGTAAGCGACCGTCATGCCGACACTCGCCTGCGGAACCGGTCCGCCCGGGGTGATCAGCATGTTGTGCGCTCGGTTGAAGAGCGTGAAGCCCGTGATCGCGGCCACGGTCGTCGGGATAGAGAGCGTGTTCGCTGCGGTTTGCAGCGTGCTCGCCGCGAGCGATGCGATGCTCTCCGTGATCGGGATGCCGCCCCACACCGGCTGCGTGGTGCCAGCGGCAATGCTGCCCTGCAGCACCCACATGCGGGACACAGGGTCATCGAGAAACGCGCCCTGGATGTACCCCTGCGACTGAGTCTGGAAGCTGTTGTTTCCAGTCAAGGTCGCGCTAGGATTGAAAGTGATTGCCATGTCAGATTACCTCAGTGAGCGACCTTGCCGGGATTGCGGTGGACCTTGGTTTTCACGCCTCCAGACATGAACGGCGACATCCACGCGAGCGGATCGCCGTAGTACTCGGTGATGTTGTGTCCGGTTGTGTCCTGATAGCGATGCGCGCGAAGCGTCATCGGCTTGTTGACCTCGGGCTTCTTGCTCGCCTCGAGCGCATCGGCGTAGATGTGATCCTCGACGGTCGAGAACACGTCCTCCGGCAGAGCGTCCATGACGGTCTTCTTGAGGGCCGATGAGGTATCCTTCAGGCCATCGGCGAGCCGGCGGCGATACGCCATCGGAGCCTCGCCCGGCAGCCAGTCCGGAAGCGTTCGGCCGAGGGCGGCATACACGCCGTCCGCGCGCTTGCGGGCGGCGGCAACGGCATTGCGTTCCTCGATCGTCGGCTGGCGCAGAACCCGCTGCATAGCGGCACGCATCTCCTGGATCTCGGCCTCCGTCTTGCGGTACAGCGCGTCCATGCGGTCGTTCGCGCGGCCGTTGTGGCTCGCCTTCTCCGGGTCGTGCCCGCGGTAGTCGGCGCGCGCCGAGTCACGGCGCTGGCCCTGCGTGTTGACGCTGACAACGCCGTCCTGCAGTCGCGGGTCGAGTTCGCTCTTGTCGGGCCCGGCCTTCGATCGCTGCAGGCTCTCCTGCTCGCCCTGGCTCGCCGTGACGGGCGACTTGCCCTCACCGGCGAACTGCGCCTCACCGCGCGTCAGCTCGCGCTCGGCGGCGGCGAACTTGCGACCAGCCTCCGGTCCGTTCGCGGCGGACTCGGCCGGTTCGCCGAGTGCGTCCTTCGCGACCGCAGTGCGCTCGGTGCCTTCCTGAACGTCCTCGACGCCAGGCGCGCCGCCCTTGGTCTTCACCTCGATATCATCGAGGCGCGAGGCCATGTCCTTCACGGTCTGCATGAGACCGGCGGCCCAGGCGGGCACCTCCTCGAAATTGGCCGCTTCCTGCGCGTCGCGCTTCTCGACGACCTTCTCGACCTCTTCTTTCACGGTCTCGGGCGCCTCGCCCTTTTCGTCATTGCGCACGACGCCGTCAGGGGCGCCATGAGTATGGCGCCACAGCGCCAGTTGCATTTCTGCTGCAGTCATCGGTCGTAACTCCGGTTAATGCGGATAAGTTGGTTCCCGTGGGGCCTTCGTACTTGTCCCAGACGCCCTCGGGAACGGCGGCCAGGTGGTCGATGTAAAGCGGATCGCCTTCGATGAATAACTTCTCGCCGTTAGCCAACTCGACGAGTTCGCCCGCGTCGTTCGCGAACGTCACACTCGGACTCGTCGATGGAAGCTTGTTGACGATCAGTGCGGCATCGTTGTCGTCGTAGATCTTCGCGATGCCCCAAACGTCATCCCCTTGAATCCAGGGATGAACCAGAATTCCAATGGCTCGGCCGTGGTACTCTTCACCAGATACAGGGCCTTTCTCGGCGTGTCCGGCCAACACAGGCAGGCCATCGACACGACGCAGCAGCTCCTCGGTAAGCCAGTACTTCGGCGGCCGATACACCCACTCCTTGTGCTGCGGCCGGTACGCGATGCCGGTGCCGGTGACGCGCATCTTGAACAGCCACAGCGGTCCGAACCGAACAGGGCTCGGCAACTCGCCGTTTTTCAGCCGCTCGATGACCTGTGTCTCGTTTGGGAGGGATTGCGCGTCGCGCCGCCCAGATGTCCCCATCTCCGCCGTTCCCATCCCCTCCGTAAACCCCTTCCCGGCCAGCGCTTCGTAGCCGTCATCGCCGCGATATCCGTTCGCGTGAGCGGCGGCGGCCTGTCGTTCGGCCCCGGCGCGCGTCGCGTACTTAGCGCCGTGCTGGCCCCACTGGAATTGGCCGCCGGAGGTTTTGTGAATCGGCATGAAAGCTCCGGGCGAAAAAAAACCGCCCGGAGGCGGTTTGGTGCAGTCGTGTTGTGTCGGTTACTGTCGGCGGTGGTTACGCCCGCATGTCGTCTGGCAGGTCCTCGAGGTCGTAGATCGCCTCCCAGAAGCATTGGCAATACGGCGCTACAGCCGGCTGCTCATCCAAGTCCTCGGCATACGGCCGGCCAGCCTTCTTCATGCGTCCGGCCTCGAGCATCGGGTTTCCCTTGACGGCATACACGACGCCATCGCGATCGAGGTGCTCCTCGCGCGACTGATAGCCGGCGTGCGGAATGACGTGCCGCCACTTCTTGGCAATCGCGCCATGTTCGAGCGCGATAACGTCATCGACAGCGGCGAGGAGCTTGTGGCCCTGGTCGATGCAGACGCGGCGACGCTCGAAAGTGTCCTGCTGAAGCGCCTTGGTGACGCCTTTGGCGAGCGCGCCCTTGTCAGCGCGCTTCGTTTGGCTCGGCAGCGAGCCGGTGGCCCATCCGGCGAATCGGCGGAGCTGCCGTTCGATCTCCTCGTCGCGGTTGAGCTTGATCAGCTCGGCGCTGGCGCGAATACGCTCCCGCAGCATCGGGCGGTACTGCTCGGCGATGATCTCCGGCCCTAAGCGGCTGGCGTGCATCTTGTGTCGCTTCGGCAGCGACTTGAGCCCGGCGCGAAACCTCGCCCCGAGGATGCGTGAGACCTCTGCGACAATCTCATCGTCGGACGGAAACGCACTCGTCAGCGCGCCGCGCAGTTGCGGCAGCCACATGCGAATCAGGTCCATGTCCACGCCGCCTGTGAACTGCTTTTCCAGGCGGCGGAGCAGGTCCCGCAGTTCCTTTGGCGCCATGGCCATATTTGATCAACTCAGCGCGTCAGGCGGTCGCGTCAGCGGATCGCCGTCTTGCGATTCCAGGCCGGCACGATCTTCGGGAACGCGACCTCGTCCTTGCGCGCGATCGGGTCGGCCGGATCTTCGGTGCCGCCCTCGCCATTGGCGCGGCCCCGAGCCAGTTGCTCGGAGAGCGCGTCCTGCTGCGCCTGCCGGTCGCGCGACCACTGGATCAGAGCGTCAGGATCGAGCTCCATGTCGGTGCGCGAGAACAGCTTGGTGTCGTGCACCATGTCCTGCAGCCACTGCTGCAGCGCGGCTTTGTTCTCGGGGTCGAGATCCGCGGAGAGCGCGGCATAGACCTTGATGGCTTGATCGACCTTCTTGCATTCGGCGTCGAGTTGCTCGGCCTCTGTTGGCTGATACAGCGACGGCCACGTTGCCTCGAAGGCATCCATCCATTGGAACAGCGCGGCCTCGTAGTTTAGGTTGCGGTATTCCGGGTAGACGTTCTGCACGTAGGTCTGGTACCACTCGGGGTTCCAGGCCCGACGCATCACGATGTTGTCCAGGAAGTGGAATGCGCCCTGCAATTCCTGGCGTACACCATCGATGTAGATGCCGATCTCCTTGGCATCCTCCTTACCTTCGCCGAACCCATCGGCGATGCGCTCATCGAGCAGCAGAATCGCCGGCATGCCAGAGGCCGCGGCGATGTTGCGGATAATGTTGTTTCGCGAATACGTGCCGCCCTTGTCGGTGTGCTCAAGGTTCAGCGACTCAATCGCCTCCTCGATTCCGATCGAGAGCACGTTGCCGGTCGCGGAGTCCTTCAGCTTGCGGCGGCGAAGCCCGAACATGTTGAGCGTCGCCTTGTCAAGGACGCTCCCCGGGGACTTCATCTTCGCGATCAGCAGCATCAATTTGCGCTGGATCTCGTTGTCCGCCACCATCGAGAGCAGGTAGCTGCGCATCGGGAACAGCGCGCGCTGATACACAGAGCGGCCGATGAAGCCGAAGGCGCTGTCCGTCCACTCGATCCAGATCGGCTGCTCGTGAATGAGTACCGCGGTACGGGATGGGTCGAGGTTCTTGCCCGCCGCCCAGATCTGTTGCGGCTGCAGGAAGTCGGGGGCCGTCGGGTCCTGTTGCAGCACGAGAGAGCCCGCCGTGTTCAGCGGGTCCAGCATCGAGAAGTAGAGGTCCTGCTTGTGCAGCGTATCGAGGTCGAGCGGTGTGTCCGGGTCCTGGCCGCGAGTACCGCAGAGCAGCGAGCCGACGCCGTAGATGCGCGAGAGCACGGCGATGCGAAACAGAATCGTGTTGCCGCCGAGTCCGCCGATCTTCGCCCACTCCTTCTCGAAGCGGCGCACCAACTCCTCGGATATCGTGACCTTCGGATCGGTGATCGTGATCTTGCGCGGCTGGCTGAAGGCTTTCTCCAGCGGCAGCTCGACCATCTTGCGGCCGAGCGGATGGTAGGCGTAGAGCGTCTTGCAGGTCTGATACCCAGGCGCGGTGCCCGGTATGATCTCGTCAACCACCAGCAGGTTCCAGAGCTGGGATGAGAAGCCGGAGTTTACATCTCCGCCCATCCCGAGGACCGCCTGCCCCTCACTGTCTGCTCCGCTTTGAAACCAGCTCATACGGGTTGCTCAATCTCCAACTGTTTTACGATGGCTTCGCGCAGAGACCTGACAGCGTCCATCGCGTTCGGGCCTTCGCCGGTACATCCTGGGAAGTCCTCTGTGGTGGCCACGAAGCGCCCTGCGGTCCAGCGAATTAGGATCAGGTCCTCACCAGCCATCTGAGTCTCCGAGTGCGAGAGATAGGCCATAGGTGAAGCAATCTATCAGGTCTAGGTTATGTTCGCGTTTCTTCATGCCGATGCGGAACGTCGCGAGCTGATCGAGAAGATGATTTTTCATCATCTCTCTGTAGCGGATTTCCTTTTCGAACACGTAGGACGACAGCTTCACCATGCCGCTCGCTACGTACGTCGAAACAGCGAGCGCGCGACCTTCCTTGCCGATGCTGGTGAGCTTGGTGTCGATGCCCTCTACAGGCATTCCGCGACGGCGCGCCTCGCCGAGTAGCACGATTCCAGAGGATGCGTCTTCGATCCATGCCCCTTGGAACCCATACCGCGCGCCGGTGAAGTTCGCGAATTCCTGAGCCTCTCGAATTTTACCCGGCAACCAGTCGATCAGCAGCTCTGCGTTGATCTGCAGGATGTCATAATCTATGATGATTACGCGGACATCTCCGGCGCCTCCGTGCTTGTATACAGCGAAGGTTATGCAAGCCGTGCCGTCGTGCTCGGCTCCATCGCGCATCGCCGTATCCACGACCAGAAAGATCTGATCCGGCTTCGGCAACTCTCCGAACGGAGCCCCGTCTATCAGGAGCTTGTTGACATCAAAGAACGCCGCACCAGACCAGTCAACGAACTCCGCCAGGTATTCCTGCTGGTACACCAGCGGCGGATACATGTCCTTAAGATTCGAGACAGCTATCTGGTCTAGCGTCGGGTTATCGGCAGTCGGGGCGTGGAACTCGGTCCAAGGCGACTCGTCTGACGTACAGGCGACGTAGAAATAGTTGTCTGTATCGATACCTTTCGGCGTTCCGGCCATGATGGCTCGGCCTTGCCGATCGAGCAGCGTGGGAGCTATCGCCTGCTCCCATGTTTCTCGCAATCCTTTGGGAATCAGAGAGGCCTCGTCGATTATGACGAGGTCGTAGAACCGAGAGCGTCCAGCGTCTGGGTCGAGAAGCGTCCAGAATTCTACGGATCCACCTGTCTTAAGCTCAATGATCTGATCGATCTTTGAGCGCCGATCGAGCGCCGGCGCGCTCAGGCGGCACAGCCTATCGAACGTCGGCGTATTGAGCCGATATTGTGGGCCGAACCAGCCGACCCGCTTGCCATGCAAAGCGCGCTTCAGCGCAATGCGTTCGAGAAAGCTTGTTTTACCCCACCGTCTGCCGCAACGTAGTACGACACGCGGCTCTGTCGCCAGAGCGCGCTCTATCCGAAGTTGCCCGGCATGCGGGTCGAGCAGCCTGATTACGCCGCCCATTACACATCTGGGTAACTGTCAACAACGGTCACGGTCATCATATCCGTGTTCTGCACAAGGTGCCGCTCCGGCGCAAACAGCGCGAGTAGCTTTGCCCGCGTCTCGGTCACACGAATCAGCGCGTTCGCCACCTGCGGATCGGCGCGGTTTGGCCACAATGCTTCCACAATGGCATCAAGACGCTGCAGCTCCAGTCGCGTCACGTCGTCGATCAGCTCGTCTCGCTTGCCCTTCATCGCCGCGAAGGTGCGTTTCACCAAGCGACAGGCGCAGCTCGTTGACATTCCGAGCTCGCGCCCGATAGCCACGTACGACTTGCCTCGCTTGCGCAGCTCCAGT
>JAEHJW020006065.1_pt1 | contig 27173 bp, 35 predicted proteins | sample 9271431 | NCBI WGS metagenome assembly JAEHJW02 | reverse complement strand
GTGTTGTGTTAGCGACACGTCATGGCGACCTCCTGATCTTGTGGGAAAAATGGGAAAATGGCTGAGGGAGCAGGGTTCGAACCTGCGTTGCCGGAGTCAAAGTCCAGTGTCCTACCGGTTAGACGATCCCTCAAAAATCGTATGGCGGAAGGCGGATACGTGCCTCCTGCACCGAAAAATGGCACCCCCAGAGAGATTCGAATGGGCCATTCGGCCCACAATGCTCCCGACCCCGTGGTCCGAAGCCACGTGCTCTGATCCGCCATTGTAGGCCGCACATTGTAGGCCGCATGGCCTATGGCCTATGAGCTATGGGGGCAAAGTGTGTGGCGCGCTCGGCAGGACTCGAACCTGCACAGACCTGTATAGGAAACAGGGGCCTCTCCATTCGGCGTCGAGCGCAAAGAGCGCAAAAAAATAGTAGCGGGGGCCGGATAGGCCATGCGGCCCACAATGCTCGAACCGACCCTGCCGGCTTATGAGGCTGGCCCGAACATGGGCCATGCGGCCCACAATGCCCGTTCTCCCCGGTTATCCCCGGTTATCAAAAATGGCGGAGTGGGAGGGATTCGAACCCTCGCGCCGGTTTCCCGACCGTCGGTTTAGCAAACCGCGTCCATAGGCCTCTCGAACACCACTCCTAAAATTTATCCCGCGAAACACTGTGGTTTTTGTTTGCCGAGTCCCTGCCGGGGATTCCCCGGCATGGATCCCTTCACGAGATCCAGCACCTGCGCGGCGACGGTCAGTCCGCGTCCCGCCAGGCGGGATACACGATCCCCGACCAGGGCGCCCAACCCAGGTGCCTCTCCTTTCGGCCTCGAGCGCAGATAGTGGCGGAGACGGCAGGATTCGAACCTGCGTGCCGGTTGTGCCGACCATCCGTTTTCGAAACGGCGCCGTTTAGCCTCTCGGGCACGTCTCCAAACTGGTCTCCGCGGCAGGACTTGAACCTGCGACCCCTTGTCCCCCAGACAAGTGCGCTACCAGGCTGCGCTACGCGGAGAAAAACTGGTCGGGGTAACAGGATTCGAACCTGCGACCCTCTGCTCCCAAAGCAGATGCTCTACCAGACTGAGCTATACCCCGAAATAAACTATTGGCCCAAATTGGCGCCCTTGGCCAGAGTCAAACTGGCGACCTCACGGTTCGTAGCCGTGCGCTCTGTTCACTGAGCTACAAGGGCCCTGCGATAGAAATCTGTGTCATGACTATACTGTCATCATGACGACATGGGCATTATTCTTAGGACTCTGCGCGATTCCCGTCTCGGTGTGGCGCTTTCAACTCCCAAGCCGCGCCGCGCTTTTATGGGCAGGTCTCCCTATTCTGGTATTGGTGGGAGGGTCCTATCTCCTGAACCACGAACCGCAGGGTGCGGTCATGGTGTTGGCGAGCGTCACCACCGGCTGCGTGCAAGCCATACTAGGCCTCGGGAGATGGTCAACAACACGTTCCGCGCGTGTCTTGCGTGCCTTACTGGTTGTGAGCGCCGTAACCTTTGGGTTATGGTGGGCGCCTCCCACCACATGGCAGACAGCATTGCCATTCTTGGCCTACGGAGTCGCGCGATCGGGAGAATATGCCCTGACACCACAGATTGTGCGACGTTTTTATGTGGTATCTACGATCCTGTGGGGCACATACGCGCTATCGACCGGCAATGGGCCGATCGGAATCATGGAACTCCTCACTCTAGCGTCCAACCTGATATGGTTGGCTAGGCATAAAAAAATGGTAGCGCTATCCGGAGTCGAATAGGCCATAGGCCATGCGGCCTACAATGTTCGGCCTACAATGCCGGAACCCGCTTGCGCAGACTAGGGTTTGAGCCTAGCGTGTCTGCCAATTCCACCATAGCGCCTCAAAATGGTGGCCCGCGCGGGAGTTGAATGGGCCATTCGGCCCACAATGCCCGCAATGCCTTGCGGCGCAGGATTTTAAGTCCTGTGTGTCTGCCTGTTCCACCAGCGGGACAAAAATGGCGGGGAGTGTGGGATTCGAACCCACGGACCGCGGAGTGCCCGCAATCATCTCGTTTCCAACGAGGCGCCTTGAACCGCTCAGCCAACTCCCCAAAATCTGGTGGGCCGTGGGGGCAATGATCCCCCAACCCCCGGGTTAAAAGCCCGGTGCTCTGCCAATTGAGCTAACGACCCGGAAAATGAGCCGGGTTCCCGTCTTACGTCCACCCGGCGAAGCCCTATGGTTTGTTCCTACGGCCGATACCCGCGACGGCCACTTACGCGAACAATTCTGGGGTGACGGACGGGATTCGAACCCGTGATCGCCCGGTTCACAGCCGGGAATGTTGGCCTCTACACCACCGTCACCATCAACCACAACCCCGGATGACCTGGGAATAACTGGTGCGCACGGTCGGACTCGAACCGACACCCGTTTCCGGACCAGCCTCTCAGACTGGCGTGTCTGCCATTTCACCACGCGCGCAAAACTGGTCGGGGAAGACGGATTCGAACCGTCGGCCTCCTGCTCCCGAAGCAGGCGCTCTACCAGGCTGAGCTATACCCCGAAAATGATTGGTTCCGGGCCAGGGACTTGAACCCCAATTCGCGGATCCAGAATCCGCTGTCCTGCCATTAGACGAGCCCGGAATAGGAAAATTGGTGCCCCCAGCCGGAGTCGAACCGGGCTCTCCTGCTCTTCAGGCAGGCGCTTGCCCACGTCAGCTAGAGACACATTTGGTACGCGCAGAGGGACTTGAACCCCCACACCTTGCGGCACTGGGTCCTAAGCCCAGCGTGTCTGCCATTCCACCATGCGCGCATGGCAACCCTTGAATTGGCGGATGGTGTGGGATTCGAACCCACGGACCCCTGCGGGCCTCCGGTATTCAAAGCCGGCGCGATCGACCGCTCTGCCAACCATCCAGGATATTGGAGCCCGGGAAGGGAGTCGAACCCCCGACCCGCTGCTTACAAGGCAGCCGCTCTGGCCTCTGAGCTACCCGGGCGAAAAGGATGCCGGTGACGAATCCGGCGCAGGCATATCGCTCCTGCCGCAGACATCCTTGTCGGTACACGCCACGACCTTGCTCGTGGACACCGGAATTTGGTGGAGATGACCGGAGTCGAACCGGTGGCCTCCTGCGTGCCACGCAGGCGCTCTCCCATCTGAGCTACATCCCCGATCGTCGTTGATAAAAGTGGAAGGCCCTTCGGTGGGTCATCAAGACGATTGACGGATCGCCCCTCGCCGCCTTTCACCGAGCCGTCAGCATCGGCTAGGTACCTTCCGTTCTGGTGGAGAGTCAGCCGGAGTCGAATGGGCCATAGGCCATGCCCCCACAAAGAGGGGGTTATACACGGCCTACAATGTTACGGCCCACAGGCCATACGGCCTGCAATGCAATGCCGGCGACTTCTTGCATGCGAGGCAAGCGCTCTCCCGTCTGAGCTATGACCACGGAATGGTAGCGGGAGATGGAGTCGAACCACCCCGTCCCTGGCTTATGAGACCCGGACGCGACCGCTGTCCCGCAACAAATGGTGGACCCCGTCGGATTCGAACCGACAACCCTCTGCGTGCAAAGCAGACGCTCTCCCGTTAGAGCTAGGGGCCCGAAAAGGGCCGGGGTGTCTGGATTTGCGCCAGATTTCTTCCCCGCGGTGCGACCGCGCGGATGTTCTACTGTTATGAACTACACCCCGAAAATGACTCCGCGTGGAGGTCAGACCAACACGGAAAAGAAAGATGGCAGGCCAGGAGGGACTCGAACCCCCAACATGCGGTTTTGGAGACCGCCGCTCTACCAATTGGAGCTACTGACCCAAAACTGGCTGGTCGAGCAGGATTCGAACCTGCGCATCTCCTGCTTAACAGGCAGGCGCCTTACCGCTTGGCTATCGACCAAAAAATGGTGGGCGGTGGAGGAATCGAACCTCGTGCCCTGAGGGAACCGGGTTACAGCCGGTCACGGGCCCAGCCCGTCTTATGTCACCAACCCAATGCGCCGCGCCACCGAGTCCACAGGATGCCCGGGGAACGCGACGACTACTCTTGGTGGCCGATCCGAGCCGATCGGTGTGTCCGGAACACACGTTCCTGTCGGTATACGCATCTTTCTCGACACGGCCGACCAGAATGCCTCGCATGGCGGGAAACATCCCCGCGCTCTCTTGGGTTGTACTGGAGGTCGCGGCAGGAGTCGAACCTGCTTTGAGCGGTTTTGCAGACCGCCGCCTAGCCGTTCAGCCACGCGACCAGAGCCTCGCGTCCGCGTCACAAGGACGGGGCGCACAAATATGGAGCAGGCGGCGGGAATCGAACCCGCGTCTCGAGCTTGGAAGGCTCGGGCACAAGCCACTATGCCACGCCTGCGTACTACGCCAAATTGTTAAAGAGCTTCGGGCTCGGGCTTCGGGATCGGATGGATGGTGCTTTGGTGTCCGGTCTGGAAGCCTTGGCCCCCGGACCGACCGTGAGGTCAGAGAGGGGGGGAAATCGTTGTATCTGCCATTCCGTAAAAATGCCATGCGCACAAAGAAATGCTCGCCTGCTCTTGGCAGGATCGCGGATTCAATATGCTAATTGGCGTCATGGTGTATCTCATGGTCGGTATTGTACACGCACTATACCGCATTGCAATAGGTCTGCAAAAAAATCGCCATCCATGGCGCGGAGCGGTCCATCGCTGCCGAGATCACGAGCGAAAGGATGTGTATCCTGAGGAACCCGCTCGCTCCCGGCTGCCGGTGTTCGCCACCTCCGGCTGGGCCCTCTCTCTATTCCCTTCAGGGAACCCTGTGAGGCGGGCAGAGTAATCGTTCTATCGGTATCCGGACTCCCGCCCCAGTTTCGTGATATGGCGGTAGACCAGGACGGCGCTCAAAAGCACCCAGATGACGGTCGCCCCCGCCATGCCGATCGGGCCGGCGTGTTCTCCGGCCGGTAACGTCCAGTCGACGACCATCAACCACAGGCACAGCGCCCAACCGATGACGGCCGCGCCCGTCCCCAGGGCGCGGGCCATGGCGATCAGCCGGTGCCGGAATATCGGCAGTCCTCGATAAAAGTCGTCATTCATCAGTGTCTCCGTGAAACCTCGCCATTCGGCTCGCAGTGTCTGCGGGCGCGCTCCTTCTTACAGGCGGCGTTTCTGGTTGGGGAAGAGTGCGCCACTGGCGCGTACTGATTCGCCTCTTGCGTCCGCTGTCGTCACGACAGATGATGGATCCTTGATCAATACGGATCACGGTGACGGGGCCTGCGGGCAGAACCCGTTGCTCACCGATCCGAATGGGCGGTGGATGCGGATCCACCGCAACCGTTCGCAACGGTTTCCCGTAAAAAGTGTTTGCGATAGATTCAATCTGGTTCGCAAAGCTCTTTCCCATATCCGCGCGTGATTCGCAACGACGGATCTCCGATTCGACCGCCCTTTTCTGTTCCCACACGGAGGCCTGTGGGAACGGGATATCTTTGGCCCGTGACCATGGCCCCTCTTTGGCGGTATCTGGGACAATGGTGCCACTACGCAGGTCGTGCGCACGTTTCCTGAGTGCGGCAACGTCTCTGTGAACCTGCACGACGATGGTGTCGGCCACGGTCCGCTCGATCTCGATCGGGCGGTAGCGCTCGCCCGCGCAAGGCCCTTCAAACCAGCCATTCTTGACCTGGTAACCGTGTTTGCTCATGTGTCCGGTCTTCACCGGCACCGCCCATTCCCCGCCGCAACACTGGCAATGGCCGCGCTGTTGGGTTTTGGGCTTCTGGTCGGACACACCAGTCATCGTCATTCACCCCGCCTTGCGCGCCGATTCATTGGACGGCTGCCGTCCCATGTAGATACGACGGACCGTCTCGATCGCATTGCGCAGCAGCGGTTCCCGTTTGGCGTGACCTTCGACCAGCGCATGCACCGTCGTTGCGATCATCAAGTTGATAGGCAAACCAAACTGCTCGACGACGCGCCCGTGCCGGTCTATGTAGACGTCGTTGTCATCTGTTATTGGCTTGCCGTCGGGTCCGTAAAGTTCATGCACATCGACATGCGGGTTCGACCAGTCGATGTAACCGACGGTCGGTTTGCCCTTTACGAAGGCGGCGTAAAACGCCTCGACCACGGTCCCGGCGTCCGGTTCGGCCCCGCGAAACGGGGTTAGGTTGGCCACCACAGCGTCGGCATTGTCGATTGCGTGGAGACGGGCATCGCGGACGACACGACCGTCACGCGCCGTTCCGGGCCGTTCCACACCAAGACCGGACATCGGTTCATCGGGAACCGGAAAAACGGGGTGGAGGTTGAGGGATTCGCAGATCAGTCGGATTTCCGCGACATGATCCGGCCACCGCAGACGGTCGAAGAGATCAGGGCCAGCAAAATAGATCGATAGCATTTTGGGGATACCTTCTTTAGGTCAGAGTTATCTCGGCGAGATCGTCCTTTTTGGCGTCCATTTTGGCGCGCGCCTTCGCGATCACGCCCTCTGCGGCTAAGTGCTCAAGCACATCGATCCGCTCGGCCGCAACCTTCCTTTGCGAAAACCGGGTGGCGGCGGTATGGGTCGTCACGACGACCGGCAGGGCCTGACGGCGATACCAGGACTTGATCGCTTCCAACGCCTCTTGAGCCTCCTGGGGCGTCGCAATGTCCTTGTGCCAGGCCTTGTGGCTCCCCGGCGCCGATCCGTCGCTCCAGACGTATCCAGCAGCCTTGGCCGCGTCTTTCTTGTCGAAAGGCAGATCGACCAGCCAGACGTGGAGGCTGGGCTGGGCGGCTTGGTCCCGCAACACCTGGAACAGTTGCCGATTCTCGTACCACTCAGGGGCAGGCTGGGCCAGCAGGTGCAGGAGCGCGCGGCAGTCGGTCTCGGCGCGGTGGGCCTCGTAGAAAAAACCGTGCGCCACAAGCAGGTATTCGAGTCTAGCGGAAGCCATGCCGTATTCCTTGACCCAGTGGATCTGGGTCTGGGAGCACGCCCAAGGCTTGTCCGCGGCGACCGGGAAAACACGTTCCATGTGCGGACGATCAAAGCCCGCGTTGTGCGCGATGATGAGGCGCGCGTCATGAAGCGCGCCCTCGATGCGTTCCTTATCGAACTGCTTGCCGGCCAGATCCGCGTCGGTCAGCCTGGTCAATGCCACGATATCCGGTTTCAGGGGTACGCCCGGGTCCTGAAGCTCGTCGACCACATCAACGATCCGGGTGATGCCGCGGGCATCGTACTCGAACGACACGATCGCGATTTCGATCATTGTGTCATCCGCGGTCAACCCGGTTGTTTCGGTGTCCAGGACCGCGCCGCGAAATACGCGGCCCGAGGCCGGCCGGTAGACGACATCATGGTTTGGGACGCGATGCAGGACCTTATGGTCTGGCGACTGGGCCAGTGTGGCAAGGGCTTCCGGGATCGTGGTCATGAGGGCTCCTGTTTGATCGGCCGCTAAATGAACATGGTGATATTGATGCCCATGGCGCGAGCATGCTGGCGCAACAGCCTGAGCGATTCCGTCTGGATCTGGCGCACGCGCTCGCGTGTCACGCCGATCTCGGCGGCGATCTCGGACAGCGTGCTGGTATCGTATCCGCCCAACCCGAATCGGCGCTTGATCACCAGCCGGTGTCGTGGTTTCAGGATACTCAACAGGTTTTCGAGTCCGGACAGCACCTGTTCCCCCTCCATGCGGGCCTCCGGGGCGTAAGACGCCTCGGCCGCAAAGGTGTCCATGAGGGTGGCGTCGTTATCCGGGTTGGAGTTGTTGACCGCATCCGCCGACGTGACGGTATCATTCAGGGCCAGCAAGTCGCGGACTCGCTTAACGGACTGCCCTGTCTTTTGGGTGACCTCTTCAGGGGTTGGTTTGCGTCCGGTCGCGCGCCAGAGGTCGCGCTCGGCGTTGTGATAGGTCGTTCTTTCCTTGAGGATGTGGACGGGGATCCGAATCATTCGCGACTGGTTCATGACGCCGCGCTGGATAGCCTGATGGATCCACCACGAAGCGTAGGTGGAAAACCGGAAGCCGCGGTCCGGGTCGAACTTGTCAACGGCATGAAGTAGCCCGACATTTCCTTCGGACACCAGGTCCGCCAACTCCATGCCGTTGGAGGTGTGCCGGCGGGCGATCTGTACGACCAACCGGGTGTTGGCGGCCACCATGCGGTCGCGGGCGGCGCGATCGCCCGCCCGGACGCGGCGCGCCAGTTCCCGCTCTTCCTCGGCGGTCAAGAGCCGCGCGCGGCGAATCTCACCGATATAGAGGCGAAAGGCGCTGGTGTCCCTGTTGGGCGCAGGACGTTCATCTGGCGGAATCTCATTGGGCGGCACCGCCATAGCGGTGAGCGATTCGCCCGGTTCCGGAGGCGGTTCAGCGATCTCCAGGTCTTCAGCCAAGGCGCTCATGCGAAACGTCCCCCCCATCGGGTTTCAGCGAATCCAGCAACCCACGCCCCGCAACGAAGATCGCGCACCATGTCGGACGGTTCTCGTAACATGAGCGGCCCGCGCCCGGTGTTATCGATCTCCTCGAGCACGAGGTGCGCCTTTCTTGTGGCGGTGCTGATTTGAATGTCTCGCAGCACAAACTGTTCGCGCTGGTCGTTGACGAATCCCTGGCCGATGAAGAAAGACGTTCCTTCGTGAATCAGGTTGCGCTGCGTGATGTATCGGGGCTGCATTGTGTCCTTCCGCTCCTCAAAAATCGCAATCATCGAAATCGTCGTCCGCACCGCAGCTATCGAGGGGCGTCTCCGGCTCGGCGGTATCTGGTTCTGCCGCGGGCTCCGCATTATTGGGCGTCTGCGGTGGTGAGGGGGCCGCGGCCCTTGTTTCGTCGCCACCCCTTTCCTTGCGCGCCGCAACGGCCTTGCTGCGTTGCCTGCGCCGGGCATAGGCCGAGGAGAGAGCGGAAACCCTGTCGGACGGCAGATCAAGGGCATCCGCAATATCGGCCCAAGGCCACCCTTTTTTGCGGGCGGCCTTGATCTGGTTATAGTTTTCGTTCACCAGCATGGTCAGTCCGCGCGCGGCAGGCGGCGAGCTTGTGGCTAGGCGCGCGAGCTTGTCGGTCGCGGAGGTTTGTGTGTCTTTGGTCACGGCTCCATCCTCGCTTCAGTCTGTTGTGGTTTGATGAGGGCTTTGATGTCCTCGTAAAGCCGGGCCAGGGCCGGCTCCTGGACGACCAGCGTCCCAATGACCTCGCGTACCTTGACCACCTTTCCTTCGCCGGCGGGGACCCAAAAACCGTTCTTGAGCGCGAACTGTTCCTCGACGATCAGGGCGCTATCCATAAGGCAGTCGATCAGGTACAGGTTGTTGTTTTCGTTGCGTTCGGGCTGTCGTAGAAATATCCCGCTTGCGGTCAACACCTGATGGTCGTTGCGGTCAACGATGTTACTGATGTCCGGCTCGATCTTGAGGGGCGTGCCACGCTTGCGATCTTTCCGGTTGCTCAACAGGAAAGCGCGTAGGGCCACTTCATGAATGATGATGGTGGTTAGGCATTCCCATCGAGAAGGGGTCCCGCGACAGAGTAGGGCATCGATCGATAAGGCGCCTTGAGCATACGGGCTCCACCCGACCTTCAGGGTGGCTGCATAGAAGGTCCGATATCCGGGCCGACGTTGAACCGGGACTGTCAGTCGTTGTTCAGTCGCGTCTTGTTCGGTCACAAATATCCCTCCTTGTTATATTGCATAGGTGTATAGTGCCAGTATATTATGCTACACGCAAGAGCACGGTGCAAGATCGTGCTACACCAACAACGGAGACGCTAATGAACGCGCGCATGTTGCAGGAAAACCTGCCTTCTTCCCCGGAATCGGAGGAAGCCATCATCGCCCTATTGCTTGCCAAGGGGCAGGAGGCCTGGGACGCCGTGGCCGGGCAAGTGGCATCCGAGGATTTTACGCAAGCTGCCTACGCGCACATCTTTTCGGCCATCGGGCAAGTCCAAGCCTCCGGGCGGCCGATCGACCCTATTACCGTGGCGGGAGCGATTCCCACCAAGGTTCTGGAGGGACTGGGCGGCGCGGATTTTCTCGCGGACCTAGCGTTTACCGCATCAAACACTGGGGGCATCGATCACTTACCGGCTTACGTCCAGGCCGTTTTAGAGCGGTCCTTGTTGCGGCGCGTCATGGCCGCCGCGCAACAGATCCAGGAAGAGTGCGCCAAAGCCAACCCCGGGCCCGACGCTGCGCGCGCAGTGGCGTCCGCGGAACAAAAGATCCGGGCTGCCGTGGAAGGCCATCAAGGCGGGCAGCGGGGATTCTTGCCCATCAAGCCGCTCCTGCTTGAGGTGGTAGACGACATCGACAAGCGCTTCCATGCCGATTCCGCGATCACAGGGCTCAAGACACCGTTTGCCGATATCAACGAGATGACCGCCGGGCTCCAACCGGACGATCTCGTGATCGTGGCCGCGCGGCCCTCCATGGGTAAGACGGCCTTCGCTCTGGCGTTGACGGAAGAGGCTATGGCGCAGGGTGTCTCGGTGGGCTTCTTCTCCCTGGAAATGTCCGGGAAGCAGCTGGCTATGCGCATGCTGTCGAGCCGGGGACGGATATCGGCCCACAATCTACGCATCGGACGCATCGGGGATGACGACTGGCCGCGGCTGACGGCAACCGTGGCGGAAATGGTCGAGCAGGAAACGCTGTTCATCGACGAAACGCCTTCGTTGTCGGTCGAGAACATGGTCGCGCGCGCGCGCCGTTTACAGCGAGACCAAGAGAAGAGGAGCGCGCCGCGTCTCGGGCTGATCGTAGTCGACTACCTGCAACTTCTACAGTCGGGGACCGCCGGCCGCCGTTCTCAGGATAACCGAGCAACGGAGTTGTCCCACATCACCCGGTGCCTGAAGGCCCTGGCACGCGAAATCGGCGCCCCGGTGGTCGCCTTGTCGCAGTTGAATCGTGCTATCGAGCAGCGGCCGAGCAAGCGCCCCGTCCTGTCTGATTTGCGGGAGTCTGGATCCATCGAGCAGGACGCGGACACCGTCATGTTCCTGTACCGCGACGAGGTCTACAACCCGGACACGGAAGATAAGGGTATCGCCGAGGTCATCATCGGCAAACAGCGCAATGGTCCGACCGGCGTCGTCCGAGTCTCCTTCCAGGGGCAGTACACGCGTTTTGTCAATCTTGGGCCGGAGCATGACGATGTGTTCTGATGATCAGGGTTTCAGTAGCGTCGATGGGTGCGCCATGACCCATCTTCTCATCATCGACGGCAACAATATCGGGTATGCCTCGCTCCACGTCGCCCAATTAGCCAAAATGAGCCATGAGGGATTCCCTACCGGCGGTATTTTTGGGATGGCGCAATCGGTTATGCGGATCGTGGAGCGTACCCCCGGAGCGCTTCCTGTAGTGGTCTGGGACGGACACGCCGCCTGGCGCGAGGCCCTCTATCCGGGGTATAAGCAAAACCGCAACAAGACCCCGGAACAACAGGTGGCGCGCGACAGTTGGCGACTCCAAAAACCCCACGCCGGGCGGCTCTTGCACGCGCTCGGGATACCGCAATTGCGTAACGAGAACACTGAAGCCGATGATCTGGCCGGGCGCCTTTGTCAGGACGCAGAAACTCTCGCCCGCTATGGGATCGACCGCATTACCCTGGTCTCGGACGACCAGGATTGGCGGCAGGCCCTGGCGCCCCACATCGATATCTTTGTCCCCGCAACCGAGAAAACCGTCACCATAGAGACCCTGTCGACCCCGGATGTGAAAGATGGGCCGTTCGCCAATCCCGAGGAATACCTGACGGCCAAGACTTGGGCGGGCGACAAATCCGACGGGATCGACGGAGTGCCCGGTATTGGACTCAAGACCGCCGTCAAGCTGTTGCAGACCCACAAGACCATCGAGGCGCTCTGTGAGGCGGTCGCCGCAGGCCAAGTGACCGACAAGCGTTCCCATGCGGTTGCGGCCCACGTCTATCGGATTCAGCGGAACAGGCGCCTTATGGATTGGCGGCAAGCCCCACCGCTGCTCGCCGGCTCTTCGGGATTGTGGAGCGGAGCCTATGATGCCGACAGCACTCGATCCATCTGTGCTGAGTTTGGTTTGACCAAACTTTGGGAGCGACTCCAGTCCGAGAAGTGGGCCAAACTTACCGAGAAGTGGGACCGGAGGTCGTTGATGGCGCTCGCGGAGGATGTGGCGGGTGTCGGTGATCGGTTGGGACATCACCACGCACCGGACGAAGAAGAAAAGGAGACGGCATGACAGACTCATCTTTGCCTATGGGCGTGGCTTCCCTATCTGACGCCCTCAAGATAACGGTTATCCCACCGGACGCCACCATGAACGGTGCCGTCTTCCTGGAGATCATGCAGGAATCCGGGAGAGCACTACGGGAATGGGGCAGCCTCATTACGGCGATCGCAAATCACCCCAGAATTGCGGAAGCGATTCCCCTTATCGATCGAGGGAGAAAAGGCTTACGAAATCCCGCAACCCGCCGAGCCAATCTCCAAGCCTTCGCGCCAAAATTTGTCTATCGCCTGACGCGTCCATGCCATATTTGCGGAAAACATTCTGTCGAAACATCGGTTTCGTGGCCCATTGTTCGCGAGATGTTGCGTTCCGGCGCGGACGTCTCCCGCTTCTTGGATCGGCGAACAACTGATGATGCTGTTCGCTATTACTCTCACCGAATATCCGATATCGCCGATCATACTCCGGACTATATTGCGCCATTCAGCCGCTTCAGCGATATGTATCTCGTATGTGCTACCTGTTGGCCGACTATCGCCGGTCTGGCCGGCCAGAAAAAAATCCTCGACGATGCCAAGCGGAATGAGGAACAGCGTCGACAAAAGGGGCACGAAGAGGAGGGGCGTCGCATCGAAAAAGAGCGCATTCCCTATCGGGTTGTCTCTCATTCCTCCACAGATCCGGTAGGATTCTCAACAGCGTGCAGTGATCTGGTACGGCAAGGTTACCGGGCCTGGGGACAACCCCAAATCGACCCCCAAGGGAACCTTGTCCAGGCCTTTCAGCGTCAGACGTCGGCAGGATCTCACCCGAAGCGACACTACCCACGAGAACCGATTCCGGGGTCATCCGGCCCAGACGAGTGCGATTGGTGAAAGGATCCGTGAAGAGCGGCCCCTCCCGATCTTTCGCCTCTTGTGTTTATCCCAACATACCCACCAGATCCTCGGCGCGCAAGTGCGTATACCGCTTCAGCATCTGCAAGGTCTTGTGCCCCGTAATGGCGGCCACCTGCATCGGGTTCAGCCCCTTCTCAAAGAGCCTGGAGGTCGCCTCATGGCGCAGGTCGTGGAAGGCCAGGCTCTCGATACCGGCGGCCTTACAGACTCGCCTGAAGGCATGGGAGATCGAGCGGGCGTGCATGTCCCATACGCGCCCATCAATACGTCTTGGCAGGCCATCTAAAACCGCCAGCGCGGCCGTGGAGAGCGGCACCCGCCTGGGTGTCCCATTTTTTGTTTCCGGGATCAACAACACCCGGGCTTTCCGGTCCAGGTGCTCCCAACGCATCGCCGCGATCTCCCCGCGGCGCATAGCGGTCTCTATGGCCCAGGTGATGATCGGGCCGATATGGCTCCACGCATGGGGAGGCGAGTCGCTGTAGACCTGTGCTGCGGCTAAGAGGCGCAGGAGTTCGCCAGCGGCCAGGCGGCGGTCGCGCCCTTGGGGGAGGCGAGGCTTATGTACCATCTCTGCAGGATTCCTCAAACCTTCGATGCCCCAACGCTTACGGGCCACAGTGAATAAGTGGGACAGGAGTGCCAGGTGGCGATGGATCGTGTTGGGGGCAGCCCCTGTTGCTGCCTTTTCGGCCAGCGCATCCGCGATATCCTTGCCGCGGATTGAGGCCAGCGACCGCGGGCCGAGCGCGGAGGCACGCCACCAGCGGATCACATAAATCTCACGATCGGCCGACTTCTTGGTCGCAGAGATTTCTGACGCGTACCGATCCAGCGCCTCAGCCAGGGTCGTATTCTCAGCCTCGGCGCGCGAAACAAAGACCCTGCGACGCATGGCGCTCTCAATGGTGCCCGCCCATTCCTGCGCCTCGCCCTTCGTATCAAAGGTCTGGGTCTGCTGTGGGTATCCCTTGCGCCGGACAAGCGCCTGCCAGACCCGCTTGCCGCCTGGGCCCGGACGCTGAACAAATGTGGCCATACGCGCCTCTGTTCGATGGACTTGTCGCAGGATTGTCGCAAACGGCAGAATTTTTTGCGAGCGATTTATTTAAGGCATTGATATATATGACACTAGCAAAAGGGTCAGGCCGAAATACCCCCCATTGTGATTCCGGTTGTCGTGGGTTCGAATCCCATCGCTCACCCCAATTTATCAATGACTTAGCATCATAATCACCTAGGTGCTTGTCCCCAGTGTGACGCATTTGTGCCAGCCCGGTGATGTTTCGGGCCGCGTCCGACAGGTGCGCCGGCGACAGATGGGCGTAGCGCAAGACCATTTCAAGACTTGCCCATCCCCCCAGCTCTTTGAGCACCTGAACGGGCGTCCCGGCCATGATGTGCCATGACGCCCAGGTGTGGCGCAGGTCGTGCCAGTGAAAGTCCTGGATGCCGGCGCGCGCGCATGCGCGAGCCCACGCCTTTTGCCCGGTGTCTTTGATCCGTTGGTGGCGCCACACGAACACAAACCGCGGGTGATCATCGGCACAGTCGGCGAGGATGGCCATGGCGTCATCGTTCAAGGGAACCCCGATCGCACGGCCCGCCTTGGCCTGGTCGGCCACGACATGCGCCATACGGCGCTCGAGGTCGACCCGTGACCACTCGAGTCCGGTGACATTGGCCCTACGAAGTCCTGTGGCGAGCGTAAAGGCGGCCATGCGGCGCAGGTGTATCGGCAGCTCATCGAGGAGTCTGGCGGCCTCATGGCGCGTTATCCAGCGAATCCGGCCTCGCGGCTCGGGTGTCTTCGGGATAGCCGGGACGGATTCGCACCAGCCCTGTTTGTGGGCGTAGCGCAGAATGGTCGAGAGGACCGCCATGTATCGGTTGGCGGTCGATGGCGCGATGTCCCGCTCGAGCACCTTGGCGCGGATCCGGCGCAGATCGTCGGCCGTGACGGTGCGGATGGTGAGCCCATCGAGCGAGGGCCCCAGGACCCGCAGGCGGTGCCGGTCATCCTCGGCGCTGCGTTTGTGACAGCCGACCGCCTTGATCCACTCGACCGCGGCTGTGCGCAGGCTCATGTCTGCGGCTTCGCCGATCCGGACTTCGCGCCAAAATTGGGCTTTAAGACGATCGTGGTATTCCTGGGCCTGCGTCCGGTCCGTGGTGCCACAAGAGCATCGAACTCGGCGTCCCCGGTGCTGGATATCGACCCACCACGTCTTGCCGCGCTTTCTGAGCACGCCATCCTCCTCGTTTTCTCGCCAGCGTAATGGGTACGTAGCCACTCTATCAAGTCCGCTTCGACGAACACCCAGCGCTTCCCCGGCTTCGCACCCGGGATCTGTCCGGCCCTGGCTCTCTGTTGCACCGTGTCCGGGTGCATGTGGAGAAGAGCCGCGGCTTGATGGAGATCCAGTGTCGTCACAACAGGCGGCGCTCCCGGGAAACTGGCGGTTCTGGCAGACCAACGCCAGTTGGCGTATCCGCGTAGAGACGTCGGAGCGTGGCGATCTCAGCATCCGTCCAGTGTGTGCGTCCCGTTTGCCCTTTCACGGCCGCTCTCCACCGACGGACGGTGGCGGCATTTCGCTCACCAAACGCGCCTCTTCGCCCAGTGTGCGATTGCCGTGATCCCAATCGTCGACACGATGAGCGCATTCACTGCACACGCCGAGCCCGGCGTCATAGTCTACGCGCAACCACGAGCAGCCATCGTGGCAGGCGTGGAAGTCATCGCAACCGCATTCCAGACAAACGGCTATTGGCACCATTGTTGGCCCTCCGTTGTGGTTCGTCGCTCAAATGGGATTTGTGGCCACGCTCGTCGCAATGGCGATCTTGCGCACCCAGATCGGCATCGCATCGAGAACGAACGTCTCACCCGACCAAGCCAGCAGGAGTGTCCGCCCCATCACTCCTGCGATCGCTTGCGCGGCGGGAGGCGGCACGGCGTTGCCAATCCGTTCCCGCCACGCCGAGTCGCTTAAACCTTCCAACTCCAGATTTTCCTCCGGATCCACAAGCCCCTGCAGGGCCGCGAGTTCCAGGGTCGTGAACGGCCGGTGCCATGTCCCATCGAGTGCGCGGATGATGGCGACGAGTGTGTCGTTGGCGGCCGGCAGAGCGTCTGCGGGAACGGCGTCCCCTGGAGCGATGCGGGGGTCCGCGACGCTCCACTTGCCGTTGTCGTGGCCGGCGGCGGCCGACACCGCTCCGCATGGTTCTGTCCAGGGAACAACACCGTAATGGGCGGCCGTCAGGTAATGGTCACCGCGGCCGCGGGTAAGACCAGTCCGCGGATCCGCCACCGCATAGGCGCCGGAATCGTCCCCTCCTATCACGGTACCGGTTCTTGCGTCCCATCGTGTCACCGCGTATTTGCTGAACAGTCGCCCCGGTGAATGGGGCCGGGGGTCCGCCACCGAATAGTATCCTTGCCCGGGACCTTGCTGGCCTGCCACGGTACCGGTGGTCTCGTCCCACCGGCGCACGCCGTAGGCCTGCCCATCGTGCCACTGGCATGAGTGGGTGAAGCGCGGATCCGCGACACTGAATACCCCCGTCATCGGTCTTCCATTCCCGGTTACCGTGCCAGACGGCTCACTCCAACAGCGGACACCGAGTATTCCGTCATGAACGCCAGAAAACTCGCGGGGATCTGCGATGGAGAATGCGCCATTGCTCGGAGTGGAGCGCCCGGCCACGGTACCAACCGTATCTTCCCAGCGATTTACGCCCAGATAGCCGGACCGGTATTCCGGCACAATCAGGTAATCCCGCAGGTATCCATTTTCAATTTCCAGCTTGTTGAGCGATCGCCAATCGGACCCGGCCTCGACGAATGCGAGTCGCACCCAGGTTTTCCATTGGAGATGTGGCACGCGATGCATCACGCCACCGGCAGGATCCCCGGGTAGCGGCATGCGCCCCAGGATGTCGCCCACGCCCAGCAAAGGGCGCTTTTGCGGTTCATACAGGAACGGTGGCACCTTCTCTTGGTGGCGGGCCACCAGCAGGAACCTCTTGCGAGATTGCGCCAAGCCGCCCAACTCACCGCAATCGTGGGTGGTTTCCGCGACCACGTAGCCATAGCTCTCCAGAAGCGGCCTGATCTGGTCAAGCAGATACCGGCCTCGATTTTGGATGCGTGGTACGTTCTCCAGCAAGAAAAACTCCGGCGGATCGTCGCCCCAGGCCTCGAGCGCCAGCCAAATCCCGCGCAAGGCGAGATGACTCAACGCCTGATATTTGGCGGTCTTGCTCTTATCCTCGGACAAGAGCCCGGAAAAGGCTTTGCACGGTGGGCTGGTGAAGACGATGTGGGGTCGCTCGTTGCCCGCCGCCCGGCGAATATCAGCGGGCGTCGCCTCACGCCACGCCGCCGGCGGCTCGTGCTTGTGGAAAGCGACATACTGGTCTCGGCCGAAAAGGTCGAGGACCGTGCCCGCCGTGCCGGCGGCCCGTCCGAAATCAGCAATGGCCTTGGGGTCGGAATCCACGCCGCCCAGGCACCGAAAACGCGCCGTCTGGGTACCCACACGGGCCTGCCCGGCGTTGAACCCGCGGGCGCCGCCGCCCAGGCCGCAGAACAGGTGGAAGTGGCGAATCTCTGTGTTCAGCATCGGCTTCTCCGAGTCCCCTTGCGCGGTTTATAATATAACATGGTGTGGTATATGCAACAGTGTAACACGCTCATAGATGACTTTATAGGGGAGCGCAGAGCATGTGGTGGAACAAAGAAATCAGCAAAAGAATGGCGGGCGTGAGGGCACAGGCGCAATCCGTGTTCAGGATGAGGACGCGACTGCGACTACCGCCCATGCGCACGAAAGGGTCGTTACCAGAGGATTTTGGCGAGTTGTGTCGAATCTGGGAACTCGATGCAGCCGACGCGGAGAAGCTTGTGCAATTTGCCAAGGCGCGCCGTCGCGAGGCGGTATTGTTGGGTTTTACGGGTATCGTGTGCGGGGCTGACGTTCTGTGGAGTCTTCGTGATCGGCTATTAATGGCCGGCGTCATTCTGGCGGCGAGCGGGATCGCCTTCATCTACATCATTGCCGTAAAGCTTTGGCAGGCGGCGTGTGTTCGTGAGAAGCGGTACACGCTCTTCCGGGCGTGGTGGTTGGGTCAAACGGGCAAATAGCTTTGTGGAAGGCGAAGGGCGCCGGTACATTTTATGGCGAGGGGCTCTCTTCCTCTGACTCTCCGCGCGGATGGGCCGCGAACCAAGCCTCGATGTCTTGGGGCCGCCAGACACTCCTGCGCCTGACCTCCGGACGCATCCCCGCTTCCCGTAACCGCAAGGGGGCGGGAACCTCTCCCCGTTTTATCATCTGAGAAAACTGGGCACGGGTGACGCCCAGCCGCTTCAACATGTCCGCTATATCCAGAAACTCATGACCGTCGCAAGTGCTAACGGTCATGGCGAGGGGACTTCCGCCTCTGCCTCCTGACCAGGCGCCAGGCGGGGCACGAACCCGCGCAGGAAGCGCATGACGCGCTCCATGAGCTGTTCGATGTGCTCGTGCAGCGACCGCCCGTCATGGGCCGGTAGCACGCCTGCGCGCTCGTCCAGGGACTCGAGACGCGCCTGGATGTCGCCGATTTGCCGTTCATCCAGCGCTCCGATGTCGCGCGCCCGCCGCAGTGCGCGCGAAAAGTGCGCGGTCTCATGAGCTATCGCGGTGGCGGGGTCACCCGGCCACTCGGAGATCAGTCGCGCGCAATCGCCGGCCGCTTTGGCGCATCGCGTCTGCCCGCCGGCATCCGCCACCGCCACACCTTCCTGGTACAAGGCGTTCATGCGCCGGATGATGTGCCCGGTATCGGGATCGTTCAGGAGGGAATCCGCCTGCCGCTCGAGGGTGGACAGAGATTCCAGGACGTCCCCGCGGGCCGCGAGCGCGCGCTTCGATCGCCAGGCGGCGACCCGGGAAGCGGCCTCTTCCGCTGTGAACGCGGCCCCCTTGCGCAGGGCCCGCCCGAAGGCCGAGAGGCTTGTGGCGACCGCATGGGTTGCGTAGGCCGCCAGAGAGGCCTGCCCCTGGCTCGCCGTCGGATCGGGATTGGCCTGCCGGCTGGCCGCAGCCTGTTTCAGGAGAACTGAAGCCCGGGCGATGGCCGCATCCTCGGTGCCGGCGGGCACGTGGAACAGCATGCGGTTGGCGGCGGATAACCGTCGCCAGGGTGTCTCCAGAAGATCCTGTCCATCCGCAGTGGGCGCGCCCTGGATTCCCGCAGCGGCCGCCATGCCGACAAAAAGCCGGTAGGCAAGCGGTGGGGGGCTTTCCGCGAGATCCGCCGGCCCATCGAGAGTCCCGTCCAGGCCATGTGAGTCTTCCGGGGCGTCGTCTGGCGACTCTCCCGGGTCGGGGTCGGACGGCCCATTGTCCGTTTTATCTTCCGCCGTGGCTGTGGCCTCTGTTGCGAGCGCGCCGGGCAGGGTGTCGCTCGCGGCCTGTAGGCCGGCATCGATCGTGGTCTCCTCGGGCGCCGACACCGGATCCGCATCCGTCGTCTCGGGTGGCGGCGCATGATGAGAAACGCCGCTTTGCAAAAATGCAGGTCTTGACATAGGTGTCTCCCCGTTTGGGTATTAGCCGGTCCGCAACATAGTGTTATACTGTGCAGTATACCACATCACAGAAAAGGAGCACCGCGGTGGCGCGCGCAAAACAGAAGCATCCTCGGAATATTTGGCCACGCCGCGTTCTTGTCATGGTATCGGCGGCGCTTTTGACTCTGGCCGCCCCATCCGCTTTCGCCGTCATGCCGGGCGTGGGCGTCGCGGGTTACTGCTATGCGACCGCGATAGGCCCCATCGCCTCGGCGACGGATGTGTCGGCGGTGTCAGCCCAGATCACCTCCCTGCAGGGTTCCTTGGCCATGCAGCTCCAGCGGCTGGGGGCGGCGGTTTCCGCGGGAAACCAGTCGCTCGCGAGTACCATCGATACCCAGTTCCGGCATGAGGACAACCTGCTGCAGAGGCTGTATGTCCAGTCGGACACGGCGCAGATCCGGGCGCAGACGGCGATCAATGAGAGTCCGAACAATACGCCGCAGAATATGTGCGATGCGCCTTCGATGGCGGCCGGCGTCCTGACAGGCGGGGCAACCGCGCGGGACCTGACGGGAACGATCAGTCAGGCGGCCGCCGCGCACGACAAGGGCTTTAGCCGGTCGAGTGATGAGGCACATACCATCATTTCCGCCCCCCAAGGCACCTATTCGACGCCTGTCATCTTCAATGGTGCCGGGACCATGACGACCGCCCAGATCGCGCAGGCGCACGACTGGATGCTGGCGGCCACCGCGCCAAATCCGCTGCCCATGCTGCCGACGGCCGATGCCACGACCACCGCGGGGATGCGCTACGCAGAGGCCGCGCGGATCGATAACGCGCGGCTGGTCGTGCCGCAGGAGACCATGGGGTTTGTGACATCGCTGCACGCGCCCACGATCAATGTGGGCACCTGGGCGACCGATACATGGGACGCGATGACTGATCAGTCGTCGGGCGCGCCTCCGGGGGTTGTGAACGGCCGCATCAGCGACAACGCGCTCATACGTCTTCAGGTGGACAGCCGCTACGCGAACCCTTCATGGTATGGGGCGCTCATGCAAAAGGACACAGTAGGCGTTCTGCGCGAGATCGCGCTCATGGACGCCGTACGCATGCACATGCGCTACGAACAGTTGAGACTCACTGAGCGGATGGCCGTCATGATGGCGCAAGAGGTCTCGGAGGATGCCAATCGGACCGCACGGCGCGAGGCGGGCGCCACATCCGCCCAGACAGGGGCCACGACCGTCCCGGGGGGGTCCTCGTGATGGACGTCGCAACGAAGGAAGACGGCTTGTCGGCGGAGGCGCGTGAGTGGCTGCAAGTGTTGTCACCCGAACTCGCCCGGGATATCGCCGGCATGGAAAGTGTCGAGTCCTGGCGGGTCGATCTGGTTCCCGGGCCCTGGTCCGCGCTTTTTCGCTTTCTGGTGCGTGAGCGCGAAGTGGGCGCGCTCGATCGTGCCGACATGTCGGCGTTGTTGAATTACCTGGCCTACATCGGGAGCGCCAATGCGCTTCTGGTGATGCAGCGGATCACGCAGTCGCCCGAAGAGGCGCTGGAAAGTCTGATCGAGCACGCTGCGGCGCGCGACCTCGCCAAGCCCGGCGGGGACGCGCTTGCGCAAGTCACGCTGGCGCGCATGCGGCACTTGTTCACGCGCAGGCTCTTTACGCGCATATTCTGTCCCGAGCGGCGCGCCGAGGTCCTGGATATCCTGCGCGCCCATGCGGCGCGCGCGGCCAATGAGGGAGGCACAGATGATGAGGCGGTCTGACTGGCGGGAACGCATGGCGTTTGGCCTGATACTTCTGGCGCTACCCGGCATGGTGTCTGCGCAAACAACCCAGGGAAACTGCGGGTGGCTTTCGTCGATCGCGCAGAGCACGGTGAAGAACACAACCGCGACGGCCAACACGGTCATCAGTAATGGCATTCCACCGGAATCGGGATCGGCGATGCGACAGTGTCTTTCGCAGATCAGCAACCTGGGTGCGGCCTTCAATTTCGGTATACCGACGAATCTCTTTTCGTCACTGTTGACGCAGGCCTGCGGCATCGGCGCAAACCAGGTGAGCAACATGGAAAACCAGTATATCAACCAGAATATCAGCTATCCCGGCATGGGAGGCGTCAACGTCGGCGCCGGCCAGTCCGGCATGCACTACACGATCAACAACAATTCAGAGTCCACGGCCTCCACGATCTGGAACAAGGCCCTGGGCCCCGGCTATTAGATGAGTCGCACACCGGAAACGGAGACCTATTACGCGCAGCTCGCCCGGACCCTGCTGGACCGGCAGGGCGACTGGAAGGCCGATCCCCTGGATGCCGCGCGCCGCATCACTTTGCAGGGCGAGACCTCGAGCTGGTGCAAGGCTACCTGGAGGATATATCGCGCTGCTTTGCATTACTACCTGGAGTCCTCCGGTTACCAGGAGGCGGCGGATTGGATCCGGTATGCACGTCCCGAATTCACGATGACCCGCGAGGCCCGGACGTCGCAGAAAAAACAGAAGGGGCTCGCGCCCGAGGAGGCTGACGCGCTTACCGCGGCACTTGCCGCCTCGACCTCGCGCTACGCGCGAGCCGCGCGCATCTGGCTCCAGGCCGGCATCCTCACGGGGCTGCGTCCGTCCGAATGGCGCGAGGCACACTTCGACCCGGAAGCGGAGATCCTGACCGTGGTGAATGCCAAGGCCACCAACGGGCGCGGCAATGGTCCCATGCGCCGTCTTCGTCTACGCAACCTTACTCGCGGGGAACGGGAGGTCATCCAGGAGATGATTCGCGTGGTCCAGGAACACGCGGATTTTCGCAAACTCTACGGCGGCGTGCGCAAGGTCCTCTTCATGGCCGCCCGGCGCGTCTGGCCGCGCCGCAAGTTGCGGATATCCTTGTATTCGTCGCGTCACCAATGGGTCGCGAACGCCAAGCGCGTCTACGACCGGCGCACCGTGGCGGCGCTCGCCGGTCACGCAAGCGCGGAGACCGCCGGACATCATTATGCGCGGCGGAGAAGGGGGCGGCCGGCGAACCTCCCGGAACCTGACGAAAAGACCCTGGCGGCCGTGCGCAAGGAGGCCAGGATCCGTCCAGGCGTCGTGCAGGAAACCGTTCCTGATGATGCAGGATAGGGTGGGCTTGCCCGATGAGACGATCGCGGTCGTCATGGTGGACAGCGAGGTAACCGTTCTCTGCAGGACCGGGAACGGTTACCGAATCGAAACCATCGTGTACCCACCCATGACCGGTAGGCCTGAACGCGGTTCCCGGCAGATAACGGAGGCCGAGGCCATGGCCTGGGTGGCCGCGCATGGGATCGACCTCGGGGATTCCGATGCGGCTCGATCCTGACCCGGTGCGCGGGAAGCTCCGCCATACAGTCACGTCTCGGCCAGCAAGCTTTCGTAGGGAATCTTCAGACCCTCATGTAGCCGCTTGACCATCCGCAGACTAAGTGGACGCTTGCGGTTCAGCACCTCGGATACTCTCCCGCTCGGGCCGATGTAAGGCTCCAGATCGCGAGGATTCAACCCTCCTTGCTCCATCCTGAACTTGATAGCCTCCACAGGGTCCGCAGGCCCAAAATGGTAGTGCCTATCCTCGTACACCTCGATCAACGTCACCAAGACGTCACGCTCGTCGGCCTGTTCGGTGCCTTCTTCAGCTTGGAAAATCCTCTCCAGACGGAGAAATGCCCTCTTCAGGTCCCCATCGTTTCTAATCGGCTTAATAATCATTCACGCTCTCCACGTTGATGCGGTCGTACTGTGCATGTGTTCCTATAAATTTCACCCAGACGATTCCCGCCTTGTACTGCACTTCGACCACGATCCGGTACTTGTTTCCACCCACGTTAAACACTACTTGTGGCCGCAGATGCTCGCGCTGGCGAACTATGATCTCATCTGGGCTCGGCTTATCGGGTATTCTACTCACGACGGGTGTGGACTGTCCTCGTCCTCGAAAAGAGCACTTTCCGGGTCGGATTGAATATTGATTTCTGCGGGATTGGGAGATCGATGCAGGACGGGATTATCGTTGGCGTTGGCGTCGACAATCGAACGCCAGATATCCGAAAACGATGCGATGACACCCCGGTTTTCCAGCGCGCGAAGGTAGGCAGCCGTCGTGATGAAATGTGTGTTCGGTGTGAACGCTTCTTGTTTTGAAAGGCGGCCCAGAAGTCTCTTGTCCTCGGTAATCAACAATGCGGGGGCGTTTTTCGTCACATCATCGATATAGTTGAGTAGAAAGTCCGCGATCGCCAGATCGCCTCGTCCTTTCCCGAGGATTTCGCCGCGCGCGCGGCGCGCCCTGTTGTCAGCGCACACGCTGGTTTCGATCACATCTATGCGGCTGGCATGGGCCGCCATGAATTTCGACAGTTCCGCCGATTGGGCGAGGACCTCGTCGACCACGCTCTGAATCAGCGTCAGGCGAATCTGCGCCGGCGCAATGAGCAAGGACAACAGACGTGCCGCCGCGAGCGTGTTGATTGGTCCGGCGTCAGGGATAATGACGCGCACGACGTTCATCCCAACAATTCCAGGGTCTTATCGACCTGGGCGTCCTCCTCGGCTTTTGGCGAGCGCGGCGGCGGGAATCCGGCCATTCGTAAAAGCTGAGTCAAGCGAGCATCGTCGGTCCCCAATGACTCGCGCGCTTCCTTCCGTGTCAGGTACCCGACGGAATAGCGGAACAGCGTTTGCAGGTTTCCGTCCATCCGGCCTTCGGAGCCGAGGCCGGAATGCGCCAAATGCTGAAAGTAGTCTCGCACCAAGGCATTGAGAGACGTGTCGTACCGGGCTGCGATGACCTTGACCTCCCGGAGTAGTTTCTCATCTAAAACAAATGTGATGTTCGGCATGGGCTTTGTTTCATAGATGATGAAGGTAATCTCTTATACCCCATTATTATGTGTAGCACAAGAACATGTGCTTTTATCGACCGTCGCGTTCTTCGTGAGTTAACGCCAGCGCGATTAGCGCGCAGCAGGCATTCGTGTCTATCCGGATGGCGCCGGCGGTGAATCGCAGGATTCGCCAGCCGGCGATCGTGAGCAGATTTTGCCGTTCACGGTCGCGCCGGAAATCGGTCAGATATTTGCCGTGGTAACGCCATCCGTCGACCTCCACGACCAGACGATCGTCCGGGAACGCGATGTCCCCCCGGATCTTCCGGCCCGGGACCATTTTTGCGTACTCGCGCATGGCCCGGTCCGGCCAACGACGGTTCACGGCCGCCCACAGGATGTCGTGGGGCGTGAAATCGCCTTGCGACAAGAACAAGATATCGGCAGGCCGTCCATCGTGCGCGGCGGGGTCTTGCGCGTGACTGGTACGGGGCGGTGGCGTCTGTCCGGTTTCCGCCTGCCGGATCCGCCGACGCAGCGATGCGGGGATGCGGGCGAGATGGATGACGCGGCTCACGGGGCCACCGAAGCCACGAAGCGAGGACAGACCTTCAAGGCGTCCTGGGGCTGCGCCGGCAGGGCCTCATAGCGGTTCATGAAGAAATCAAAGGCTTCGTCAGAAGATTTTCCCAATTCCAGCCCCGGGTATTCGTCTACGACATCAGGGATCCCCCGCAGGATGTCCCACGGTTCTCCGCTATCATTCGCAAGGATTTTCCGGCGCTCGACCCCCAACATGACGAGGTCGGCGCGCTTGACGAGCGGGTCGACCGTAACCGGGACACCGCACAAGTCGGCTACCAGGGCCCATGCCTCCTGCTCGAGGCGTTTATACTCGGCGCCGATCACACCCTTGAGTGGCGACGACACATCGCCGACCAGGGCTTCGTGGAGATCGTGGACAAGGGCCTGGCGGGCTAGGTGGGACGGCACGAGATGCGAGACCCACACGCTATGTTCGGCCACGGAGTAAAATCGGTCGCAATGGCCGGTGAACCGGCAGATGCGCGAGATCGCCCGCGCCAAAAAACGGACATCGACCCCATCCAGAGACGGGTTCCGGAAATCGTAATAGCGGCCATCGCCGATCAGGATCGAAGTCGGGGTAATCGTCCGTGACATCAGAGCGCCCTAAGCCGGGTTGTGTCGGTTGCGGATCCCGCGGCGGCAATGGCATCAATGTCGTCGAGCGCCCGATCGGGCGCCTGCCCGAGGGTGAGGGCGCGCACGGCCTCGATTGCCCGGTGCAAGAGCGGTTCACGGGTCGCGTGTCCCTCGATCAACGCATGCACCGATGTGGCGATCATCAGGTTGATCGGCAGGCCAAATTGTTCGATGACGCGCCCATGCCGGTCGATATGCACGCCGTCGTCATCCGCCAGGGGCTTGCCGTCCGGTCCGTACATCTCGTGCACGTCGACGCGCGGGTCCGACCAGTCGATGTACCCGACTGTCGGCAGGCCTTTCACGAAAACAGCATAGGTCGCTTCGACCACAGAGCCGGAGTCGGGCTCGGCCCCGCGAAACGGAGTCAGGTTGACGATCACTCCGTCAACGCGGTCGATCGCGCGTAGGCAGGCGTCGCGGATGGCGCTGGCATCCCGCGAAGAGCCGGGCTTGTCGACCCCCAGGCCGGAAATGGGCGTATCGGCGACCGGAAACACCGGATCGACATGAAGGCTTGCGCAGATTCGCCGGATTTCCGCCGTGTGTCCGGGCCACCGCCCGCGGTCAAAAAGGTCCGGGCCCGCAAAATAGATTGATAACATCGACATAGGAATCCCTAAGACAACCTGGGCGCGCTCTCGTCCCTGGTGATGAACGGTTCGTGGATTGGTTAAGGCCATCGTGGTTGACGCATTGCCCCGCCCCTAGAACGCATACCCCACGCGCAGCCCGATCACCGGCCAGAAGCGGTAGGAGCTCGCCTGGCTGTTGGCCTTGGCCTGCGCCGCCGCTACGTCGTTCGCCAATGGCTGGTCACTGGCGGAACCGCTTGCGTTCAGGGTGACGTCGGGGCTTCCGGTCATGAGCACGCCCACATCGAAACCCATCGAGAAACCGGAGTGCCGGGCGGCCTTGGAGCCCCAGCCGATGCCCAAGTAAGGTGCGATGCGCCGCCATCCGACATGGGCGGTGAGGGTCCCCACCTGCTGCGCGGTGTAGGTATCGCCGTTGATCGTGTAGGTACCGGAACCGCCGCCCGCCACGGCGCTGATGTCGTTCTGGTTCACCATCATGCCGCCCGTGATGCGGAAAACCCCATGAAACGGGTAGTAGTCCAGCAGGACCGGGATCGTCTGAAAGCGCAGGTTCCCGCTGTACGGGATATCGTCGCCGCTGCTCGTGTAAACGCCGCTTCGGCTGTAGTTGAAGCGGTTCAGTCCCACAGCGGCGTCGAGCGTGCCGGGAATGAGGGCGGTCGCCACCTGGACACCAAAACCCAGGGTGGAGGCGCCCACCGAGACATTGACGGGCCAGGCAAAGGCGGCGGGTGCTGTAAGCAAAGAGGCGGCAAGAGTGGCGAGGCCGAGTTTCTTGCTGTTCACTATCGATACTCTCCATTTTATGGATGTGGTAATCATATACATTTAACACACA
>JAEHJW020009521.1_pt1 | contig 27176 bp, 38 predicted proteins | sample 9271431 | NCBI WGS metagenome assembly JAEHJW02 | reverse complement strand
TCCCCGTCGTCAAAAACGCCAGCCAGTTCGTGCCGTCAGAGGCCAGCCTCACACCACTTCCCGCAGGCATTACCAGCGTCTGCGTTTTCGCCGGATTCGCCGGGCCGCCAATCAGCGGCTGCGTGGGCGCAATCGTGGGAATGGAAAGGGTCAGCGTGCCGGTGCTGGAATTCCAAAACTCATTCTTCGCACCTTCATTGCCTATGGGCGTGGGTAACGTCGCCGTTAATCCCGCAGCCGTCACGTTGAAGATCGTGCCGAATTGAGCCGATGTGACCGTGAAATTCGCCGACTCCTGCGTTACAGCAGGCACCGCCGCCGCACCGATTTGTGAAAGCGTGGTGGCCCCAGAGACGACTAGTTGGGCTGGAGTGAGCGCGTGCGTATCGCCATCCGACTGCGACACGGCCAACAGATCGGCCTGATTACCAGCAATCGCGGCAGGAAGATTTGGAATTGTAACCATGGATGAAATCCTGAATTATGCTGTGCGATTAAGGCCAACCTGCATCACGCCCTGCGTACTGAACCGGGACGGCTGCCATGCCGCGCCAGTGGTAGGGTCCGTCAGGTAAAGGTCCGTTTGGTCCGCGTCGGACGCGGTGTAAGAAATTGTGGCGCCATTCGTGACTGCACCGGCCACAATAAGCTGCCCGTTTATATTTACAGTGCCCGCATCATCGGCGTGTCCAACAAACCGCGTTTGAACGCCAAGAATATTGCTGGCGGAAAATGTGCCCAAGCCAAATTGGGCAACATCCCCAGCGGCCCCGGCTTCAATATATGGCGTATCATTGAAGGTTACGCCATTCACGCACGCATACCCGGAAGTTCCGGTACTCGGCGTAAACTGCATGATCGAACCGTCCGAGGTTGGCATTAGCAGCCTGGAGCGCGGCCCCATTGGTCCACAGGTGGCGGTGAGAAAACTCGCGCCCGTTGCAGTACCAACCGAGTTAAGCCAGTACACGTCTTCGTAAAAATTTTGTGCGCCCGATTTATAGGAAGCACCTATAACACCTGCGTATCCAATAGAACTACCGGCAGTCCCTTGAGTGTCTATATTTTGCAAATTGAGTACAATGTTACCATTCAACGCCGCAACAAGCGCGCCAGAAGTCCCGGTGCCGACCGTTAGTTCAACCTCAAACTCATAATAAACTTTATTATTAACCGTTACAGATTTTGAGCCTAAAGAAGTACCAGACAGTGAAAGTGCATTTGAATAATACTTAGCGCCATTTGAGGTGGCTATAACTTCACCGGTATCTAGTAGCGCACATTGCGCTATTACATTTCCAGCGGCATCAACAAATGAGAAGCCGCACCCACGGCTTACGGTGCTAGAGATATAATAAAATCGGCCTCCCATCGTATACTTTGATGGTGAGCCAGGTACCGGCAAAAGTGCCGTTAAATCATCGGTGCAGAGACTCGGAAGGCCAAAAGCTCCGGTTCCAAGACCTATTACCGATCCAGTCCCTACATTTGATCCGGGCGCATTCCCAAACCGGCTAATGAAGGATGCTGGGGTTGATGAACTATATGTGTGCATCCCATCAAAATGATCTAAATTCATTCCTCAATCCTCACAATATCAACCGGCGCGATTAAGAAGAAGCGTTATGGCCGGGTTGGCAAATGTCGCGTCTCCACCACTTGTCATCTCTATTCCGATAGTTGTGGTTGCAGTAATCGCTGGCGGATTAGTCAAGGCAAATGTCCCCATGGTGGCACCCGCAGCATAATTCACGGTTCCTACCTGCGTGCCACCGGTTATGGTCCCTTGGGCCGTCAATGTTCCTCCCACGATGATCGGGAGTGAAAGCGCGTTCGTGGGCGCCCCACCGCATATTGCGGTAGAACCCGCAAATCCAGCGGGAATGCTGCACGCCACTCCTGGCGTGACATTAAAAAGCGCCTGCCCGGGCAAAAGCAGCCCAAACGTGTAGCTGAATGGAATTGGCACCGGCATCAGGGAAAGCACCGCTTGCGCGATTGCGCTTGCGGTGGTGGCGTATGTTACACCACTTTGCGAAATCGGGATGAGGTCACTGGCTGGGTTTATAGGGCCAGCCGCAGGAAGCTGGGGAATGGTTGTCACAATTAGCTCCCGATATATTCGATGATTTCAACCCATCCGTTGCCGCCAGTTCCGCCGGGTTGCACGGTTGTGCCGTAAGAAGCCGCACCGCCACCACCAGCCCCGCTTCCGGCCTGGGCATTTCCGCCAGCCGCTCCGGCTGTACCAAAAACACCAGCGGCGGATTGCGCCCCTTCACCACCGCCTGTACCACCCCATGGACTATTCGCGGCGATCCCCGGCGTCCCTGGCGCGCCATATTTCAATGTGGTCCCAACCGTTCCGGCGCCACCGGCGCCCCCCGTACTGGTGGCTTCTGCCCCATCAGCCCCGCCAGAAGGCCCTCCTCCCAAGGCGACGACAAGAGAGCCGAAAGAGGTGGCGCCACCCGCACTACCCCCCTGACCGCTGGCAGTTCCGGCCCCGCCACCAGTCCCGATGTTAACAGGTTGAGAGGCGCCAATTTGTGCAGCCGTAAGTGTGGCGGCGGCATACCCTCCCTGGCCGCCACCGCCACTCAAGGCTGCGCTGGTGCCGGTAGATACAGCGCTTCCAGCGCCTCCGCCACCACCTCGGCACGCTACGTCCGCGTAAAGAAGACCGGCACTCGGAACGTATGTTGAATTACTCGTGAGAAAAATCCGGTTTATTTTCTTAACGGATGGACCGCTGAGTGAATCGGGTAAAATCCAATTATATCCATCGCTCACCATGCGTCCGAAAGATTTCGGCAAGATGGAAACGGACGTACCCGCACTACCTCCAGGCCCATAAAATGAACCGCCACTGGTGTTCATTGTTTGCGCCACGGAAGAGTTGTTCCAAATGTCCAGGAATTGCCCTGGAATACCAGAAGGTGACGGGATGGTAGTGGCGAAATTCGCCGTCCCGGACATTTCCAATAGGCCGTTTAAGCTACCGCTCGAAACCGTATCATTGGCATTTACCAGAAGCGCCTTGGGCGCCATGGCGGGAAGGCTAAGAACGAACGGCGCGCTAGGTGCCGTTACGATATTGGCGCTTGTGATCGAGGATTGCCCATAGGATACAGTAATCACGTAGAGAGGCACATAGCCTGCATCCGTGGCGGGCGTGGCTTGTGTCCCCGTATTGGCCGCCGCACCAGCCTTTAGCTGAAGCTCCACAAGCTGTTGGCGCACTGTATTTTGCGCCGTGCCGCTATTGGATGGGCCGCTATAGGGCTGGCTCGGATTGCTCGGATTGACATAAGGAAGCACTACAGGATTAGCGTCCACTTCCTGGAAAGCTGCTTCGATCAAGTAATTGATTGATTGGCCAGCGCCGGATGGGGCGGTAAGTGGGAAATTGGTTCCGGCCCCTTCCGGCAAAATGCCCAGCTTCATCAGCGGCGAAGAATCGGCTGCCAGAGAACCATAGGCGGAAGTGTCTATCTCCTCCATCGCCCAAATGGCTCCCGCACCCACATTAACGGTCATGCTGGCGGGAATGGTGGGGGTACATTCCAACCCCACAACACCGGTGTTTGTACCAAGCGTGGCTTGCGTAAGCCAGCCCAGGGCGATCATCGCGTTACGGTTGGGGTTAAGAATATCCACGTCCTGAGGAATACTGCCGGGATAAACGATATTGCGGTCCATATTTAATCCTTGGTTTCAGGAAATAATGCGCGTCCACACGATATAACCCGCCGGTTCCGTCGCGGCTACTGTTTCGTAAATCGCATTGTCGTCAGCACCAGCAAAAGCCATGGACGGGTCAATATAAGCACACGATCCCACGCCATATCCGCCCGGCGCATACGCGCCGCTAAAGACCTCGAACTGAATATCCTGGCCTGTATTAGTCAGAAGTAGCACGCCGGGCGAGACCTCGCCTGGTTCAATCGTTAGATGGGTCAGTTGGCCATTATAACCGGCGAGATTACCCGCCGTGTTTTCTATGTTGCGCGTAACCGTCACAAACGCCTGAAAAGGCAATGCGAGAGAGCCATAGCCGCCAGCAACCCCATAACCAAGGGCGCCATACCCATACGCGCCGGTATCCATTGGCTGCATCGGCTCAAAAACAGTTGGCGCGGTGCCGGTTAAGGACGTCAACCGCTCAATAATAGCCGCCCTCGTATTGCCGGGCGGAAAGAGATTGGCGAATACACGCCCCCTGAATGAAGCGTCACTCTCGCCCTGGCGCCGCAATAAGGATGACTGGAAAAAATCGAAGGCGTGAAGGTCAAGCCAAATATCGGTTGAAGTGCCGATCAATACCTGGGCGAGCGCGAATTGGATGAAGGCGTAGCACCAAGCTAACCCCGCAGCGAAGCCCGATAGGATCGTATGGAGAACCGGCGCGGCGGAAGGTGTCAGTGTCGCGTCCGATGGAAACCAGCCTTGGGGCAAAAGTGCCCGTAGGCGTCCGATCATGTCATTCTGGTCGCCCGTGGCCATCAGGGATTCACCGTAATCGAACCAGCGCGGACGACCTGAGACGGCGTGGGGATCAAATCTTGCGTTCCCCCATTCAATGTTATGCCGCTCACATTCGAGATGCCCTGGTAAGCGTCATAGGCGATCTTTGCCAGTATCGAGTACGGCAGCGTTGTGCCCACGGCCAGCCCATTCACATAAGCGGCAATCGCGGCACTCACCGCCGCCTGCGCTGCACTAATCGAATACCCTGTCTGTATGGTCAGAGACATGGAAATGTTAGCCAGCGCCGCTTGTGCGGCTTGTACAATCGCGGTTGAGCCAATGGGCCGCACCCCATTTACGGCATTCGCCACCGTCGAAACTGTGGTGGTGGGTGTGGCACCAGACCCATCGTCAATGGTCACGGTAAAGCTGCCAGGAGTGTAGGTGCCATTTGCCACGGCATTCGGCACAATCGAATATGTCAACCCTGGCTGCACACTTTCAACCGCATACGCGACGGCTGCATAGGTCCCGCTGGCACGTGTCTGTTGCCAGTTCTGGAAACGCAATTTTACGGCTGCATCCGTTTCCTGCGCTTCGCCATTCGTAAATGCGCTTGCGTTATTGACCGTATCAATGCCCGGCATGGCGCCAACAATTTGAGAAATCGTGTTGGCCGCCACATTTGCGCCGGTCCCTATTACCACCGCCTCCACCGGAACAGTGGCGCTGCTGGTGCCGGGGGGTAACAGATAGCCGCCTTGCGCCGCATTCCACAGCGCGTTGGTGGTATCGGTTTCAACTGTGAAACTTTGTGTTCCGTCCGCCGTGCGAACAAGCGCCCCAGGAACGATCAATGCCGAGCTTGTGGCAGTGAAGCGCGAGAAGGTTACGCTTCCTGTCGCGTAGGCGCCTAAAAGGCGCCCTCCGAACATGGGGAAATTGCCAGCGAGCCATGCATCAACTTGAGTGCCGGTGCACGAGCTAAGAAATGCTTGCTGAAGCACAGTGAGAACGAGATATTGGAGCCAGGACTGTACCCCAGCCACCGCCTCGAACAGCGCCCGCAACGTCGACCCAACCGTAAAATCCAGCGCCTGAGATGCGGCGGCCTGCGCGGCGGCGGCCATGTTCTGAAGCGCCGTCTGAATCGTCTGCAATGAAAGCACCATGGTCAGGACACCGGAACATTTAGGGTTTGTGTCTGGCCGCTCACCGCATCCGTGTATGTAATAGCTGCGGTAAATGTGCCGTTTGGATTAGAGGTGAGGGTGATTACCGGCTCAGGCGCTTTTGCTACAGCCGGTTCCTGGAAGATTTGCGCGCGGATTGCATTCTGGACAGCCATCAGATTTGTGGGACTCCCGATTTGCGCAGGCAAAGCTGCCCCAAAAGATAAATTCCAGATATATCCTTTGATGGCGGTCATCAGCCGCCGAATAATACGTTGCGTCGTTTCAGTTTGGCCTGCCACGACTAATAAATCACCCGTGGCCGATAAGGAGAAATCCGAACCAAAGTAATGTGCCGCATCTGCCATTATGTCCCCGCATTCGGCGCGTCGGTGGGTTGCTCGGTATCGCCAGCGCTATCGGGTGCCTGGTTATGGGTGTGGGTTTGCAGGCCCACTTGGTCGGCTCCGCCATAACCAGCCAGAATTGACCCGGTGGCTGTGAAATTTCCGGTATGGTTCCATGTTCCATTGCTCTCAATGGCGCCGGTATTCAGCAGTTTGATGTAAGAACCGCTTTGATGCACAAGCCAGAACTCTCCCGCGGGGGCTGCTGGAGGCCGCACACCGCCCTGCGCAGCATAGAGCCGTCCCACGACAATCCCATTATCCGCATCACCCTCTTGGTGGATCACCACAACTTGCTCGCCCTGAGATGGCAAGCACATCATCCCCCAGCCATTACCCACCCATTGAGAAGCCACCGGAATCCAGCCGGTTAAAACCCCATTCGGCTGAATGAGAACGCGCGCTGTTGCATTATCAGGGTTAACGCTTTGGACCACCCCGATACGCGGTTGCGCCAACTGGCGGGCGACACTGTTGGCCGTCCATCGGATAGCGTTAAGGAGCTGTTCCATCAAAAACCAAGTCCCGAAATTTCCGTACCACCACCAGCGGCAAGGGCGATTTGCTGGGTCACGGAATGGTTACGCGCAACAACGCTTTCCTTGAAGCCGCCCCGAAATTGAACCGAACGGGTAATCGAATCCGGGTAATAAAGCTGATCGTAGGGCGTATTAGTCCCGCTCAGTTGCAGCACCGAACGAGGGGTTAACGCCAACTCGCCGGGCATATCGAAGGTGATAATGCGTTCCGCACGCGAGAGAGCCAGAAGCTGTTGGTTTGCATAATCCGCTGCCTGGGCCGGTGTCAGGTTGGGCTTGGTAAATGTGTAGTTTTGGGCTGGGCCGGTGGCGGATGTTCCATTCGCTGTTGAGGATGCCTTGACGGTTACTTCCCGGTTAAGGGCCGTATTCCAGGACTGCACTTCAACACTAAGATCGTGTGCTATGGTGAGTGAACGTTTCATCTGGAGGTTCATCACATTGGAAACCACCACACCGCCAACTTTTGACCAATTTACCTGAAATGGAATGCCGCCTGCTTGTTGTTTGGGCTGAAAATACAGCGACGTACCCGAGACAAAAACGTCAAAATTCTCTTGGTCAGCCAAAAAGTTCAATAAATCCCAAGAGGTGACGGCACGCGCCAAATCTCCCATGCTCATACGGGTATGATTGCTGGCATAGTATAGGCCAACGGGGACGGTTGTGGGCGTCACCATCGGCGTTAAACCTACTCCATTGGCCAAGATCGTGGCCACCTCGCTTGCGGTCTGATTCTGGTAAGTCTGGGCCGTTTTCTGGTCGATGAGCAAAGCCGTCAGGTCACGCCCGGTTAGTGTAACGTAATTGGTATTGGGCGTTATTTCCACCTCATCGGCGTTCCCAACCATGAGCGTGGTGAAATTTTGACCATTAAGAGATGCATCGATTTCCACTCGCAGAGTGGATTGGGTAGCCCACCACGCTAGATTCATGGGGTCCCTATCCAAGAATGCAATGCCTGCGCTCCATGTCCCCGCCGTTCGTGTGTTATTGACTTCGGTTTGAGCCTCAACAGGCCATGGAACCGCCACGCCCCCAATCTTAATTCGCAAATGAGGAGGCATTACGCTGCCTCCAGGAATTGGCCCCATATATTGGCTCATTGCGGGGCAACGCCGCCCGTGGCATTGGGGTCGTCATCTGGAATGATAATCGTCACCGGCTGACTTACCTCAATAAAGGGGTCTGTCAGTCCGTTCTGGAGGGCTACGCGAATCCATTGAGTTGCATCTCCCAGATATTGCGCGGCGATCTGATAGAGATTTCCGCCATTAACCGTGATGGTCTGCATGAAACCTCTCCACATACCAAATCACCAGCGCCATGACGGCAACCCATAGTCCCAAGGCCAAGAGTGCCATCGTCAACATCATGCGCTCGCATTCGATAGGTTAGTGATTGCCCGATTCAGGAAGGCCAAGGCAGACGTGGTATTCGCAAGCGTCTGGGCGTCTCCAAGTGCGGCATTTAGTCCCCCCGCAGCATCCGCCACTTGAATCACTCCCAGCATATTGCCGGTCGTCTGGCCCGCTGCTGTAATGGCGCCGATATTTCCAGACGCGGCATTTTGCGCGGAAATCAACCCCGTCTGGGCTTGATTAAGTGCGGAAATTGCTCCCGTCCAGGCGGAACTATTCAACCCCAACGCACCCGCCATATTCACGGCGGTTTGCGCCGCGGTCAGGCCCGCTTGCGTGGTGGCTTCGACATTGAAACCCAGCGCCGTGCTGAGATCAGCATTTAAGCTATCCAGGAGAGAAGGCTGGGCAGTCGCGAATTGCGCGGCGTTATCCTGTACCACCACCACAGCAATCGAATACGGTATCCAGTTGGATCGCTCATAGGAGGCGCTGAAATCAGACACCACAACCTGAAACGAAGATTGCCCGAATGCTAGCTGGATTTCCTGGCCAGACTGGCGCAGGCTATCGAGCATCTGCATCCGCGATTCAGCATTTGATCCTGAAAGATACCCTGTCCACTGGATAGGATCATCATCGCGCCCCATGGCCTGCACCACGCGCTGACCACCCGGCAACGTGAAAACAGCCAAGGCCTGCTTGCCGCCTACGGGAAGCCGTTCTGGGACCTCAAGCCCCTGGAACTGCACCGGGCCAAGCGTTACCAGCCCATATCCGCCGAACATTTGCCCGGCGGCGTCAATGGCGGAAAGAATCCCTCTCATGGAGTTACAGCCCCAGCGGTGCCCATCGGGCCAAGCCACATGTTGCCTCCGGTAAGTCCAACCGGATAGGTTTGCCCGCGCACCAAATAGCTGTTGATGCCATACTTAATAGCGTATGCCACCGAATGCACCGATTCATCCGAAAGATGAACGGTCGGAACTGTGGAACCGCTCGTGCTTGGTGAAGAGCTTGCGCCGTTAGAGTTATATCCGGCATCTGGAACCCATACGGGAAACATGTATCGTCCGCGCCGTTCATTTACCAAATGCATATGGGCGTGGTTTTTGCTTCCCCCAATCGAGAATATATTCTCCAATCCCTTTTGAAAGTCATTGAAATTGGCAATGATTATGGTGAGGGCAGTAGCGAGAGCGGTTACGACTCCCGCAATTAGTGCGGGGATGCCACCCAATGTAGCAAGCGCGGCCACCACAGTCACCGTTCCTATCACCGCCAAAGCAACCCCTAGCCCGGCAATTCCTTCCATTATGAGCTTTATACGAACCGGATGGATTTTTGCCCAAGCCGTCACGCCGATTACAGCATTCGTCAAGGCGTTCAAAGCGCGAATGGCGGGCGCAACTAACGGCGTTCCGAGGACTTGCAGAAATCTATGCCACGATCCCCTGAGCGCCGCCTGTGCGCCATTCATGGAATGCCTCTGGATTTGGTAAATTGGCGCGTTCCCAGCTTGCTTCATCTGTTCTTGCGTACGTTCGTAAGAAAGCTGGTTAGTAATCATGTTTGCGACGAGACGTGATCCAGTTTGGCTGGAAATCGTCTGATAAACAGCCGCCAACAACGCTTTTGTTCCGTGCACGCCGTGCGCCTCAAGTGTGGGCACAAGAATTTTGTTAACCCACGCGAAAAGCCCTTGCGAATAAAGTATCTTACTCCCCTTCAACGCGCCGGGCTTGATTGCCGTCTGGAAAGAGTGCGGAATGTGGATAAACCCATCGTGGTGTACCAATCCGTATTTTTCCAAGTTATAAGCATACAGGCGGCTAATCGGCCCTCCGCTAAATTCTTTCATCGCCATGGCGAAGCCGCGTCCACCGCTCGGCCCCATTTGCTGCACGGCTTCGGCCATGCCAGACCACCACGCAAATGGATTCATAAGCCGCGCGGCAGCCCCGGCTAATTTTGTCGATTGCATGATAACGGCTGGTGTAAGCAATTTCCCAGCAATGTCCTGTGCTTCGAGCGCGTATTTCAGACTTTTTCCGAGCGCTTTAACGGAGAACGTCTTACCATCTGCGCCGTAAATGCCGCCGGCCAATTCCACCGCTTTAAGCAGTTGCGCCAGAGCGGTAGGTCCGCCCATCCCCCAATTATCGAGAATGCCTTCGGTGCGCACCAGCAGCGGCGCGGCTTTAATGGCTTCGGCGCTGCTACCCAAAACCGTGCGGCCTTTCGTTACCGCCGATACGGCTTCGCTCCATGTTACATTCGGGGTCTGTTGTGCAGCTGTGAACGCTGCATTTGAGACCGCCGCCACATTCTTGGCTGTCACCCCCATTTGCGCCAGCCGGGAGGAGGCATTGCTGACTTGCGCACCGTATTGGGCCAAGCCATACGCTCCTTTAAGGATTGCAATTCCACCCAAGGCAGCGGACGCGCCAACGGCGGCCATCCGCAATGTCCAGAGTTTGCTGGTGAGGGCATTTGCTTGGCTCCCCAAGCCTAGAAAATCACGGCTCAAGACCTTCAGTACAGGGCCAAGACTATTGACGGCGGCGATTTCAACCGCAATTTTGTAAATCTTAGTGCCCATCATATTGCCTCAAGAAAGGTTGCCAAATGCCCCGCAAGCGAGACTTGTCCGCTATTCCGCCGGATGAACGCCAATACTGGCGAGATCAACCTATTGCGCCCCACGCAAAACCCCGGAAAATCACCCCAGAAGCACGATATAGCCGGGCGCCACCCATCCTTATCGCGACACCAAAACGCGCCTGGTGGCATCCTATTTGGCCGCCGAACGAGGCGATTCTCCCAAGAATTGCCCGGATTTACACCTATATCGCCATTTCCATTCTGGCCTGGGTGTTTTTGATCGTCATTTTATAGCGACGTCGGTCTTACCAAAAATCACTTGTTCTAATGTTATATCGCCAAGCAGTTCTGCAACTTCGGCTTCTTTCTGGAACGCGGCGGCACCCAAGAATGAGCGCGGCGGAACATGGTATCCGTCTGGTCCAGGGTTTGGGCCATGTGTGCCAAGCTCCTGATAGACCGCAATATCATTATTGCTTCCTACCAACGCACGCCGCGCTTCCACTGTATGCTCGATGGAATCGCGCATTTCCCCCGTGCGCAAAAGCGGATTATCAGGAGGAGCATAACCTAAGCGCTCTTTCTCAGCCAATGTATCCGCGGCTAGTGGGCGCCATTGGTCAAAAGGCCCAGTATCCGCCTGGTAATGACCAATGATCTCTTTGGCGCGATCCTCAACGACCTTGGCTGATTTTTCGAGAGATTCTTGTTGTTCTTCGACAATCGCCAAACTCATGACCTCGAACTCGGCGGCTATGTCAAATAACGAAAAAACACTCATGGTTTTTTCTCCCAACGCATAGCGCCCCAATCAAAAGTCGATCCCTCAAATTCGCCAAAAACGACAGAATGGGCAAGCAAATCAACCCAGTCCATATCCATGGCTTTTTCATAAGGCACACCGTTTTTCACAAGCCATAAAGCATTCATGAAAGACGGGTGCCGCGCTAGTTTTTTGCTTGTTCGATTTCCTCGGCGGTATTTGTCCCGTCGCCATGCAGTCTAGCAAACGCTTCCATGACAGGTTGCACAGCCTCGCCGAGCCGATCTGCAAGCTGCTCGAATTTCTCTGGGGAGTCGCAAGGTGGAACAGGGATACCATCAATGGACTGAATGGCAAAAAGTGCGATTGCCATGGATAGATAGGGCTGATTATTCGCTGCCTCGCCACCGATCATGCGCATCACGCGCATCTGCTTTCCTGTTCCGAGTTTGCTAAGGACATAGGTATGTCCATCAAATTCTACTCTTTCAGAGTCAGCCATATTCAAACGCTCCTTCTCGTACCCGCAATTCCGGTGAGTTTCTGCACCACCTTATTGTCCTGCTGAAATGAACCGGCATCGTCAAATTTCAACGTGCAATTCGTATATTCGTAGGTGCTCACAGAACCATTGATTTCGTTAACGTACTGGTAGATAGTGGTGCCATTCAGTTGTGCATTGCCGCCAGACCAGTAAGTTGCCTCCATCGCCGCAATGTAGTTATCCAAATCAGGAGAATTGCGGTCGATGGTAAACGAAAATTTCCACATGGTGGGCAATTCGACCGCAGTCGTAATGCTCTGTACAGGCTGAGAAACAATCTGCTTCGTTTCTTGGTTAGCCTGAAAATCCGTGTAGTTCAGGTCAATGCGCCCGGTTGGTAAGATGACGACAAGCGAGCCATCGCGGCCTACGTTAAATGTATTGGTGATCGACATTTGGGGATAGCTCCGTTAGAGGCGGGTTATCAATTCGGCTGGACCACAACCACAGTTTGGCCGCCTTCGAGATTCACAATGAATTTCGTGTTGATCGCGGCATACTGCACTTGCGTATCCGCTTGCACGTAGCCCAACGCCGTTCGGGTGGGCGGGTTATTGCTGGCATCGCAAGTTACATTGTAAGGGAGGGCCGAACCCGTTTGCGTCAGCATTTCCTGTTGAAGCATGTTCCCCAAGAAAGCGAGCAGAGTGGCACGGATGTTCTGGAACAGCGTGTTTGAAATCAATTGTCCCACATAAACGCCCATTCCCGCGTTCAAAGTCGCGGCAATGTAGTTTGTCACCCGCGTGTAATTGTCCCCATTTACGTTCAGGTTAAGCGAGGAATTGATGCCCCCGCGGACGCCCCAATAGAGGCCACCAGGCTGCGGGTTGCAGATCACGTCTATGCCAGCCGAGAACAAGGCAGCAAGGTCAGCGTCCGCATAATGGTTAGCGCTTGTGGTGCCTGGCGTCCCATAGGTCTGGCTCCCGACAATACCATAAAGCTGCTTGTTCAGGCTGGATTGTTCGGGCGACAAATTCGCAAGCTCACCTGCGGCAAATGCTTGGGGCGAGACTAGACGGAAGACTTGGTCGGTCTGGTCGTACCAATATAGCCAATCACCATGCATGATCTTCATCGCGTAGCTATCAGGGCCGTTGGCCTGCACCGCAGTAATGGCGGCTTCAACGCTGGTAGATTCTGGCAGCGCGGTAATCATATATACGCCTTCGGATAGACCGAAAGCGGTCTGCGCTGTCCATTGGGTGTTGTCAGTCGCATCTGCCAGCATGGCGATGGAACAGCCCTGGCCACGTAGGGCATACATGCCAGTTCTGGGCGCAACGTCCACACCAACCAGCGTGGCGGCGGTTACAGTGGTTACGCCATCCGTGCCGCCCGTGAGAGTATAGCTGGCCGCAGCCGCCGCAGCGGTTCCGCTCATTGCGGTAGCAATAATCCAGTTGGAAGGCCCGCGTAGGGCACCCTGGCCATTGTTGATGGCATTCGCGACATTCTGCCAAAAAGCATTTCCGCTGCCTGCAATGTTTCGGAAAATCTCAGGCTGATAGCCTGGGACACCAACGGTCACGTTCCACGAGCTTGTCGAGCCGCCCGCTGCCAGCGATACTGTGATATTATTGCCCAGCGTGCCGGTGTGTAACGCGGTAAATTTAATGTCCGGGGTTGTGGTGTTATCTTCCACACTCGCGGCTGTATCAGTCCCGTCCGTCACGCGCACGCAGCGGAAGTTATTGGCGCCTTGCTGCGCGGCAATCGCTATAGCGGTCCCCATATCGTACAAGCGGTTCTGAACCGCACCGAAATACTGGTTAAAATTGCCAGCCCCGACAATGACCGGAGTGTTGACCGGCCCCCATTGTGCTGTGCCGACAATCCCGAGGATATTGGTGGGGACGCCATTCAGCGTGGCCACCTGCGGCGGTACAATCTGCACATAGATATCAGGCACCACAAGCGAATTGGTGTTGATCGCGCCTTGCTGAACGATGGGCATTTTTTGGGGCTCCGTAGAGTGGTGCGGTTAGACCGCATAAAGTTGGATTGTCGGGGTATTGGCAGGAGTCAGATTCAGAAGCATTGCCGCAGCCGCATTCGCTGGCGTCGAGTAAATCACCGGCCAGTCGTAAACGCACATTGTGTTGCGCCGGAACATTTTTTCCCGGCTCGGCATGTCGTCCGGCCCGCTTTGGTCAAATTGCATCAGCGTGGCAGTTGATGTGTCAGGAAGTGTCATCCTGTATGTCAACATCTGTGCCGGGCAAATCGCGCTCATCACCACATCGCGCAAAGCTGGCGACGGCGCCCAAACATCAGTCTGGAATCCGGCTTGTTGGCGGCCGACTTCCACCCCCACAATGCCTGGCGTAACCACGATAACGCTTGGTGCCGCGCCTATCCCTGGAAGGGTGAGTACACCGGCGTTGGCGGACGCTCCTGGGATTGTGGCGGCTAGGGCGCTGGCGAGTGTGTCCAGGGTATCCGTTGATGTTGCGGTGTACGTGTAAGCCACACCATCGCTCAACACCCCCACCGTGTTGCCAGCGGTCACTGCGCCCCCCAGTGTCACCACAAATCCAGAAAGCGATGCGGTGATTGTGGGGGGATTCTGAGAAAGCGAAAATGCCTTCCTGCTATAGCGGGTGGCATCTCTGGAAAACCCTGAGCGCTGGTGCACGGTCACGAGGATATTACCGGCATTTACTGCAGCATTCACCCCGGCTTCCGTGGGCCATCCGCGCGCCACGGAACATTGTACGCCCGTGACGGATGGTTGAGCTGTCCCGTTTGGGTAGAGCGCCTGGGCAATCAGAGCTACAATGGCATTCTCAACATCCGATTGATCCGCCATTAGATCGTCACCTGCTGGCCTGTAATCGTGTACCCCAGCGGGGTTTGATCCACCATATGGACATAATAGCGGCGCCCAAGATCATCGTTCAGAACATCATTGAATTGGACTAGAGGTGCCCCCAGGGAAAGCCGGAATACCACTAGAGGAAACTGGGCGTCTGACGGCAATTTCATCCCCGTGGGCTTGCCGGTCGAACCACTTCCAACCATCGTCTGGAAGCATGGCCATCCACTCAAAACCGGCTCTTGCGCGGCGCTGGTGTCGCCTGAGTACGGGGAAACACCAGCTACATTGCCAAGGGACGGGCGCGTGACGTTGATCGTGCGGTTGCACCACCATAATGCTACGGGTTCAGGGTAAAGCAGGTTATTGACGATAAAAGTACCCTTTTCGCCAATGAGATAATCTCCCACCTCTAACCCGCTACGCTCGATAGCCGCAAACCAGTCTGGCTTTCCGTATTGGGGGGGTTTTTTACCATTTAAGCCCGGATCGGTTGTAACCCACATATTTAGGGTAGCCACCGGGGGTCCGCTTGTTGGGTTATCTGGTCCTGATGGGCGCAACTGTTGATATGGCGTTCCCAGCACGCCAGCACTCAACGAATAGCCCAGATCATAGAGCGGCTCGAATGATGCGCCGCTCATACGATGATCTGCATGGCATTTCCGCCACGCAGTCCTGGCCCCGGCTCAAGCCCAATAAATCGGCATAGCTCTTTGCGCCAATAGGTGTATTGCGCTTGGCGGTCACGCAATTCATTGGCGTTTCGTTTGAATACGGCGGCAGTATCGACATTGAGAGTCGCATACATGCCGCCGATTGCCGTTTCGATGGAAAAGCACTGTGCCAAAATCCCGCGCGCGGTTTGATATTCCGCAGGGGACATATTGGTCATCCTGTATTCCATCGTGCCGTATTCAACGAAAAATCGGTATCCGAAGAACTGAGCGCCGTTATTGCCAGACCCGTATTCTGGATAACCCATCATACGCCGCATATCCGTGCGTTCCTGATCCGTGAACGGCTCAGTTGAATAGGATGCGTATGCCGGGTTTCCGGTCAGAATCGTTCCTGACATTGGCGTAACCCTTTAGTATTGGGTGCCGTCTATTACGGTCGCGTACACTGTCCCGCTGGTAGCGCCGCTTGGTGCGTATATCGCCAAAAAGCTGATATACGGCCCAGCAGCCAGGAGGGCGCGGCTATTCGGCAGAACGGGGTAATCGGTTACGCTTGCTGCAAATGAGTTCTGCGCGCCAACTCTGGCAAAAACAACGCCGCTGGTGGTATTCGTGATGACAACTGCATCTCCAAAATCGGGGAGCGTTCCCACCACGCTGGTAGCGGCGACAGTCGTAATCGCAATGGTTCCTGCCGGTTTGGCGGGGTTAACGCTGCCTACAGTCATGCGGGATCATCCCATACGATTGGCGCGCCCAGGCGCTTGAGTTGATGGTATTCGCTCGGTGCGACACGCACGCTGTCACCATCGTTGAAGGTGACAAGCGAACGGCCAAGCATAATGCTGAACCGGCCCACGGCAATCCCTGTGGTTGGAACAGCCTGCGGAATGGCGGGAGTCTCCTCCACGCCGTCCGCGTCATCAGGCTTGCGTGCCATTTAGCCTGCGTGCTCGATAATCACAGCGCGTTTGTAGGCGCTGTTAGTGGCGGTCGGAACCGTGGTGGCGCTTGTGGTCACGTCAGACGGGACCGCAAAACCGCCAATCCAGTACCACGATTGCGCGATGATCTGCTGCAAGCGGTCGATTGGTTCACGAACCACCATGCAGATTTCGTCCACCATCTCAACAATGCTGTCTTTGGGCTTCACGTCCTCGGCGGCCATCCCCTCGAAATCGCCTTCAATCAGCGCGCCGCGCCCACATACGATAGGGCGCCGGATATTGTAGCCGTTGCCAGTTGCCGTCACGTAGGCTTCTGTCGTGGGCACGAATCGCAGACCCAAGAACGGGCTGATTAACTCGCCCCGGTGATATTCGGCTGTGTTAATGCCACCCAGGAACAACTGTTTGAAATCAGGGTCGGCGAACAACTGGCGAGCCGAGACAGGATCGAGAAAACAGTTATAAACGCCATCCACTGTGGGCACAGCATTGGCCCGCAAGCTGGCCACAGCGTTCAGTAACGTGCTCATCGTCAGCAGGTCGGTGGCCTGAATCAGCGACGTATTGCCGCGCCCATTCGGGCGTTCAATCACCGCCGAATTAGAGGCCTGCACGGTATTCCCGGCAGTCCCATCCGAAACCGTCACGTTGCCCGAGAACGTGAGGCTACCCGAGATGCCCTGCGGGGTCGTGGACGTATTTGTGCCGTCCACAGCCACACCAGTCAGAGTATATGTGTTGCTGCCGACCGTACAGAGCAGCGTGTTTGCCCCTGATACAGGAACCCAGGTAGGCGACTGCGAGCCACTGGCCGGTTGGCTTTGGCTGTTCCAGCCTGGCACGTACTGGAAGCCGCGCACGTCATCGACGTGGATTGTGGGTCCGGCGGCGCCCAGTGTGGTGGTAACACGAGTGTTGCCCGCGAAATACGAGCCGAACAGCGCATTACGCGCCAACTCGTCAAGAGAACGCCGCGCCTGCTCGCCGCTGGTATAGGCATTCTGCATGAACACAGAAGCGAGTGCGGTACGCGACGTGACCATATTCAGGTCCTGCGTGGCGGCGTACATATTGAGCACAACGGTATATTGTTCAACAGACCAGTTATCCGGCGTTAGGCCGTTGTCCAAATTGGTGTTTCCGGACGCGCTGAGAGGGGTAGTGACAGACGGCAGCAAACCCGCACGAGTGCGCGTAATGCTATCACCCATTTTCGCCTGGAAGCTCTCACGATCGGCGATGGAACGGTAAGCGAGTTTTGAGACGAGCGCCTTTTCAAAGGCACGCGCCAACATGCCTTGTTGCACAATCGGCTGCAAAGCGGTCGGGAAATTTTCGATACCCATGAAAGGGAACTCCATTCACAAAAAAACCCGCCATAAAGGCGGGTCTGTTATTGCCTTGCCAAAGGGCTGAAGGGGCTACTTATCCGAAGCGGATGCCGTGCGATTTCATGATGGAACTGAACTCATCATCCGTCATTTCACGGGCGTGTTTCGGCTTGTCATTTGCGGGAGGTGGTTTGCTTGTGCTGCTAGTGGATTTTACGGCGAATAAATGCGGTTTTGCCGCTTTCATCTCCGCCAGCACTTCCGCAGCGTTTTCAACATCACCGTCCGCGTTGATCTTAAGCTTGTCGCGCGGCACGAGTGCCAATACGTCCGTTAGATCAACCGCACCCGCTTCGCGGGCCGCGATTTTTAGGTCAGCCGTCACGGCCTTCTGCTGGGCTTTGGTCAGTTTTTCATCCGCTTTGGCATTAGCTTCCGCAATTTTCGCATCAGCGTCCTTGCGCGCGGCGTCAGCCTCAGCAGCATGTTTTTCGGCCTGAGTGCGAAAATTATCCGCATTCAGCCGATGACCTTTCGCCTCGTTATTGACCTCAGAAACACGGGTTTTCAGGGCATCTCGCTCACTCGTGAGTGCAGCGATTTGCGCCTGGTATTCTTCGTCTGTGGGTGGCATCACGCCTCCTTGTGGTAGCCCGTCACGGGCAACACTGGCTACGCGCCAGCTTCGATCAGCCGTGATCCCATTTGCGGGCGTTCAAAGCAAACTGCGCGCGTTTGCGGATTGCGGCGGATTTGGATTTCGCGGCGGCTTTGAGGCGCCCTACAGGAATGCGACTGCCCTCAGGAATACCCAGGTTTTTGTGAAGCAGTCCACGATGAGTTTTCTTGATGCGGATCATTAGGCTTCTCCCGTTTCGTTCAGCTTGACCTGCGCGGCCATTTCCTTCGCGCGCTGCATTTGTGCAGCCTGTTCGGCCTCTATGAGCGCTCGCTCGGCCTCCACGTCAGGGATATCGTAGGTGCGGGCGATCAAGCCCGTGCTGGTTTGGCGGCTGATAACCTCGTCGTGAATTAGGGTGGTCAAGGCGGTGGCATCACTCTGCCGGTCTTGATGCGTGGGAGGAAAGAATGACCCCCACTGCAATGCGATTTCTCCCTCTGGCAACGTCAGCGTGTTTCCATTTTTATCTTGCAATGTGATGCGGCCTGTTCGCACGGCCCTGCGGGCCAATTCGACGGCTTCCACCAGTCCCGCGCCGTAGCTGGTACGCAACTTGTCCGTCAGCCACACCAGACCTTGGAACGACAGCTCGATTGCCCGTCCCGACTGCGCCGCACTCACTTTATCAGCCGCAGCGCGGTGGCCGTGAACAGTTTCGAGCGCAAGCTCTCGCAACGCCTTTACGTAATCCACCACCGCTTGCGAGGCAGTGCCGCCGATTTCCAACAGCTTGGCATCACCTTTTTCTGAAACCACCAGTGCATTTCCGGCAGATTTTACAAAATCACCATCCGGTGCCGCTGGCTCTTTAATCACCAGAGTCGGGTCAGAGCTATATTTCAGCCCGCGCCCGGCCTGGGAAAGCTGATATTCAATCTCGATCTGCGCATCGATCGCGGGCGCGAAAGTGCACTGGCCGTCGACCCCGCTAGAGGGGGGTAGATTTTTGATCCACACAAATGGGCAAATTCCCAGCCCATGCACAACACTGCGCGGAACGTCCAATTGCATTGTCTCAGGGCGAGCGCCGGGCTGATTAACCGGAACTGGAATATACCACCCTTCTTGATTCTCGTCCCAGGTGCGCCGGAACCAGTGCATCGCATTCGCAGATTCATCCGCGATTTCATAGCCCATCCGCTGGAGATCACGTCCCTTTACCTTGTAAAGCTCTGTCATACCAATAAGCCGGTCGGGCGCTTCATCGGCAAAAACTGGTGTCAGGTACGTGGTGCGCATAGGCTGATAGAACACACGTCCGTCCAGGATACGCATGTGGATTGCCACCGAACCAACAGAGCCGCTCATGGCGGTCTCCACCATCAGCGGTTCCAGCTTGGCGGCGGTAATAAAAGCGCCTACCTCGTCACGGCTGTCGCCGATCAACACTGTGGGGAAACGCCCCTCGCCAAACAGTAGGGAAATACTATCCTGTACCACCGTCCGGCACAGATTGAACCGCACAGAGGGCGCCCGGTCACGTAGCGGCACGTATCTATCCCCGTCGCGCTCCTGGTGAAAATCGAACGGAAACGAATCGTATATCGTTCCGTCGAGTACCTGGTTGTATGCCGTCAGCCTGTTAATACGTTCCGGGTCAGCGTAATCTGTGTCGCGCCCTATACGCGTGCGGATCGTCCTGAACATCAGCGGCCCATCACGTTGAGATTGACTGCCCGAGCGGGTTCAGGCGGCGCAATCAGCCCGGCAAACGCGTCGCTCAGCGCATCCACCTGGTCGTCATGCGCGCCTGCCGGAAACGCCGACAGTTCGTCGATCAGCACCCGATTCCAGGACCCCTGAACCATCCACACATTTCCTACGTTTACCTGAGCCGCGAACGGCGCCGCGCGTGTTGATTTGTCGCCAGTCACCGGCTGCGAATGCACGCGGTAGCCAGCCAGTTTACGCGTCAAGTAGAGAACCTGCGCTTTGCCTGCCTGTCCTGGGTCCTGCGGCAATCGAATCTCCACGCCCCGTCCGTCGCGGCTCGCTGTGGCGACGATCGTGGCCTCAACCTCGTCTGGTCCGCCACGCAGCCGCACCACATCGTCGATTACAAAACGCCCCTCGGCAGTACGCGTCAGCCGCGCCCCCACTGTCCAATCAGGGTCACGTGTCCCTAGCTGGGCTGTTGCCGCCAAATCCCAGGCACGCACTGTTTTTCCTGAGAGCGGCGCTGGAACCGCCTGGATAAGCGCCGCTTTGAATAATCCCCCGTCTAGCGGGCGCGGCGATTGCTGGTAGAGCGACCACCAATCGCGCATCGCGCCGTTGCGCTCCAGCGTGGATTTTGTCTCGCGGAGCAGAGACCCGTAATCGTAGCCAGTATCGCCAGACCACAAAAACTCACCCGGCGCACGTCCGAGCGGATCATTTTCCCCCGCCTCGGCTGGCAGCGAGACCACGTGCCAATCGTCCGCGCCCGAATGCAGCAGCCGTCCAGCTAGATCGTCCTCGTGCCAGCGGGTCATAATCAGCACAATCCCCGCGCCCGGCTTGAGGCGCGTGTGCAAATCGGACCAATACCACGACCACGCTTTTTCGCGGTAGGTCTCGCTATCGGCGTCCTCCCGAGATTTAACCGGGTCGTCAATCAGCGCCAGATCGGCGCGGCGTCCGGTAATCGGGCCGCCTACACCAGCGGATTTGACCTCGTTTCGGAGATTCGTGCGCCAGTATTTTACGCCCTGTGAGAGTGTTTGCAGCCCAATCGCCGCGCCAAACTCACCGATTGTGCGGATGACTTTTCCGCTGTTTGCCTCCGCTAAATCCGCCGTGTGGCTGGCGAGAATCGCGGTTCGGCCCTCTCCACGCGCCAGAAACCAGGGGGGAAACAACACGCTGGAATATGTTGTTTTCGCGCTCCCCGGGGGCATCATCACCATCAGGCGTTTGATTTCTCCTCGCTCCACCGCCTCCAGTTTTTGAATCAGCAGGCGGTGATGCGGTTGAGGGGCCTGGTTGAGCGGTGCCAGACAGTGCGAGCACCAGTCAGTCAGGGAGCTGAGGAGCCGCCGTTTCCGTAATTCCCCCAAAAGCGCCGCCGCCCGTGGCGTTAGCCGCACCGAGTTCGGCTTCGAGAGCGGCTCTAAGCTCTGCATCCGTCATCTCTTCAAACCGCATCGCCACATTGAGGCTCACCGCGTCTTTGCCGTAGGCCGTCTCGCGGAGCGCGTTGTACGCCTGCACCGCCGCCATATCTGACCGCGAGGTGTGGAGAATCAGCTCCAGCCTATCGACCGCGAGCGGCATTTTAGCGCGCGCCAGTTCGGCGATTTCCGTGCGGCTCGGCGCCTGTTCGGCTACCGAATCTGGATTCGCCTCGGCGTAGGCGCGCATTTTGCGTTTTAGCCAGCCGGTTGTGGCGCGCGCACTCCGCACCTCACGTGGGGCGGTCAGGTCAAATTTAGGGTTGCCGTCGCCAGGGCCGTTGGCTGGCCCTTGGCCGATACCCTGGCCGCGCCGAGAATTATTGAGCACGCCCGTTACCTCGCGTAACGATCAATCAAATAGGTTTTCAGGGGGTAACTCGCTCAACGTCCAAACCGCGTGGCGAATTGTGACGATTCCTACCCGATTGGCTGTAAGCGCGGCAAATCAATTTTTTTGAAACCCACACGATCTACCACGTCGTAGTGATCCGCCAGCGCCTCAAACGCCTGGCGCGCCCAGACCGTGGCCGTGACGTGTGAGATGCGCCACCGGCGCCCTAACTCGCTGGCCGTCACGCAGTCGAGCAGGGCGTCACGCAGTATCTGGGCGTAGACGGGCCGTATTGCCGTCTCCGCCTCCCTCACGCGCCCCTGAGCGTCCAGTTGAGCCACTGTGTAGCCGTCGCACGATCCACCAGCCCGGACGCCCGAGAGGTCTCGATCACGCGCCCCTCCGGCTAGGTGCGCGTCGTCAACGTACCGCTCCGCAGCAATTACCAGGCGAGCGTCCCCCGTGTCGTCACTGAGTAGCCGGATTCGAAACCCGTACTCCCCGGCCCGGTTTGTCGGGCGGCGCTCTATTTTCCGGTGCGTGGCGAGTTCCGGGGTGAATGGCGTATTTTTGGGCAATTTTTTGGAGTCTACAACGGAAAAACTGCGTGTTTTGCGTTTTTTCATGCGAAAAAGCCTATTTTTAGTGCAAATACAACAAATCACACGTCACGTTGCCGTGTAAATGGGCAATATATGCTGATTTATTGAACAGACGCGCGCGCGACAGCATAAATGGCGCCCCCCAACCCGGTTGCGCGCATCCTGCGCGTAGCTCAAACCGATCCGTCTATTTTGGCCAGGATGGCGGCGGCTGACTAGCGGGGGCACCGAGGAATCCCCGCGGTCCGCCGCGCCTGCGCCAACTGCTCGCCCGAAAGCGTCACGTCTGGTAGCTGCACGGGTCCCGCGTGACTGGGCGGCTGTGGCTTCGCCTCCATCTCGGCCTTGAAAGCCTCGACCAAAGCCTCGATCCGCGCGTTTTCGTAAGGCGTTCCCATCACGCGCCCCCGTTGTTGAGGTATGCCGCCACCCTCGGCGCCGTCTCGCGGATGTGAGCGATTAGCGCCTCCCTGCGTTGTTCCGGTGTGGTGCGCGCGTTGTACGCGGCGTCCCGCGTCAGCCACGTTCCTGTGTCGCGCTCCCTGCGCCAGCGGGCCAGTGCGAGGTGATCCGCAGTTTCCCAGCCGTCGAACGGGTCCCGGAACTGCGCCGGCCGAGGCGTGTCTGGCAATTCCAGGGTTTTCCAATCTCCGCCGTTGAGCCAACTTGCGGGGTGCGGGATAAACTCGCGCTCGCCGAGAAACCGCTTGTCGGTGCGCATCGCGGCCTGGAGGGCGCGCATGATGGCGTCGTGAACGGCCCCAGCCCGCCGTGCCCTGAGGTACGCGGCCTTGGCCCGGTCTGGCGCCTGTTTGCGCGGATAGGCGGCGTAGAACGCCCGGAAATCGGCCTCTAGGGCCACAGCCGCCCGGCGTTTGTCGGCGTGGCTGGAAGGGTCAGGCGCATCACCCCCGCCAGGATCAGCGTCAGCCTGCTCACGCTCCAGCGCAGGCGCAGCCGGAGCGGCTGGCGGTGGCTGAGCATCCTCGGCGGACGGCAAATCGACCAAAAGAGAATCTTTCTTTTCTTTCCTCCCTTCCTCCCTTCCTCCCTTCTGCCGGGACTTTTCCGAAGCATTTCGGAAATCATTCTCCAGGCACGCGGAAACGCTTACACTGTTCTGTGGAATTTCATGGGGGTAATGGGGGTCATTTTCCGAATTTGACGGCACGTCATCTGGCAGCCCTACGTAATTACGGAGGCTTGACGGAAGCACATTGGAGGAATTTGGGGCTTTGGGGTTCTGCCATTTCCGAAAATTTCGGATTGCAGCATAGGTTCTGCCGTCGCATTCAAAGCGCCGGATTACGTCCAGTCCCTCTAGCTCGATCAGGATTTCCTCCACGTTTACCGCGTCCACGGGAAAAATCCGGGCCTTGAGGCGCAGAGGGCGCCACTCAATCACCCCATCATCCCACGCCTCGCACCAGATGCCCGGCAGCAGGAGACGCGCATAGACGGACGCGCCCATATAGGATTCGTCGGTAAACAGGCCTGGGTGAATGCTGCGGATGCGCGCCATTACGGGATAATCTCCAAAATTTTTCGGGAGGTGGACACCCTGAGACGCTTTTCACGCGCCAGGCGCGAGCGCTGCACATCGACAACGGACGTGGTGACGGTCCACCCAGTGGAGTTGTAAATTTCCTCGGCAAGCATTTCGCTTTTCGGCATTTTTTTACCCTTCTCAAGCGCGCGAACGGCTACGCGCATGATGATTTTTCTAATTGCCTCGTCGCGGCGCCTGGTCGCGTCGTCACTCATTTTTGCCTCCCCTGCATTTATCGCAAAGACAGCGCTTAGGGGGCGCCTCGAATTTCGCCCCGCAGAAGAGGCAGCTGCGCAGCGTGGGGAGCGTGTTTTCTGGGGGTGGTTTTTTCATGCGTCCTTGACCTCAATCTTGGCGCTCAAATCATTAAGCCCGGCGCACCAGTCGCAATCCGGTTCCGATCCGGCACAAACTGGGCATTCAAAATCCTCGGCACGAGAGCCGCGAACGGCGCCGCGCGAAATTCGGAAAATTGCCTCTGCGTGTCAGAGAGTTTTTGTGTACGCCCGCGCTTCATGCAGACTCCTCTCTGCGGCGTTCAAATTCCACACCGCCGAGCGCGAGGATAGCTACGCGCGTGCATTGATCGGTGCGGTGCAGTGCGCGCACATGGCGGATCGTACTGCGGCAGTTTGCTGGCCGATCATCTTTGATAATGCCCAGGCCATAGGGATGGCGCTTTGTGGTTGGCTGGAGCACGTCGAGCAACGCCTTGACGATCAGCCCATCTTGATCTGGCTCGCGGATACTGTGCCGCCAGATTTTGACCTCGGCGAACTCAATGGGTCGAGCCGGAATCTGGCCCGTCAAAAGCCCACGGATTTCCCATGCCAGCGCGATTTTGAAACTGCGCCGGGCAGCCCAGTGCATCCGCTCCCATGCGTTTTGCAACGGGAGCGGCGCGACGAGGGTAAAGGCGATGGAGCCGCTCAATCGGCGAGTTTCCATCTTTTGCGTAGGCGCTCAAAATCTTCGTTGGGCTGCGGCTTATTCTGTTTTGACGAGACGGGGGTGACGCACGCAAGATAGCCATCTTTGCGCAAGTCCGCCCCCAGGGCTTCAGCTTCCTCCTTGGTCTGCTTAACCTCCTTCAGAACCTTCGGGCGCGGCTGTGCGCGAAACGGCTGCCACTGGCTATAATTTTGAAAGCCGACGAGATACATGCTCAATCCTCCCATGGATAAACGCAATCCTCTTGAATCGCCTCATCGATTTCAAAGAACACTTGATCGAAAACGATTTTGAGATGAATTTCATCACCTTCTGCAATCGCGTCCTCGATTCTCTTACGCCATTCATCCGTCATGTCAGACATAGCTCACATCCCAATCGCACGGCGGTACACATCGAGCAGCGTCTCCTGCTCTTCCACGTCGCTCGGCTCCTGGCGCCGGATGCGGATAAGCTGACGGAGCACCTTCACGTCGAACCCCGCGCTTTTTGCTTCGGAGTAAATATCCTTTATGTCCTGCGCCAGCGCTTTGCGCTCTTCCTCAAGCCGCTCGATGCGCTCCACGATGCTGCGCAGACGCTCACCCGCGAAATTGCGCGCCTCCTCGGTTTCACCTGAATTATGCCCCGCCTGTGCCGCCGTCATGCTGCAATCCTTTTGAATACGGTTTCAACAACGAAACCGCACGCATTCGCGACAGCTTCGGAAATAGGGCGATGACCACTCAGCATCAACGAGACCGGAGCATGACTAAGCCCGCGCATCCGGCAAAACACCATGAGGCCACCCGCATCATTAACCTGGCGCTCCAACTCACCGCGCATCTGCACCTGCGTGAGAACACTCATAGCCCGCACTTAAACAGATCGACTTGCCGCGGCCCGAACGCCTGGCGCCAATGCGCGAGGCAAAACAATCTGTCCGGCTCACCGCGCTGCATCACAAAACCACCGGGCGCGATGAAGCGCCCGGCGTCCATCCTCCTAACGAGACGGCCCTATGTACTGCCAAGGATCGGGCCACGTCCGAGGCAGAGCTTGCGGAAATTTTGGCGCGGGAGTGCGGTTTCATCCAGCCGCCTCCGAAATCAAGGCGTGCATCCCCGCCGCGTAGGCGACCAAAAGCAGCCCAAAAAGGACGAGAATGAAGGCCATTGATTTCACAGCGCCCACTTCACCAGCAAAGTTATTGCCGTGGCGCCGCAGAATGCGATGGCACACATGGAGAAAACCACCACAAAATCGCGGAACTTCTCAATTTGAGAAGCGGTTAAGCGCATGTTTCCTCCAGGCAGCCAGAGCAACGGCGCCCGCGCGTGGGACGCCCGCATGAGATACAGATTCCGGTCACGCCGCTTCCTCCACGCAATAGCGGCACTGATGGCGCTGCATCCAGGGAAAGCGCCAGCCGCACCGGGTGCAAAGGCGAATCAGCGCGCGCGAAGGAGAGATTACATTGCGGCCTGGAAGAGGGAGGCTCATTGAGAGTGCCCTCCAGACTGTGGAGGATGCCCACACGTCGCCGGAGGTATTGAGAGTGCGTCTGCGACAATCCCTTGAATCACTGGCTGCAAGGCTTGAAGAAGCGCGGCGTCTTGCGGACGCGGCGCGGCACGCTTAGGGGCGCGTTCGGAGCGGTGGGGAGCGGCCGGGATCACGCCGCGCGCTCCGTGGGTGCCGGGCGCTCACCCGCTTTGTGTGCTTCCAGCGCGCCGATTGTCACTTGGTGTGCGCCGACGCGCTCGGCGGCACGCGCAATCCCAGGCCAAAACTTTGAGGGGATTCCACGGATACGCCACTTCGCGATGGCCGTGCGCGTAGCGCCGGTCTCTTGCTCGATTGTTGGAAGGCCGACCAAAGAAATTATTTGCGATGCGTCCATATCGCATTTCTATGGACATAATGTCCTTAAACGTCAAGGACTTTTTGACCTTGGACATTTAGTCCTTGGGTAAGGTTAAATAACCCCATGAAAGCTAAGGTAAAAATAGAGAAAGACGCGCCCCGAGATCATTTTCCGGCAGATCATCCTGCCAATGATGTAAACCACAGCAACGCACCGGGATCTACGGCATAAAAAAGGACATTTTGTCTATTTTGTTCTTGACCGGCTCCACATTCTAGGACATTATGTCCTCATCAACGGAGAAGTTGCATGACAATATACGCCAACGGAAAAAACCGCACCTGGGAATGGGTGCTGGAAAACGCTGATAAAATCACAGACGTGTGGCTGTATAACCTGTCGGGCATCACGTCCCTGCCGG
>JAEHJW020009318.1_pt1 | contig 27192 bp, 37 predicted proteins | sample 9271431 | NCBI WGS metagenome assembly JAEHJW02 | reverse complement strand
TCAGCGCGCCACCCCAGGCTGCAAGCAGCATGACGAGCGCCGCGCCACCGACAAGAATCTGTTTGTTCATGACCGGAACTCACTTTCAGGGGGTGGGCTGTTTGCGTAATGCATGAGTTTAATCCTGGTAGGCCGAGACCTGAGCGCCCGTCGCGCCGTAGACCCGAAGCCGGCCTTTGAATGTTCGCGAGGACCAGATGTCACGGCGACGCCACCGCGAGGTTCAGGACTTGCGTGGCCCGTGCCTGCGTCAGCACGCCGCCCTTAACAGCCTCGTCGATCCCAGCGATCACGCGCGGGTCAGTAACGTCCACCATGCCAGCCGCCGCGATCTGCAAGCCCCACATCGGATTTGCGGACATGAGCGCGGACTGTTCCGCCGCCGTGAAACGGCCGATGAATCCGAGAGCGGATATCGTGGTGACGGGGGCCGGAGGCGGCACGTAAACCGCCTGCCCTGTGTCCGGTTGAAGCGATAGGCCAGGACCAGGGTTGAACGTCGGGTCGGCCAAGATACGGTTCAACACCGTTCCCGCTGGCTGCGTGGTCCCGTCGCTGGCAACGCATGGCGCGGTGCATGTGACGACGTAGTTGCCCGCGTAGGCCGGGACCGCGAAAAGCGACAAGGCGATAATGAGTGCGCGCATTACCATGCCTCCACGATGACTTCGCCAGCGGCGGGGGTTCCTGCCGTGCCTGGGGTTGTGCCGTTGTACCCATCGCCCCCCGAGCCGGCGGAACCGCTTGGGAAGCCCCCGTCTCCACCGTTCCCCCCGGGACCAGTAGTGCAAGCACCACCACCGCCGCCACTTGTGCCCGCAAAGGGGCCTAAACCTGCACCGCCGTTACCGCCATTGCCGCATACACTCCCTGGTGAGGCGGTCTGAGTTGTGTAGTTTGTAGGCCCTCCGCTTCCCGCTTTTGCCACGCCTCCCGACGAAATGCCGCCCCCTACCCCCGCACCCGGAACGCCAAACGCCGCCTTACCTGGGGCCGAAAAGCTGCCGTCTGCGTTTCCCGTGCCACCTCCACCCCCTGTATAAAGGCTTCCTGCATCTGCGCCTGATGCCACCGTGTACCCTGACCCTGCGACGGTGCCATTCATACCAATGCCAAGACCCCCAGGCGCGATCGCGCCTACTGCACCAGGTGAACCAAGAAACGCCGGCCGCCCAATAGCGAGACCGAAGGCCCCCGCGCCAGGAACGCCGACTCCAAAAGATGAATTTCCGCCAATCGTCGGGGAAGAACCAGACGAGCCGGCGGCGCCGACAGTAATGGCTACAGTGGACGGAAGAGGAGACGCACGCCCCTCCCAATATCCGACAGCCCCGCCCCCAGGTCCACCTGGACCGGAACAGACACTGCCGTTCGGACATGCGAACCCATTGTATGCGCCAGTTCCTCCAGGGAAAGCCCATACACGGACCCACGTCACGTTCGCCGGTTTGGTCCAAGTCCCCGACGACGAGAATACTTGAACGTTCGGCGTAGAAACCGCCCCCAGCGCCGTCCCGCTATCCCCCGCCACCCCGCCAGCGCCGAAGGAGGCGATGTTGCCGGGGGTGCCGGTGACAGGCGGCTGAGTAACCGACTGCCCAAACGCAGGCCCCGCAAACAGCAGCGCCGCCAGAATATACCGGATCATCTATTGGTTCTCCGTCACAACAAACGTGTCGCCGGTCGTGGAAGTCATCCACTGGATCGCCGTGCGGATCGGGGCACCGGACGGCCCAACGCACTGGAAAACGGCCCCAGCCTGCACCTGAAGCGCATTTGTCAGGGACGCCGTGCCGGTCGCCAGCCAATACACATAGGCGGTGTGCGCCGACGTGTTTTGGATCAGGCAGGACGTGCGGGACGGGTTCGCCGGCAGAGCGGTCTGGAATGTGCCGCCGGTTGTTACTGTGGCGGGGGATTGGGTCGAGGGGGTTGTGACGCCCGTTGGCACCGCCTGCCCGGCCCCGTTCAGCGTCATCGGCACGATCGTTCCAACCGAGTTCCCCGATGTGTCCGGGTATTGGACGTACGCCATCGCGGGCACCGACGCGCCGATCAACACCGCCGCGAGTGCGAGTCGTTTCAAACTGTTCATGCGATTTCTCCGGAGAACTGAGCCGACGCGGCGGCGGTTTTTGTGAACGGCCCCGTGGTGCTGAAGACCAGCGTTATGCCAGACGTGAACGCGAGCGGAGGATTGCAGTGGATATCCAGTGTTCCGGGAACTGCTGAATTGAATTGCCACGCTTTGCGCGGAATGACCACGCCATCGGCAGGAACGCCGGCAGCATCAAACAGCAAAAACCAACCGGTCTGAGTCGCGTTGGCCTGGAAACCGTAAAGCGTTCCCGGTGCAGCTTTCAAAACATGTGAAGACTCAAGAGCGACCGAGAAAACAGAAGCAAGTGGCGTCGCAGCCACAGGAACCGGGGCAGCCGACGATACGGCGATTCCTCCCACCTCAATTGACGCACGCAAGGCGAACGAAAGGTCCGCCGTCTCTTGATCCGAACGTAAAGCGATTGGCTGCCCCGTTCCGCTCAATGCGGCCAAATTAACCTGCTGGACTGGCATAAGTGCCCCCTTACAATGAAGTTACAGAAAGCGGGCGACTAAAGCCCAGCCCAAGCATCTGAACGGCGGTCCACGTCACAGCCGTTCCAAACCCCGATGATGGAGGCGCCGGCAGCGGCGGCGTTCCAAGGGTCGGACTGACCAGTAGCGACGTAAGGACTTCAAACGTCCGGCCCGCGAACGTGGAGACATCGAACTTGCCGACATAGCGCCTACCCGGAACGCCACCGGACAGCCATGCGGTGACAACGGTATTCACAACTGTGACCAGGCCGACCTGCAATTCGCCCGCACCACTAGGGGAAGCGGAAAACGCCGCCGATGAAACATAATCCATGCTGTCGGCGAGTAATCCTGTAAGATCAAGAGAATAATCAAGATTATCCCCCGGCTGCGCGACCGGCCACCGCAACAGCGGGGCGGAGATCGTGGCACCGTATCCGCCCGTCGTTGGAGACGGGACGACGGTGCGGATGGCGGAGATCGTCATGGTATCGCGGCACTGGATGCGGGAAGCGTGCCGGTGCCGGTAGCAATAATCTGATCCAGCGCCGCCACATAATCAGCAACCGCCGTCGCGAACGCCTGAAAAGCGCCCGTCGTCGGGAAGGTATGCGGCGCACCGGCTGCGTCAATCCAGGGATAGGATGCCGCGCCGCCGGGGAATTTGCTGTTAACCAGGATATACGTGCTCACCGAGGCAATCTTGCCTTGGGCGATGCCATCGCAGGTGTATTTTCCGTCCAGGGCCGGGGTGCCAGTGCTGGTGATTGTCAGGCCGGCGGATACCGATGCTTGCGCCTGCTGTTGTAGGGTCAGGACTGGTATGGCCGGAGCAGAAAAGGTCCATGCTCCGTTTACAAAAGAGGCGATCCATCCGCAAGCGACGCCGGGCGTCCCGTCGCTTTCCGCCCAAATTAAGGACGGGTGGAACATACCGGCGGGATTGAAATCGATCAATTCGACCACTTGACCGCCAAAAATCCGGGACCATTGCGCCATTATGAAAATTCCCAAACGATCAATAACCCGGACGCGCCGGACGCGCCGCCTTGCGCGGCGCACGAGGTGTTGTTCGATCCACCGGATGCGCCCGCGCCCGGGCTGGCGCCGGATACCGGCGCATTGGATGACCCCCGCAAGCTGACCGACAGGGACGGCGGCGTTGCGCCAAAGTGGCTGGGACCGCCAGTGCCGCCGTTTATGAGAGCGGAACTTGTTATGAGGCCGATATTACCCGCTTGCCCGGTCCCGGCCGACACAGCATTCCCGCTGGGAAGCGTGCCCCCATTGCCGCCGCCGGCCGCATACGCATAACCGGCGCTGAGCGACACCGCGGCCGACGGTGGAGCGCCGGAACCACCCGGCGCGCTTAGAAACGCGCCGAAACTGGACGTTCCACCGTTGCCTCCGCCCGACCCTGAGGCACCGGCACCCCCGCCCGGGCCAATCGTTACGGGGACGCTGGCGCCGACCTGCGCGGCCGTCAGACGGCCCTTGATATACGATCCGGCACCGCCGCCGCCGGAGACCGCGTTCTGCGTCGAGCTGGTGACCGGTACCCCACCCACGCCGCCGCCGCCGCCAACCAACTCGGCGATCACGCTCGCCATGCCCGTCGTGGGGGTGTACGTCCCCGATGCGCTGAATACCTGAACATTCAGCAGCCGCCCGGTGGCGAACAGCTTCACGGCGGCAAGCACCTGTGCATTGTTCGTCGGGTCGAGCGTCAGGCCGGCGCCCATAACGACGTTCTGGAGTTCGGCCAAAATCGTGTTGAACACGTCAGGATCGAGGTCCGTGGCCGGCGTGGACCCCGGTGGACCGCCATAAGCATAGCCGGGCGTGCCGACAGGTGTTTGCTTCGCGGGGACCGTCGTTGGCCCCTGAGTTCCATTCGCTATCAGTTGCATGTCAGAAAACCTTATGAATACTTGAAGCGGACCAAAGTATGCGCGGGCGCAATCGCCCTGATCCGGCATTCCAGTTCGGTGTTGCCGATGGTCCAGAACGGATCGCCGAGGGCACTACGGCCCAAAGTAAAGCGGGATGCCGTAATCGTTGGGGCATTCACGTCCCAGACCGATTCCCAACCCGGACCCATCAGTGGATCGCCAATATTATTCCATCCGAGACGGAATGGCTTATATTGCGTGATCGTGATAGTATAGCCGAGCGCAGCGGCAACGGCGATGTAATACGATGTTGACTGGCCCCCGGCCCCGATAAATTTCGCCAGGATCGCCGCACGGCGCTGCTCAGTTGACGGGTTCGCCGGACTGCATGGGTCCGGTAAGCCAAGGGTTTCTTCCCACTCCGGCATCAAATTCGACGTGGTGGACGGGAAAATATCCGCAATCAAAGCGGCCGCCACGCTACCACTGCGCTGGTAAGTTGGCGCCAATGCACCCATGAGCGCGGCCATGTTGCTACCCGGTTCACGAGACCAAACCGGCCCGCGCGGGAGCAAGTTGCCCATCGCGGTTGCATAGTCGCTGGTGCTGTAAATTGGCGCGCCCATCAGAGGTACGTCACCGTGCCAAGGGTAAAGATGCTGCCCAGCGCCGGGGTTTGCGGGAATGTCGGGGCCGTGACACGGAAGGAGATCACGCCAGGAACAGCCGATATCGCCGCGTCAACGTCGCTTTGGTCGATCAGCGTATCCGCGAGCGGTGATCCCTTCTGCACCAGGAGAGACGACAGCGCCGCCGTGACTGCGATTTGCATTGCTGTGGTGCCGGGATTCAAGCCGGACACTGTGAAGCCGAGCGGTTGCGCAATCGGGGCATAGCTGTAAATCAGCGCCGTCACGGGCTGAAGCGGGTAGATGTAGTTGGCCACGGCCAACTGATCGCCGGTCGCCGCAGTGCCTCGCGTTTCTGATGCGGAAACCCCGTTCGCGCCTTGCGGGAATCCGTCGTATGCCGCTTCGGACACATCCAGCATGGTATAGACGACGACGGTTCCTGCGCCCGCGCCCATCGGATTGCACCATGCTCGCGTGACACCAGGGACCGACAGCGCCCACTCGACATAATCCGACTTCGCGCCGCCCTGCGGCGGATTTTGGTATGCCTTCAGCATCCGCGTCCGAAGGCTGCTGTCCGTCTCTTGATCCGCGCCGCCCGTGATGGCCGTGGACGCCGCGCCAATCGCGTTGATACCCTCAATGGGGGTCGAGAGCGAAAACTGCGTTCCGGTACTGGAATCCCCCGCCGATCCCGGAATGACCGCCTGGATTGGCACCGTGACCGCAAGACCCGCGACGGTGCCAGCCGCCGTCGTGACGAATGCAGCGCCGTCAGAACGTGACACGCCGGTCCCGGACGGAAGAACGACGCCGTTGGTGCCTGAAAACTGCGCCGAGCCGGTCGCTTGCGTTGCAGGCAATCGCTGCACCGATTTCAGCCCAGCCCAGCCTTCGAGGAATTCGGAATCGCAGGTAAACGGCAGACCCTCCTTCGCGATCCAGTCGAGATAACCGTAATGCAGATACGCCATCCCGGCTTGCACCCAGGCCAGCACGCGGAGTACCGCGCGACGCAACAGGCCATCGGCGCCGGGCAGATCGGAGGCGGTAATATCCTGCATCGCCTGCGTGCGAAGCGCCGTCAATGTCGGTCGCAGAAACGGCATCAAAGATCATCCCAAACAAAGGAAAATTGAGACGGAAGCTCGCCCGGCTTATGGATCGTGATGCCCAGGCCGAGACCGGTCTTCGAGACCCACGCCGCCGCTATGTCGATCGTTGCCGCTACGCCGTCGTCAATGAGCCATTGCAGCGCCTTACGGGCCGCGTCCTGAACATTGTTGAGCGTGTCTTGCGTCTTCTTCGCGCGCGCGAAGGTCCAAATCAGGGACCCGATATCGTCCGCGTTGTAGGTATCGCCCCACCATCCGCGCCGGTCGGTCGTGCCGTCAGTTGGCATGTAGTCAGCCGGTGCGCGGGCGTCCGTGAACAGGGAAACGAGCACCGCCGTTTCGAGGTCGTGCCCAACCTCCATGACGGGGCCAAGCATGTTGAGATCGCCGCGACCGTTCGTGGCGTCCCAGATAATCCGAAGGTCGGTCATTACATCGAACTCGTCGGCACCGAAGTATTGCCGCCTTGCGGGTCGGTATGCACATGTGCGTTGAACACCGATCGCATCCCGGCCATCGTCCGGGCGTTCGTCGGGTAATTGTCGATTACGTCACCCTTGACCTTCAGTAGCGTCGCGTCTGCTGTCAGGGTGCCGCAGTTAAGGATTTGAAGGGGGGCGCCGTTACAGTCCACAACGGGACCGGATGCGCCCAATTTGATAGAACGACCCCACATATCATAGACGGCCACCTCACCTGTCACAAGCCCCTTGATGCGGTAGGACTGATGACCCGTTGCCACCACGACGCCGGTTGACCTGTCCCCGTTGAGATAGTTCACCACCTTGTCGCCGCCGACTGGCATCGAACTGGAAAAGCCGTAGTGAAACAGCACCGGCATATTGTCTCGGACTGACAGCGCATCCATCCGGCCCTGGACCGTCTGTATGGCGCCCGTGTCGATTGGCGCGGCAGTGGACCGGGCAAACCCAACCGTTGACCCCAAGCGCCGCGAGAGGGACGCCACCATGCGCTCAAGCATCGCCACGCGGGCGTCGAGATCAGACATGGCCGAGCATCCCAGGCGAAGCGGCATTGTTCGCCGCGAGGTCATGCGTAAACTGCCGGTCCCATAGAAACAGCGGCGCCGGTTCAGGGTTGAAAGCATCCGGCGGCATGAGCGTGATGTCCGCGTGGGTGCCGCTTTGGTCCCGGCGAAACGTCACGGTCCCGATGATCCACAATAGACCGCCGGGCTTTACGGTCGGTCCATACACCTTGTTGCCGATCTTCAGGGCCGGTGCATCGATCGGCGCCAGATAATTCGGCTGCCATAACTGCCCGGCCGCATCCCGCCAGCTATCGCACGTCAGTTGAACCGCTTGCGATCGGCCAATGCGCCGCGCCAGTTCCCAATTTGCGCGCGCGGTGGCGTAGTCGGCATCCGGATCGATCTGTTCGGAAACGATGATCCTTGGGCGATATCGGTTCGCCATCGTCGGGTCGATCACGTCCGCCCGCTGGTTTCCGAGCGGGTTGATTTCACCGTATTGCGCGACCGACTGCCAGACAACGGTGTAACGCGAAAACCGCTGATCGATCGAAAGCGACGAAACCGCACCCTCAATATTGCCCGGCATTGAAAAGCCGGACGCCATTTGCTGCGTTCCGACACGATCCAGAACCAGCGCACCGAGTTCGTCTTCATAGACCAGATACCCGGCGTATCGGGCTACACGTTCGATGATCTCGTATGCTGTTTCGCCCAACTGAATCGTCAGTTGCTTAACGGGCTTTCCGTGGTCCGCCACCGCCAGCCGGGCGTTCAGTTTGAACGGCTTGCATAATTTTTGCGCAAGATCGAGGGTGTCCGTTGCGCTGATCGTGGCTCCCAGCAGGTCCGGCGTTTCCGCCAGATCGGCGGAGCAGTCCGCAAGGTCCTGGCATATCCCCCGGCCGGAGATCGTCACGATATGCTGTCTCGGCCCGACGCTGATCGTGTATCTGTCCACAAATCCAGTGATGACCAGATCGCCGCCGATAAACACCTGGCACACTTGGCCGGGGCCTTCAATCGGGACCGTCGCACGGGCAGGATCGCCGGGAAACTGGTCGGAGGCGGTCAACACGAAAGAATTGGGGAACGATTCGACTGACCGCGTGATATTTACAGTTTCCCAACCTATGATCTTCACGCTGCCAATCACGATTGAAATTTCGTCGGTTATGCCGCTCATTGGGTTACTTTCGGGAGGTTAGAATGAGGGCTTTATTTTTCGCGGTCGCTATCGCGGGGGCGTTGACCGGATGTTCGAATGACGAAATATCGACTGCTTACGACCCCAATCCCTGCGCAGAAAAAACGTCGGGGAGCGTGTTCGAATGGGGTTATGACCAGCTAAACCAGGGCCAGAGACAAGAGCGGTGCCGTAGGCAAATCCGAGCGAATGTCGATGCCAAAGTAGCAGCATTTGCTTTGCAGCGCCGCCTTGCGGAAGCCGATGCGCTAAAGGCGAGAAACGCAGTGTCGCCGGAACAACAGCAGCGAAACCTAGACGCCCTGATGAACAACGGCGGCTATCAGCGATCCCTCGCGATCCAGCGGCAGCATGACGCGGTGGACAATTTCAACGCGGCCACCGGGATCATGCACCAATGCAATGCGGGCGTTTGCTGGTAATTACCAGGCTAACAACTGCATAACCGTCGGGCAAAAGGCCGGGTGCGGCGGCGAAGCACGTTGGATCACGTCATCACTGCGCCCGGCATCGGTATAGAGCGAGTAAGCCACCACGAGCGCGGGCTGCGCGGACGGTATGGAGACGGTTTCCACCGCCGCAAGGCTGGCGCCGCGTGTCGCCAGATCATCCGCCACAGCGGCCCGCAAATCCCGTAGCGCCGCATAGCTGGCGTCATCTCCGGCATCGCCGGCAAAGGTAATCTCGGCATCGACTGCCGCCGTCACTTCCGCCCTGATCGTCGCCGCGTCCTGATACGATGAGGGCTGATAAGTGGACGATGAAAGCGCCATGGCAATCACCACCGCGCGCCGGATCGCGTCCGCCATGACCCCCTGATAGGACGCCACCGCCGCACTTATCCCGCTGCTTGCCGCTATCGCAGCCGGCGCTGCGAATGTCGCGAGATCGTTTAGAATTCTGATTTGATCCGCCGGATCGCGCGCCGTCGTCGCGAGTGCCGTCAGGATCGGCGCCAGAATACCCATAATGTCCGTTGTCGCGGAAACCGCCGAAACAACCGACTGCGTGGACGATACAGCAGACGAGACCGCCGATCTGGCTACCGTGACGCCCGCGATCAGCGATGCCACCGTTGAACCCGCCGGGGCCGTCGTGCTGGCCGATCCGCCTGCATACCTGCCATACGACCCAGGCAGCGCCGTGACGGCCCGGACGGCGGCCGCGGGATCAGCCGCGCTCGCTTGAATTCTCGTTCCGAACGACGCAACAACCGCACTTCCGGCCTGCGTGACGGCCGATCCATGCACAAGCGCCGGGGCAGCATCTGCACTAAAGTCCGCCGTACCGGCTTGTTGTGCAACCCCGGCAAATGCGGCGATATTGACCGCAGCGGCAATCAGTGTCGTGAGAAACGACTGTGTCCCTTGCTCAACAAATTCCATCCGCACTTCGATGACGCGTAACTGATCCTTACGGATGGAGGTCGAACACGCGATCAGCGCAACCTCTTGCGCTCCCACTGAGGGGTGTATCAACGTGCCGGCCCCTTGCCGCTCCGCCGCGTCATCAAGCGCAAGCTGAAGCGCCGGGGCGATGTCGCCAATCAGGTATCCAGTAAACGAGTAAGTCCGCAGCGCGCGGCCCATGTCTTCGGCCCAGCCGCCATCACGAAACGGATAATCGTGGATGCTAACCTTCCGGCCTTTCCGCATCTCAGTCGCGACAACTTTGAACGGAATGCCGCGAAAGCTGGCGGCTTGCAGAAGGCCCATGAAGCCAGCCGCAGACGTTGGGGCTTGGAAGCCGGTTATGTTTTGGAAACCGCTCATCAGTGGACCCCAGCCAACGACGTTTCAATACGCGGCGGCGGAGCACGAACCGGCCCGCGCGTCGTCACGATGGCAGTTGTGCCGGCCGTAGCGCCTTTCAGGTTCACGTCAACCTGAACGTGGCCTTGAACCAATAAGCCAGATGGCTGCTCGCGCCGCATAGCGTCGCCACGGCCATCGACCGGCCGATCCACGTCAACCTGAACGTGATCTTGAACGAATTGACCGGCTGCCTGCCCGCGCCGCATAGCCTCACGCGGCCCGTCTGCAGGACGCTCAAAATTAGTTGCAAAAATGGCGCCAGAATAGCGAGCGTCTGTCTTTGACCGACCAAGCGCGTCAAGCGTGCCCTTTTCAGAATGGTTCAGTTCATCCCAGGCAAAGTCGAGTTGATTCTGTTCGCTTGGCTGCGCGCCATAGCGGGACCGCATCGCCGCGAGCCGTCCACCGTGGTGCTGAAATAGCCCATAAGACGTTCCGCCGTCTCCGGACGCGGCGGGATTGAAGCCGCTTTCAGCGCCGATGTTGGCAAGGATTCCGGCGGTTTGTTCTTCGGTCAGGCCCTTGCCGCGAAAGAAATCGTGAGCATGTCGCATCGTTGCGGCCGCCGCGCTGGGTCCGGTCGGGACCGTGATGGGCTTGGGGTTCAGATAGCCAAAAAATGCACCCAAACGATTCCAAATCGGATTGCCCGTCGCGCCTTCCGTTGGCGCCGCCTGATCAGATCCGCCCCACGTTCCAACCTGCCTACCGTAATCGTCAAGCATCGGGGCATTTTGGCGCCCGGCCTCTGCGCCGAGAGCCAAAATCGGCGCGGCAACGGGCGTCAAATCGGCGACGAAACCCAACCCCAACAGCCGCAGCACCCACGCCGCCGGCTTCAGCAGCGCGAGGCCGCTAACCGCGATTCCAACCTGCCCGATGCTATCCGACAATTCTTTATTGCGTTCGATCCAGTTTGACGTGCGGTCTAAAACGCCCGTGACGGTGCCGGACCAACTATCAACGATCCGATTGCCAACGCCTTCGACATCCAGGCCCAGCTTCTGAAACGCTTTGTTCATAGCCGAAGCACTTTCGACCATCTCGCCAGTCATCACGCCGCCGGTCTTGGTTGCCTGGTCCTCGAACGATTGCAGACCAGCCCGGCCATTTTTCAGCAGTGGCAACCACCCTTCGCCCAGGCCTGCACCTTCCAGCACCCGGCGTTGAGAATCCGCCGACATGCCTTTCATACGATCCGCCAGATCACCGAGAACATCCGTCGTCTTGCGGATGTTGCCATGCGCATCTCGCGTGTCGATGTTCATCGTGCGGAAAAACTGCACCGCGCCGGCATCGCGACCCCACGCCGCGCCGCTGATCGTGTTGCCCAGCCCCTTTAGCCCGCTGTCAACGTCCGCCGCCGAGCCGCCCGCAAGCCGCATCGCGCCGCGCAACGCGCCAAGCTGCTCCGCCGGCATGTTGAGCCGATAAGAGACATTGCCGACCTGCGTTCCGAATTCAGCCCATTTCCGGGTAAGCATCGCCATGCCAGCGATCCCGCCCGCGCCGGTCAGCGCCGCTATCGGCGATGACATCCGATCCAGGGACCTGAATGCGTCCGCTGCGCCCGCGCCAAGGCCCCGCACGCCTTCGGTGAGGCGGGATAGCCCGGTTGTATCGCCAAGTCGTGCCAGCGCCTTGTTGAAGCGTTCAGCGGGGGCATTCAGCGCGGCGATGCGCTTGTTGATGCTGTCAAGGGACGCGCTGGCCTTGTCGGTAGCCGTGATCGCAATCGAAAAGCCGTTAGTCGCCATGTTCGGCTTTCCTTACGGTCTCTCGCAGCCCATGCCACCGGATCAGGTCAGGAAGCGGCAGGCCAAGCGCCCAGGTCAACCCGTCGCCGTAGAAACGACCGACCACGGCAACGGCAACCGACAGATCGTTGCTGGCGACGAGTTGCCGAAGCGCCGGGATCAGGCTTTGGCGGCCTCGGCGCGCGCCACGCGCCATGCTTCCAAAGGGTCGGGAAGCGGGGCACCGCCGAACACATCAAGATATAGCCCCATCTGCTCCACGATATACGCGGGCAGTGAGCGCAGCGCCTCATAGGGCACCTGCTCAACCGATACGGTCGATATCAACCGCAAAGTCACATCGATGCCGGACGCACCAGATACCGACGTGGCCTTCAGCACGTCGCCGGCCGTTGGCGCACGCAGGGTCACAGTCGGATAGGACGCAGAGCCAAGTTGCAGCGGAACCGCGAGCGGCCAGGTCATCGGTTCAGGCGGGGCGATCCAGGTCATGCGATGTTCGTCTCCGTCACGTCGTCACCCTCGAAGCGGACATCGAATGTGGCTTCCGCGCCGGACACTTCTTGGACCGGGATATTCCACATGCCATGACCAACGACCGACTTGCCGTTTGCCAGCCGGACAACGATCGTGGAGCCTGTCAGTGCGTTGAAATCCGCCACCCGGATTGATTGGGAATCGCGGAATTTTGCGGCCACGAAGCCGGCAACCGGCTTTTCCGAATAGCCATCGACCCCGGAAAGCGAGGTCATTGTCTCGCGAACCCGGATCGAAGGAGACCAGGAAAATTCGGTGACGTTGTAGGCGGTGCCATCGACCGTGAAGCTGGTAACGCCCGCGAGGCGCCGGTTCGTCGGCGTCGGGACTCCTGAATTTGTGCCAGACATTTATGCCTCTCAGGTCTTGCTAAACTGAATATTCATTGCGATTTGGCGCAGTTGTCCGACCAGGACGACCGGCAGGAGCAGAAGCACCTGCCCTTTCTGCGTGCCGAGTTGGGCTTGCGCGTTCGCGGCAAACTGCGCGGACTGCTGGACATATCCGGCCGTTTCCAGGAAGCGGTAGATCGCAACCGCAGCATCCTTGACCGTGCTTGGCGAAGCCATGTTTGACCCGGCTGGCACGCGCGTGCCGTCCGCCACCAGCTTTTTCCGGCTGAACGCATTCGACAGTGCGGCGATATTGTATCGGGCATAAAACATCAGCCCGAACATCGTTTCCACGTCGAGATAGCTATCGTCCGGCTGTCCACTCGCGTTCAACTGATACGTCGTGATGACGCGATCCAGGCGACATGTCCCGTCCGGCTGGACGTAGAAGGTCGAGATGCCATCCCAAAGGAAGGTATTGGCCGTCGCCTTCGTGAAGCGGCTCGCAATCGGCGGTGCAAGCAGGTTCAGCGCCAATTCTTGCATCGGAAGGCCGGGATCGACCTTCAAACTACGGAAGCAGGCCGCGGCAAAATCCGCCGCCTCCAGCCATGCCGGCGTCGGACTGTCATAGAAACCGAGGATGCTTTCGTGGTCGTTGTTCCGTCCGGTTCCGAGCGTGGTCAGAGTTCCGGCCGTGCCACGCGCGGCGGCAAACACATGGCCGTAAATCTGGCTGATAGGCGCCCACCGACCCGACGTTTCGGACAGGAACGATTGCAGCGCCGTCAGGCTGATTGAATCCGTGTAGGGGCTTACGATGCAGTCGAACGGCATGTCCGCCATGTTGGTAAGTGCGGTGGTCAGCACTGGGTTCGTCGCGCCGCCCGCAAGCGCCGTGACCGTGACCGTAACGCCGGCCGGGACCGCTTCGCCAGCGGTCGCACCGAGATACGCCAGTCGCATGTCGATGTCGTTTTCGGCAAGACCCTTGTTAAGGGCCGTCACCGTAACAGTCGATGCCGTGACCGACGCAGTGCAAGGCAGATTCAGGGTCCCATTGATTTTGGCCGCGATGTTCGTCGCAATCGCCGTGCTGGCATCGCCGCTGGTGACACCGACATAGACCGGCTGTCCGGCAATCCACAGCGGCAACATGCCGGTCGCCGTCGCCGGGCCGGTGCAAACCAGCGTGCCAGTGCCAGCGACCGCTGCGGGATCGTCCACGAGCGGCATCACCCACACTTCGCCAAACGGGTCCTGTCTCAGGTATGCGGCATACATCAGCGAAAGCATGGACCCTGGCGAACCAGAAAGCGCGTCAATTTGCTTCTGCGAAAACGCTTGGATCGGAACGCCCGCGACAGCAGTTCCGCCCGTCACCACTTGGCCAAAAATAATTGCCCGTTGCGCCTGCGGCCCTTGATTGGACGGCGCGGCATGGATTTCAGCATAGACGCCATGGGGGCGCCAAGTCGAGGCCGGGAAATTCTGAAACTGGATCGAAGGACCGCTGCTTGTCGTGCCGCTCATTGTGCGCCGGCCTCCCCGCCGTCAACTTTCACCACATCGCCGTCCAGCAGAAGGCGATGCCAATACAGATCACCGTCCGGGACTTCCCGGCCTTCCGGTTCCAGGTAGCCGGCGGATGGATTGTACGGGATTCGGACCTTCAGGCCCTCGGCAGGTTTGATTCTCATGAGTGCCTCACTGTGGCGGCTGAACGTCGAAAGACATGCCCGTTGGCAGGCCAGTCGTTGGGTTCGTGATGGTGCTGGAAATGTCGGTTAGGGGGTCAGACGGCGGTTGCCAGCCGTCCGCATCGGTCAGGGTCGTATCCAGGCAAAACGTGAACTGATAGAAAAATCGAGACCGATCAAACGCGCCGCCATCAGGGAAGCCTGCACTGACAAAATACAGTCCGCGGGCCTCGCGATTCATGGCCGGATTATTTGGGTCCCAGTCGGGGCGCCAATTCAAGATTGCAGAAAACAACCCGTATTTTACCGTGTCGAGATATGCCGACGCAGCCTGTCCGCGCCGGTCAGAAATGTCGAAAACGCCGCCAATCTTCGCGGTTTCCAGAACCACGATGACGCCAACACGCTCACGCACGGTCTGCTGAAGGCCGTTCATGGTGTCGCTGTCTTCGGCCTCTTGTTCCAACGGAATGACGTAGGCGGCGGGTAACGGCAACCAGACCTGATCGGCAACGCCATGAGCATAAGCAGCCGCGCCAGCCACGTTTCCCGCAAAGATCGGCGCAGCCATTCGGATTTGTCCGGCTACCGTGTCGATGTTCATTTTTTTGGCGCCTTTTGGAATTTCACGCCCTGATTGATCGCGGCAGCGACCCGCAACGCTATGCTGGGTTCACATTGTTCTAGCGCCATCGAAAGAAACGGCCTGGGCAGCAGCACCCGGGCGCTTGAAGGAAGACCGCGTTTGTTTCGCTTACCCTTCACGCCTGCCCGGCCTGATCCCGAGCCACCGACCGCGCCAGCCTCCAGGAATTTTGCATAAAAGGCCGTATCTCGGATCGCAACGCCTTCGCCGGATTTGAACGGCTTGACGATAATGGAGTTCGCCAAAGTCCCCGTAATGCTGGCCGGCGCTTGTCCGGGCGCTGATGCCTGGTGCGGACCTGCTTTGTATCCGCCCCGGTATGCCGCAGCAGACCCGCCGGGACCGCGATACAGCCTTCCGGCGCCTACGGCCTTCCGGACAAGACGCCGGGCCGTCGCCGCGACTTCCGCGCCAGCAGAACGCATCGTTGCGCGAAGCTGCTTCTTTTCGAGTTCTAGCCGGCCACCTTCAACCGCAACCACAAGACGGATCATTGCCGGAATTCCAGTTCGGCTAGGATGCTTACGAACCGCTTGCGACCGTCTATTTCGCCGATCTTGCGAATGCGGAAAATCTCGCTCCGCACCGTGCCATCGGTTCGGACCGTCTTTCTGACAATCACGTAAGTCAGATCAAGCCAGTCAAGCCACCGCACCGTGATCTTATGCGTCAACGGCTGGTCGGTTTGCATCGACCCGATAAAGGTCATCGGACCAAGCGGCTGAATGTCTGCGCGGACGGATATGATATCCGAAAGCGTTTCACTAATTGAGGCGGTCCCCGCGGTTGCTTGGACGCGCTTGGCGATCGTGACCGGCCAGCGGAGACTGCCGATCTGTGCGCGGCCTGGGTCGGGGTTCGACATTATGCGAAAAACTGGACTTTGTAAGGCGCCAAAAGCCACTCAATCGCTCGCGGCGGATCCCCTGCAGTATTTGCGGTGTCGCCGCGTTGCTCATACAAAAACGCAAGCCACAATTTGATAGCAGCAATCAATGGAGCCGGGACAGCCGTCCCATCAGCACCATATCCAGCAACAAACGTGACCTGAAGATGCTGCATATATCGCGGAACATTGGCCCATTGGAGCCGAATGCGCGCCGGATCAAGCGCAAGGTCGGGAATGTAATCCGTCCCAGCGACAAGCGTGGTTACTGTTCCATCGGTCGCGGCCTGGGCCACACTGGTAACAGATTGAACCGGACACCGCGGAAGTTCCAAGGGACCATTCATCACCTGCGGCGCAGACAGAATGACGGGCAGCACTAGCAGCGGCATTGGCAACAACGGCAATGCACCAGAAGGTGGATCCTGGCTCATTGTCCACAATAGCGTCTGGGTAATCAATACCCGGCCTAGATGCTGCTCTACCAGCATCCGGGCCGTAGTAATGAGTTGTGCAATCAGATCATCGTCATCCGTGTAATCAACACGAAGATGCTTCCTCGCATCGGCCAAAGACAATGGCTCAACCGTTGGCGGTTGGACGACACGGAGCGACGAATACATCAGACCGCACGAGACGAAGCAGGTGCCTTGCGCGCCTCGGGGGCATCTATATTTGCATCCAAAGCAGGGGCATCAGCTTTAACCATTTTCGCCGAACCGCGCCGGACATATTTCTCGGCCAACGCGGGAGGGAAACCCGCGCGCTCTCCCGCGCGGTAATGCCCCGAGGTCCGGACAAACTCAATAACTGAAACGGCTTCCATAAATCACCCTTTCAGCTAGACGATACCCGGCGGCACTTCATCAAGACCGGAAAGGACCGCGACAACTGCGAAACTTCCCGTATCGGTGTTTGCGGCGGACATGTCCGGGGTCCAATCGAAACGAACATATCGACGGCAATTCTTGATGGCGGTTCCGAACGCCACAACGCCGTGCTGGGTGCTTCCACCAGCCGCGCCAGTGTCCACAACCCCGGCAATCGGCCAGTCCGGCGGGATCGGCCCCGATACGCCGGTCTGGTCATAGACCGTTGCCCAGGTCGATCCGTCCGCGCTGTCCTCGACCTTGGCGTTCTTGATCGAAATCGTTGCCGCGGCTCCCAGCGTGCATTGATAAAACAGTTCAAACACCACACCCGTAGGTAAGGCATTCGATACCGTGGCGCCGGCCCCATACGGGGTCAGGGCCATGCGATCGATCGTGAGGCCGGTTACGGCAGTGTTATCCCCGGAGCCGCCGGCAGTTACCGCGACATAAGCGGAAGCCGGCGCCGGGATGGTGATGTTCGCGAGGTCGCGGCCCTCGATTAACGGATTGCTCATGGGCTAATGCCCTCCAATTTCAGAGTGAAGTTAGCTGATCGCCGGCGCCCAGCGGACGCCCGTCGCCATCGCAATGGCTTCGTCATGGCGCATATGGAAGTCGTGTTCGGCAATGCCACGAATCAGCGTTTGATCCTGCTGGAACACGGAAACCAGAGCACCATTCGCGTCTGTGTAGGTGCCCTCGCGAGAAACAGCGAGTTCCAGCCGCATGCTGTCGAATAGCATCGCCTGACTCATGGCAACCAAATACAGTTCGGAGCAGTCGGAATTAGCGCCGACGGTCAGATTCACCGGGATTTGAGTCGTCACCTTCCACGGCCAACCGAGAATGGTCTTCGATTGGGTCATTTCCTCGCGATAAACGTAGAACCCGTTGCTGTTCTGTACGTTCAGCAAATAGTTCTTCACGCGCGGCGCCATAATCCAAACCAGATTTTGCATCGGCACGTTTGCCGACTCGATCTTGTTCAAAAGGCCACCGAGTTCGTTCGCGGCCGTGCTTAGCGTATAGGCCGCAGTGCTGGCGATTTTCTGCGTTGGCAAGCAGAAGGTCGCAAAACCCTTGGGGCTGTCCGACGTGCCATCGCCGCGAATGAACGCCAAGTCTTCACGCCGGGCGATCACTTGCGCCAGATCGTCACGAACCAGGGCGTCAACGGCCGGGTCGCTGTAACGCATCAGGTCGTTGGTGATCGGGGTAAGGGCGGTCAGCTTTTTATAGCTGGCGACGATCTGGCCAACGCCCTGCTGGCTCACGGGGATCGCAGTCGTTTCGCCGCCGTAGGAGGCCGTCGCCGCCTGATTCTGGCGCGGCATCTGCATGGTGCCGCGTGGCATCTCAATCATGCGAGGGCCGCTGTCCCGAACAACAGTCATGGGACGCAGAACCTCGATCAGTTCGGCCACATAATCAGGAGGCACCAGGAACCCACCGGAAGGCCCGACGCCGGCCATAAGCGACCGCTGATCCGGGGCACCGCTAAAACCGCGGGTGCCGTGCAGGGCTTCCGTGACCGGATGACGCGCGCCGAGAATTTCCGTCGAATACTCGCGAGCGTTAAAAATGCTGCCTCCGCCGGCCGCGATCATGCGGCATAGACCGCCGATCACAAGGCTTGGATCCGTTTCGTGGTCCGCCTTACGAACGCGGGCTTCCGCACGGGTGCGGCCAGGTTGACGGAAACGGCTGTCTGCGTCATCAACGGGCTTTGCGTCCTCGGCTTCGAATTGAAGCGCACGTTCGCACCGCTGAATCCGGTCGTCATGATCCCGAATAGCAGCCTCATGTTCGCCGATGGAATCGGTCAGTTCGTCCAGCTTTGTGCGGTCGGCTTCTGGCAGAGTTTCGCCGTCCGCTTCGCGTCGAACGATCGCGACATATTCGCGCTTGATGGAGGTCAGCTTGTCGTGTGCCTGAGCGCGCGCGCGCCGCAGATCGGGTAGGCGTTCAATGGTTGCCATGATGGGCTCCGGTTTGGGTGATTTCCGCCGTCAGGCGGGTTGGGCGCCCTGGCCAGGGGCTACTGTTGGCCGGGCGCCGCGTTATCCTGCGGGCGCCAACTCCTTCACATACATCGCAGCCATGCGGGCATGAAACGATGCAGACCGCGCTACCGGCGGCGCTTTGACCTTGGGCATGCGAGCGCGATGGACGCCAAGGCGATACCGCGCTATGCCTGGGTTTTTAGACTGAGTAATGATCTCGACCTCAGAGGCATCATCGCCCTCGGGCGCCTCGCCACCGCCGACTAGTTCGCCGACTTCCTCAGTCGTCATTGAAATCAGGACATCACCCAACGCTTTGAGCGCCGCGCCTAACTGCGCCGGAACGTCGCTTCCGTCATTTTCAACCGACGCTTCCCATTCCGACGAGTCTTTCACCCAACCGAGTTCAGCCAGCAAGGAGGCCAGGTGCCCAACTTCATAAAGTCCGCGCTTCACCATGCCGCGCTTCATGCGCTCTACACGCGCCACGTCGGCATCATGCTCGACCCGCCGTTGAATCGCTTCATCGACCATTGTTTCAATTTCCTTTTGGCCAGCCGACCGGCTTGTAATCAGAGCATCGGGAACCGCCGGGATACTCACGAAACTCATTTCATGAAGTTCACACCGAACAATCTTGGTTCCGCTCCTAGGTTTTGCCGGATCAATAGGCTCTGCCTCCAGGGAGTCAAAACCTGTGCTGGCCGCGTTAACAACGCCAGCCCGAATGAGTCCTAGGATTTCGTCCGCCCGTGCGCTTACGCCAGCTTCTGGAAACCTCACACGGGCAACTAGCTTGCCATCCGTAACGTCGATTTGTTCCGCGCGTGCAATAGGCCAGTCTGGATTATGTTGCCACAGCCAAACCGGGTTGTTCCGGTAGGCATCCAGTTCAATCCCGCCCGAAACAAGGATTATGTCATCTCGACCGAGGGTTTCGGTTGAACACGTAACCGTCACAGACCGGTCATCAGTTTCCGCCGCGCCGATATCGGCACGAAGCACCATGCGACGCATCGCCATCGGTTGTTACCTTGTAAAAGTGCGCTTTAACGCAGTATCGGGCAAAGGCGACCGGTTCGTCGTGACTACTCGGCTGACCCGGCTATGCGTAGGTAGCGATTCCGGCCGCGACGAGTGCGTCGGCTTCGATTGATGGGAAAGCGCAAGCGATTCCACCTGCAATGGCCGTTCTGACGGGGAACCGGGGGGGCGTAGCAGGCTCATACGCTTCCACCATCACCACATTGGTCCAAGGACCATTAATAGAAATCCAATATTCCACAGTTCCGGCCGCTGGATTTTCACAATCGCCAGTTGCGACATAAATAAAAGCGAGGCCGCCGTTTACTCTGTAATGCCCGAGAGTGGAAAACCCCTCACGAAAGCCAAAGTCGGACATTAGATCACCGATTGATCGGCGGTTTCAGATTCAATCGGCGCCATGCCGTTCGTTTTGCTGGGCATAACATCGCTACCCAGGCCACCCGTCGTCGGTTTATTCATTTCAGGCGGTAGTTTACCATCGTCATCAAGCTGCATCGTGTTGCCCGGAACGCGATACCTATCGCCGCCCGGCGCCGGGGCAAACCCAAGCGATGCGCGGGCCTCATTGCGGCTCATCAGGCCATTGTTGACCATCGAACCGAAAAACTCCGCCTGCGCCTTCATGTCGCCGCGAAGCATATCGCTGTAATCGATCCGCAGCCGCGTATCCGCTTGCTCGCTCTCAAAGAAAATCTTCAGGTTACAAGATTGAGCAATGTTGATTGTGCGCGGCTTGATGGACTCGTTCGCGTAAGCCTGATCTTGCTGCTCCAGGGTCGAAAAAGCCGCCTTTGATAAGTCATAGACCTTGTGCGGCGGAACGCCGAACATGCGGCAGATCTCAAGCACCTGAAACGCGCGGGTCTGAAGGAATTGCGCATCCTCGTTCGTCATCTGAATATCGGAAACGTCCATTCCTTCCTCAAGAACGGCAGTCTTATGGGCGTTCTGAACGCCGCCATAGGCCCCAGACCAGGATTGTTGTAGGCGCTCTGCCGCTTCCTTCGACAGTTTTCCGGGGTGCTTCAACACCTTCGCGACCTGAGCGCCCTGGCGGAACAAAACCGCACCATGCTGTTGCGCGGCGATGGCCAGACCCACGACATCTTGCGCAACGCCGATCGGCGTCATCCCAAGATAACCACCATCCACCGTCAAGCCACGAATATGGATAATATCGTCTTGGTGGAACGTAACGCCCCACCCGACTTGAGGATGGCTGACGTTGTAAAATAGTTCGCCCTGCGGAGAAAGAAGAACGGAAACGCGATCCCAATTAAGCGGGATCAATGCTGTAGGGCTTCCGTCCCAGCCGCGCTTTATGACAGCCATCGCATTGCCGCGAAGTTCCAGCGACATAACCATATAGCGCCAGAACTCAAAAGCTGTCATCCAACTGTTCGGCTTGACCAGGAGATTGTTGAACGGATGCTCCAGGTCCGCAGTCCATCCATGTTCCGGAATCAGTCGCTCGACAACGAATCGCAGGCCGGCAATGTCCTCCGACAACCGCTTGACGCACATCCACACCGTAGAAGTCTGAAGCGCGCTCAGGGGCGTAACCGGAACGCCCGTGCTGCTTCCTGCACCACCGAACATGCCGAACAGCATCGGCGTCGGCCATGCCAACGAATAGTCGCGCACGACCTGATCGACCGCTTTTCTGACTTCGGTCGCCGGTGTATATCCGAACCGACTGGCTACCCGCCCGATCAGACTCACAGTTATACCGCTTCCCGCGCCATGTCTGGAACAAAGCTGGAAACGACTGCGCCACCGGATGGCTGCAACCAATAAATCCAACCGCCCGGAACTCGCATACGGTTTACGCCGTATTCTGTCTTGTCTGGCGTTACGATCGATTCAATCGTGTGCAATGCAATTTCGGCCATTGAACTATCCTAAAACTAGCACGCCACGGGATTCATAAACCGATGGCCCTTCGAATGCCGCCATGCACCGCGCAACCGCCATAATCGTAGCCACCGCCGCATCAATCTTCTGTTCCGGCCGGCTTTTCTTCGGATAGACGTTTGATCTTGCGTCGTACCGTCCAACCACGTTCCCGATGCACCATTCCAGCACGGGATTTCCGTCATGCTCCAGGCGGCTCGACCGCATCGCCGCGTCGAGTTCTTTCGTCGGCTCCGAAAAGTTCTGCGTGTTAGCGCGAAACTCAACCATTGGAACGCCCTGACCCATCATCCGTTGGGCAAACTGTGTCGCGGCCCAAGGATCATAGCCAACGCTGACAACCTTGAAGCGACGGCAAAGGTCTAGAAGGTCATCCTCGATGCGCTGAAAGTCCGTTTCGTTGCCGTCAGTGACCGTCAAGAAGCCGTCCGACGCCCAACCCGGATAACTTGCGTTCCGGGCCTCCATTACCGCTGCATCATTCAGATAGCAGCGACAAAAAACCTTGTATTTCAACCGCAGTTCATCAGCGCGGGCGGGAAAAACAATACTCAAGGCCGCAATGTCAGTCTTGCTCGCCAGATCCAGGCCAAGGTGGCATTCCTCGCCCTCAAGATCGTCCAGGCTCAACGTCGGAACCGAGGATGCGCGCCACGATCTGATCGAAAACAACGCATCGTCTGCGCCGGTCCACACATTCAGGTGCCGCGTCATCGCCGCGGCTTCCTGCGCCGGGTTGTTGCGCGCCTGCCGCATAATGGCCCGGATTGCGTCCGGCTGCACCGCTTGGCCCCAAGATGGATTGGCCTTGACCCAAGACGCTTCGTTCCAGGGGTCGTCGCCTTCATCGATCGTGTAGATCAGTGCGAACAGCCGATCGTCCTGCTGTGATCCTTCAAGCACCCGAACCGAATAGTCCCATAGTTGCTTTCCAATACCGGTTGTGTTGCCGGTCGCCGTCGAGATCGAAAGCAACATCGGATGCAGCCGCTTCCCCATCGCAGTCAGAAGAACGTCGTACACCTCGCTTGTCTTATGGCTGGCGATTTCGTCACACACGGCGACCTGAACATTAAGACCGTCCAGCGCCTTTGCGTCGGAACTGATCGGCACCAGCTTCGAGGCGCTATTGGCCTGGAATATCGCATTTGCTGCAGCCTCAACGCCAAACCGCGTCCTAAATTCGGGTGCCCGGCGGACCATTTCGCGGGCTGTGTCGAACATGATGCGGGCCTGATCCCGCGTTACCGCCGCCGCATACCCCTCCGCACCACCTTCGGAATCCATGAACGACAAATAAAGCGCGATCGGAGCGGCGATCGATGTCTTTCCGTTGCCACGGGGAACATAAATCACCCCTTGGCGGAACCGCCGTGCAGTCGTTCCAGGCTCCACGAACCCAAACAGGTTCGAAAACGCGAATTTCTGCCAGGCCATTAGGCGCATGGGCTTACCAGCCTCAGGGCCTTTTATGTTGGGCATCAGTCCGGCGAACGTGATCGCCCGTTCAGCCAGATCCGAACGGAACTCCCATACGTCGGACTCCAGGTCTTTCAGAAACCGGACGCATGATTTTTTGACCAGATCGCAGACGACAATTCGGCCGGCAATGACATCATGAGCGTAGGCCAAAGCGTCAGTAACGCCCGGCGGATATTTATGCTTTGCCACCATCGATGACCGTCAAAGTGTCCCAGGGGGAGGCCGGCGATTGCGGCTTGCTCGCACTACCGACCCTCTGACGACTACTCGGGGTTAGCCCGAATTCACCCGCCAGCTTCGCGACAATTTCCGCCGCCCTATTCGCAATCGCTAAATGCGGGTTATGCATCGGAACTCCCGTGCGGGGCGCCGGTACAACCACTCCAAATTCATTAACATGCCGCTCCGCGGCGACCATACGCGCCCAGTTTTGGCAATAAATCGCTAAAGCGGTTCGGTTTTCGCTTCCAAGCACACCCATCGCGGAAAGGTCGGCCGTGACACGGCGCCATTCATCAAGCGCCTCGCCAGAAAGGTGACCCGGCGGAACAAGATCCCCACCAACACCGGGAACAACCGCATCGACGGGACGCCTTCCTGGATTCCCGGCTAACGCTTTCATCGCCGCTGGTTTGGGTTTACGCCCGACCATGACCCCACCAATCCGCACTACCGCCCGCCGCCCAGTCGAGCGTCGGCGCCGGATGCGCAACACCCGCGTTCAGCAACCCGACCGCGTCGCCATGTTTCAGTTTCCGAACGGGAAGCGGCTTTGCCCGGTCCCACATTTCCACCATAACGTCGTCCATCACATCCCAGGCCGCCCCGCCATCGGAAACATCAAACTGCTCAAAGCGCGGATTCGAGTTCAGGTTCATCGAACCACGAATAACGACCTTCCAATCTGCATTGGAGACCATCACGATTTTCGCGTGCGTCTTGGTGACCCGAATGCAATCCAGCCCGAAGCGCGCCTGCAAATCCGACACGATCGGCATATCGCGCTGCGCTCCCGCCCAGTCCATCACAAGTCGAAAATCGCGAATGGCGCCGCTACCAATGAATGCGCCAATCGCCTCAACCTCGTAATCGGCAATGCACAAAGTCCAGACCGCGACATCGGCTGGTCCGGTCTTTTCCAAAACGGCCGCGGCAATATCGATCATCGAAAACTGGCCCTTGGTAATGCCGAACACATGCCCGTCACGACCAAAACCAGCAATCGCATCCCTCGCAGATCCGAGATGCTGCGCCGATTTTTCTTTTCGCCTACCGAACGCGCTACTTTTGGATCTAATGGCAGCAGGTGCCAGTCCGATATTTTCAAACTTCATTTTGATCCTCCATTGGGAGGATTATAGAATAATACTCAGTATTTTTTCAATCGAAAACGCAACGGACCCCAGTATAAACAGGGGGTCCTCCATTTTGCGACCGTGAAAAATCGAGGGGAATGCGGTCCACAGAGACAATTCCCAATAGTTGGACACCCCTACCCCTTTGTGCATGGCTGCTATGCCATCCCCGTGTCTATCACATGGACCGCGCCCCTCGCATCCCGACGTGTCCGTCTGCGACCTGCCGGGCCGTGTGCGCATCGTGGCACGGCTTGCAACCACTGCGAAGATTGGCTGGGTCAAGCCTCAAATCAGGCCGATCGGCGATCGGTTGAATGTGGTCAACGACTGTAGCGGCTGTGGTCTGGCCTACCCTCGCGCACCACCAACACAACGGAAATGCTTGAAGTTGTGCCAGGCGCACGCGACGCCAATCGTGGTCATACCCCCGAGACGCAGCAGACCCACGCCATTGATCGTGCGCTTTGCGGTTGGGCTTGCTATTCGACGAATGAGCGGGTTTGTGGACTGGAGGACGGCTCGGCATCAGTGCGCCAAACGCAGAAATCTCACCCTATCCAAACCGCTACCACGATATGTCACAGGATGCAATAGGATAATTATGCAGCCACCGAATAGACCGACCGCGCCGGCCCAATCGACCGGATGCCAACGCGATCTGATTGCACGGGCGGATCATAAAACGCCGCCAAGCGAGATAGGCCGGACGCGAGCCATGCGATACCTTCGGGAATGGTTCGGATTGTGCCGAACGGATCAGGCTCGCACACCCAAGCGCATATCGGTATGCAGTCCAGCACCACGCGGGCGATGGACGGCGCAAATGCCCCGAGGTGCGTAATCGCGGCTTCCAGACGCAGTCTGGCGCCGACCTGCCCCATCATGGCAACATGGCCGCCGGTGCCATCTCCGCCACCACCAGACCGCAGATAATCGACCGCGCCGACGCCGACACCAGCACCGACCTCGTTCCAATCAAGCTGGAGTTGTCTGGCGGCTCGCTTGTGTTCCGCCGTTATCAGCGGCGATTTGGAATGCTGCACCGGGTCTGTCCGCGTCGCACGCCCATTGACGATATGTACGCGCGGACCGACTAGAATATGCCCGTCAGGCGATGTGATCGCGTTACGCATAATGGCCGGCGCGAGCCGTTCCTCGTTCTGTTCGATCTGCCGCGCGCCGGCCTCTGCCGATAGTCTAGCCGCCTCCCGTTGCCTAGTGCGCTGGGCTTGCTTGCGGATACGGGCAGCCTCGCGAGGTGTCGGCAATTCGCATCTCCGTTGGCGTTCAGTTCCCGAAAACGTGATCGATCCCGATCTTGACGATCCCTCGCAACCATGGAATCGCGCGCAACCCGTGTATCACGGTTCCGTAGGTTGATGGAAGGCCCTAAAATAATATTCACCCGGCATACGATTACCGTTGACAGCACCGGACCATTGGCCCTATGGTGTGTCTATCGGACGGGGATGTCCCGGACGGAAACGGAGAAACGGAAATGACCAATTATATCGGCCGCACCTTCACCCACTACGGCATCGGCAAGGCTAAGACGCAGAAGGCCACCGTGATCAGTCAGACCGAACCCCAGGGCAAGCGCGGCAAGGTGACGATTACCGCTCGCCTGGAAGATGGCACCGAGATCAAAACCGATCCTCGCCATGCAACGTGGTCCATGGAGTTCGCTCCCGCCGCGACCGGCCAGATGTTCAGCCGCGACGACAAATACCGCTATGACCGCAACGGCCGGATTTATTGCGCTTAACCAGTTTTAACGCCACAGGAGAAACCGCCATGTCCAAAGCATCAGATCGCCTCGTTAAAGCCCGCGTCGCACTGATCCGCGCCGCTATCCTTTACGTCATCGACTCAATGCACGCAGGGGCCGATCTGCATCATGCCGTCACCAGCGCAGCCGGAGAGGCTGGCGTGTCCGTTGACTGGCTAGCCGCGCGGGTGGCGATCTTCCGCACGGGCCGCGAGCGTCCCGTGATTATGGCCGCGCTCAAAGCCGCCGGCCTTCTGCCGGTAGCCCAATGACCGACCCTCGCCCCATCCTAACCCGTGCCAGCCTCACCCAAACCGAGGCGGCTCGCCTGACCGGAATCGACACCCGCACCATGCGCCGTTATTGCGGCCAGCCGGGCAATAAGGCAACACGGGAAATGCCAGAGCCGTGCCGGCGGCTTTTGATGCTGATCTCCGATGTTCCGGGGGTGGTGGAATACCTGGACGGCTTAACGACCACTGACGTTTAACCCTCCCAAACATCCATAGCCCGCCCGCTCATCCAAGTCAGACACCCCCCAGCTATCTGGATGACCAGCCCGCAGCGGCTCCTGCGAGCGGCCCTGAGCGGCTTCTGACGGCTCCCCCGCTAGGGGTGGTGCTGCGACCTCCCTAGCAGCCTTAGCGGCCCATCTAAGCGCC
>JAEHJW020003861.1_pt1 | contig 27201 bp, 36 predicted proteins | sample 9271431 | NCBI WGS metagenome assembly JAEHJW02 | reverse complement strand
CGAGTAGGAATAACATTATTCAACAGGTGATTTTATGCCAGCATTTAATTTCAAAGAGGAGTAACTATGGGAACCAAAACTGGAATTAGCTGGACGGACGCGACCTGGAACCCGGTGACGGGCTGTACGCGGATCAGCGAGGGGTGCCGGCATTGCTACGCGGAGCGGCTGGCCGCTACGCGCCTCAAGGATACGCTGCGATACAAGGGCTTGGCTGTGATCGACGGCGGCCAACCGCACTGGACAAGCAAGATTAAGCTGCATCCTGAACTCCTGGACTGGCCGCAGCGCAAAAAAAAGCCACTTCGGATTTTCGTCAATTCCATGAGTGATCTGTTTCATCCCGGCGTGCCGGCGGACTTCATCGCCGAGGTTTTCCGCGCAATGGCGGCCTGCCCGCAACACACGTTCCAGATTCTGACCAAACGGCATGATCGCATGCGCAAACTCTTGAGCATCATTCAGCCTGAACCGCTGCCGAACGTCTGGCTCGGCGTCTCCGTGGAGGACCAAAAGAACGCTGAAATTCGTATTCCGAGCCTCCTGGAGACGCCCGCGGCAGTACGGTTTATTTCCGCCGAACCGCTGCTCGAACCGCTCGATCTAACGAACCTGTGCGTCTACGGGGGCCAGCGCCTTCACGCGCTTTCCAAGATTTACACTTCCCCGTCATTGGACTGGATCATCGTCGGCGGAGAATCGGGCCCCCATGCGAGGCCGTTCAAGCTAGAATGGGCGAGAAATCTCCGCGATCAATGCCGCGGTTCGGGTGTTCCGTTCTTCGCGAAGCAACTTGGCTCAAACCCGTTGGATTGCGACGTGCCCGGAGCTGCCGATCCGAAAGAGCACATGCGGTACCACACCGACCATCGGTCCGGTGCCGATCCCGCCGAATGGCCAGATGACCTGCGAGTTCAGGAGTTTCCGCGATGAATGAAGCTTCCCCACGCGACAAATTCCACGTGTTCATTCTGCGTGACCCATGCGGGAGGGAATTCGATGAATGGTGGACGCCTACACGGTATCAGGCGGTTCACAGGTGGGACTATACGCACGATTGCGGTGCCGTCCGTTGTCGCCACAGGCCAAACGTCCGCCATGCTATCAGGACGCGGTCGCAGATTGACGCCTTGGATTGGATCGGGGAACCGGACGAAGAAGCGGCAGAGAAACGCGGATTCGAGCCAGTAAAAAGGAGCCGTAGATGATTACCAAAGCACAGTCTAAACTCCTGATTTTTCTGGTGGAAAACAAGATAAGGATAAAAAATGATTCTTATTGACGCGAAATGGAACCGTACACGCCGTGCCTGCTACCACGATTCGAGGTTGCAGGCGCTTTACGACCGCCCCATGTCCCCGCGAGAGGTCATGTGCCGGGAGGATGGCGACTGGCAACGCGTGAGCGTGCGTGACCGCTGGTGGGTTGTTTCCCGCTGGCTCATAGAAAACCCGGAACACCACCACGTATTCCGGGAGATCCTCGCGCGATTGGTCGATAGGTGCGCGGAGATAAACACGGACCCGCGCGTCTCGCTGGTCGCGGAGGTTCTGCGTCGAATTCCGTTTGACGCCGCTGCCGCCCGCGCCGCCTCCGCATACGCCGCCTACGCCGCAGCCGACGCCGCCACCTACGCCGTAGCCGACGCCGCCACCTACGCTGCCGCGTGGGATGCGCTTAGAAACGACTGTTTGGAATTATTGCGATAACCGCCCCGGCGGATTCCGGGAAAATTTGAAAAAAGGCTAGGTCGTATAAGGAAACCTCCGGTTCAGGCTCGCCCTGCGGTCAGCGCACCCGCAATCGATTCCAATACGCTTCATCCACGCTATAAGTTCGTCTGCCTTTGGAATCAGTCGATGCACCGTGTCGCCAACGCCCGTATCGCCCGGTTTGCGGGCTTCCGCGATGAGTTTGACCCCGATTGGCCATTTGTCACGAGAGATGGGCTGTATGGGAGTTTGCGGGGCAATTGAAGGCCTTGCGTTAGTCGCGCCGATAGTCAGCATCACCTGGACTTGCTTCTCGTGCCATGCGCGGTCCGTGTTGTGCTCGCACCGCACGCAAGTGCCGTGGCTTGGCCGTCCGCCGTAAAGTCCGAGTCCGCATACGGAAAGTGTTGGCGTGGTCGATTGTGCGTTTTTGCATGGCATTATGACACCGTGAGAGTTTGAGGAGACGCGTTGGGGTCGGTGCAGGTATAGGTCCCCAGCAGCGTCGGGGAAACATACATGAGGACGCCACTATGCGTTGAATTTATCTGCACCTCCATCACGAACTTGTCCGTCCGGTTGGAAAAGCCGGGGGAGTTAGGGCCCCACCCGAGCGCGTAGTAAGCGCCCGCCCCACTGCCGCCGGATGCCCACAGTCCGTACACCAGGTTCGACCCGTCCGGGCACGCGGCGGTGCTCACGGGGAGCGTCGCGGATGATGCGATGGGGGGAAACGTGAACGGACAGCCGTAGGTGCCGTCGGAGAAAGCGGCGAAATCGGCACCGCTCACCGCAAGCGAGGACGGGACGGAGGACGGCTCCATGGCGGGGCTCCCCAGGGTTATTGTGGCGACGCCCCCAGAGGCGACGGCGTTGCTTAGCGTGTTGCTATAGGTCCCACCGGCTATCGGATTATTCAGCGAGCATTGGAAAATCGGGACACTCGCTGTGAGCGAAACGCCTCCCGCTGGTCCCAAGGTTTGGAGCCTGAAATAGTTATCCACCGAATTGGTCACGCACGGCGGGCATCCAGTCGCGCCTCCGGACACCAGCCCTCCCATGTATCCTGACGACCCGGCGTCAGTGAAGGAGGCCGTCAGCGATGCCGGATCGGCGTCGATCACTTGGTAATACACCCCGCTATACGGCTCGCAGCCCGACGAAACTGATATTCCGGAAAGAGAAACTGTGTAGAAACCATTGCAGACGATCCTGCACGGATTCAGCAGCACCTTCCCCGTGGCCGGATCACGCAACGCCTTCCCGGTCGTGGGGTCAATGAGTCGCTCGCCACATGTCATGTGCACGCCGCCCCGCCGGTGAGGCATAAGGCCGGCTCGGTTTCGCCAGCATCCCACAGGAGCACGGTATTCGGCCCGCTTGACGGAGGCACGCCGTAGAAGGCCGTGCCATAACTGTAAGAGGTGTTCGCAACGCTCTGCGCCTGCCGTGTGCGTGGACCAACGTCCCGGGGCTTGGTGGGCTGAATGTTGCTCGCCAGTGGATTCGCAAGGGCCGTATCACCAACAGCGTAGATCGTGTATGCCCATGTTGCAGCAGTTGTCGCGGTACCGTCTGTGCCGGGGCTGGAGCCATAGGTCAGCAGGACGGGGAAGGTGCCTTGGGGCGATGACGATATTCGCGTGGATCCATCCGACGCTTGCGAAACGATTGTTCCCCCGTTCGCGTATATCCCCCGCTGGCGTCCAGTCTTAACAAACGAAACGTCTTCCGCGGTTAGCCAAATATCCGTGACCGGGTAGCCGTCCACAATGGCGAACGCGACATTGGCCATCCAATTAGGGTCAAAGTACCATCCCTTGAGCCGCCATCGCCCCAGGGGCATTTGGAATCGGCGGTAATAGGCCGCCGCAATCTGGTTGGCCCGCGTGGTGGCCGCGGTAACCTGTGCAGACGGTATATTGCCGATTGTCCCCTGCACCCAAAAGTTATCGTATACCATTTCCTTGTATTGGGAATTACTCGGCGATACCGGCGAGGCAACGTTGACAATGTAATATGAATACGACTCAAGGGACGAGGGCGAACCATCGGATGTTCCCTTAAGGCCCGCCAGTGGAAACAGCACGTTGATCGACGACGGAACTTGGGCACCGATACCGCCGGGCGGGGGAAGAAATGACGGGCCGCCTCCGATAACCGCGTTCGCGTACCCGCTGCTGGCTGAAAAAGAGGCCGAAAGGGGCGACGACTTAGCGAGATTGGTAAGCGTTGAGGCTGAAAAACTCTGGATTGTTCCCTTTTGGTTGCACGCGAACCCGGCTGTCCGGCAAACACGGTCGATCACCACCGCCGCCGGCTCCGATGCGTATGATCCATTGGACGCCCAGTCGATTGCCAAATAGGATGAATCTATTGAGCCGTTAATTTCGCTTCCGAACGTCCATGCCGCGAATGCGTCCGTAAGCAATGTGTTGAGCGTTGCCGAGCTTCCGCCGATGTAAGTTCCTCGCAGATTGTTCTCGGTGACGCCGTACCCATGTGTTGCCGCGCCAGTAAACGGTTCAGAGGCGGCGTACTTCCTGCCATCTACCATGTGGGCCAGGAATAACCCCATACTCTCGCCGGTTTGGCGCAGTGGCTGGATGCGGTCGAGGTACATGCTGAATGTTATGGCCTTGCCGGAGGCCGTCTGGTCGCCCGATTTAAGGCTTACCGTCTGCTTAGTGCCAAGCGTTCCGCCGATGGCCCCCACGAGGTTCGCGAGGCCCTTCGCGTCGATTAAAAACGATCCCTCTGAATAAGATGACGCACCAAGCGGGCAATTCAGGCGATTGATGTTCGACGGGTCGATGCCCGCGACCGATGCGATCTCGGAAACTTCAGGCGTGCAATGGAGAACTGGAACCTTAGTCGATCCGATATATATCCCGTTTGGCGTCATTTTGTTGCCGCCCCGCCCGGTGCCACATTGCTGTTCGGGGGTTGAGCGTATGGCGTGGGCTTGGTCTGGATCATCGGGTTAGCCGGGGCCGCAATCGTACCGTAGGACGCATCCTCAAATGCCCCTCCCGAACCGGATGCTGCGGCTCCCTTCATTGGAATGACCAATTCATAGTCCCACATGATGCCGAATTCCACGGTCGAATTGTCCGGGGCCAGTTCCGGCGAAAGTATGGTCTGAACGCGCCGCGTCATGTAAGAGCCGGATTCCAGCCGCGCCGTCGGGAACGTCGGCTGCTTTTTAGCCATCGCGGCGTGCCCTTTGTGGGTGACCACGACATAAGGATCGTGGGCCTGATAGACCGACTGGCCGCCTCCCAGCATGGCCGACGGCACAATCACTACGCCTGTATCGACAGCCCATTCGTAGGTGTCCTTGTACGCAAGGTACGGAGAATTTGGATTCTGGCCGGTTGACGGGCCGCCGCCGGAAGGCGTATTGCTTGCGGTCCCCACTGTGACTATCGCTCCGGAAATGTTGATCCCAGAACTTCCCGCCACGGGGGGGGCGTAATTGCCGATGCAGGGTGAATACCACAGCGTAGTCGCCGCCTGAAGCAGCGCCGATCCATACGGGCCAAGCGCAACCTGGTTGTTGCTGGTGGGGACGCCCGTAAAAAGCTTTGTGCTCGCCGGGTAAATACCGTTCGGCCCGGAGGTCAATGCAATGACCATCGTTGTCAGGGAAAGGCTGCACTCCTGCCCGTACAGATCTTCGCCAACGACGCCTCCGACTATGATTTCTTGATTGAAATTCATCCGAGAATTGGCCATCGCCAGTAACTGCGAAAACACCTGAAGTTTTGTGGCCAGCTTATGCGTTTTGGCGGATGCGCTGAAGCTGTTGTACCACTTGTAATTGTCCATGGATGTTGCAAAGTGCGCCGACGCGCTGACAATCGGGTTCGGCAGGTTCGCTGCGGGCATTTCCTCATCGGTGATGACAAACGCCAGCGTAAGGCCGTCAGGAGAGATCGTAAACTGCGGTGCCTTGCGCCGGAACCCGGTCGGAATAGGAAACCACGCGAGGCCACGAAGGGAATCCGGATTGGTAGTGGGCTTTGTCGTGAAACTGCCGCTGGTCGTAAGCGTAGTGAGGAAGTGTTCGTCCATCGAGAATATACGGGAATAGTTGAACTGAAGGACGGAACTGCTCTGCGAACAGGCCGTGAACATCTGGTAGCTGATCGTGAAGGTAACGAGGCATAAAGGGCCGGTTCCCCCCAGCATGACAATATCGCACTCCTGCGGCAGGGGGCCATAGGAATTGTCCCCGCTTGGAATGTCGGCCTCCGAGAAAGGGCCTGCCCCGAACACAAACTTCAGCGCTCCACGTGGAACCATCAGGGAGTTTCGTATCAGCGCAGGGTCGCCGGTGACCAGACCGCGAACCGTCAGAAGCGTTTTGGTCAGCATCAGATTGGTGCCGCTGGGATCGTAAACAGCGGAATTGTTGAACGCCACAATGTCCAAGCCGGTAGGGGAAGGCCCGGTATTCGGGCTTCCGATGTATACGCCGTTGTACAAAAAATAGCTTCCGTTCGCGCTCATGTGCCCTCGTTTTCATGAAGCTGTTTAATGGTCAAAGGCTTAAGGCCATGCAATCCGGATCGCTTCATCCAGTGCGGGTTTCCGGTCTTGGTCAAGTGCTTTTCGGATACCTGTTTTTCAAACTTTTCCTCCCACATCTGTTGCCTGTCCGCCTTCTGTCCCTTTTTCGGGTGAACATTGGCCAGGCCGTCAATGAATGTCAGGAAGCCATTGGCCTTGCGGATGGACTGGGGCGACATTTTTTCCAGCAGCCGGTTGGTCTTTTTAATGTCATCTTTTGTCTCGCCGGTGTGTTTCGCGATTTTCTCAAGGATATTTTTGTGCTCATCGGCCTGCTGTTTCCTCTTGACCACATGCGCTATTTGCGCACCGTGCGGATGGGAAAGGGAAGTCGCGTGAACGCCAGCGGCGTCCTTGGCTCTCAATGCACGCACAATCTTCGACGGGCCAAGATTTGTAGAGTCACTCCATCCCCATTTTGACCAATCGTGATTCAACAGCGTATACGTTCCGGTTCCGATGGCCCTTCCAATTCCGTGCAATATTCCTCCCGCTTCCGACGCTCCTTTTCCAATCGCGTGCCATTGCCATGGGCCTCCCAAATCTTTCCAAACGGTGCCAGCGACGCTGGCCGACTCGCCCGCTCCCTTGATGAGGTGGTTGGCGATGGCGGCGAGATACGGTATAGCTGGCTGGATTGTATGGATCAGATCAACCATTGAATTATTCAGCAGTTTAATATCGGGAGCAAAATCGTTCTCAAGCTCTGTCTTGAATCCGATCCAAGCCTCGCCGAGCTTGAGCGTGGAGGGTGCGAGCTTCGATCCCACTTGAAGTTGAAGCATTTTATTCTGCATGTCCAGTATGCCTTCGACGGCCCCCATGGCTCCCATTCCGCCGCCCAGCGATTCATTGAAGTGCAGAAGATGTGTGGTGGCGCCACCAAGGGCCTTGATGAATCCGATTGTCGCCACCATGCCCAACGCCGCCATTCCCGCGCCTCCCAGCGCGGCCACCCCCAGGCCCTCTATCAGGCCGGACGCACTCCCGATCAGGCCGCCGGTTGTCCCCGTTTCGGCGCTGCCGAGGGCCCCGCGCAGAAGACCGGAAAGATTTTGTGCCGACCCTTTAAGTCCGCTTCCGATTGCGTCGAGATGCCCAGACGCTTTTAAGACAGTTGCGCCCAAGCCGCCCGCATTCACTCCAAGCCCATCAGAGGCGCCAGCCTGAAACGCTTCAGCCACTGCGTCTTTGAGGGACGCGGCGGCGTTTTTAACATTTATCGGTTCGGCCTCAAGCTCGATTTTTCCTTTTAGTTTTGTATCGGCCATCTCATGTCACCCCCGGATAGGCGAACGTGTACATGCAGGAATAGTGTCTTCGCTGCATATACCATCCGTCTTCCTCTCCGTCCGATTCGGGAGCGTCTATTCCCTCCGGGACAAACGGCCCGGCGAGAGAGCCGCCCAGTGTATTCGCCAGAACCGCGGAATCCACCATATCAATGTATGACATAAGCCCGTTGGACGCATTGGAAAGCGCCGTCACTTCATCCTGCTGCCGATCTACGACCATCTGTGTGAAAACACAGACCGAAACATTGAATACCGCCTTCCCCCAACCCTCCGCACCTTCTTCGTTCGTCTGGCTACCCGGCACGACCTGAACGTACAGAGTCCCCGGCGGTTCCTCCATGAATGACGGGACAGAGGTGGCGAATACGTCGGCCCCGGCAAACGCCGGGATGCTCCCGATGGCCGAAATGAGTGTCGATATGATATTGGATCGCGTTGTATTCACCGGTCACCTCATGTCGTAATCAGAGAATCCGGGATCGTGGGAGAGGTAGAGTTCGGAATAATGATCCCCAACTGATCCAGATTGAAAACGCGCCAAAGCCACGTCTGCAACTTGCCAGCGTAGTTGTTGGACATGGAAACGTTAAACGTATCGCCGATTATAAACGGCGTCTGGGCGGGCGGGATCGCCATCCATGGCCCGTAACCAAGCTGTGACATAGGGGCGATGACCACATCATCAATGTTCACGGTCGTTCCGCTGCTTAACGCGGTCGTAAGCGCGATGGTGAATTTGTAGTCGGCAGCGAGCCTCGCCGGAGTCGCGAACACGGTGGATTGAAGCGAAAAACTTGTGGTCTGGGATGTCAGTGGAACCGAAACGCTCCCGCCGGCAATGCCGATGGAAAGCACCCCGGCGGCCGGAACCGCCGAGACGGACACCCGCGCGCAGACCACGTAGACCGTGGACGGATTCAGGAATGACGTTACGTCCTGCTCGATGCTCGTAAGCTCGGTTCCGTTGCCGACAAAGCCCAGGCTGTATGATCCGCGGAAAGGCGTTGCGGACTGAACAACGGTGGTGCCCGCGGTTCCAGTTACAATTGTCCACCCGGTCGGCTCAAGCGGAGATCCGGACCACGCCTCGAAGTTTCCGTTCGTCAGATAGTCGCCCGATGTACCGTTGCTGTCCGGATTCAAAACTGTAATGGAAAGCGATGCCCCGCTGCCGCCTGGCCACGAGGGATCAGTCATGGATGGCGCTGCAAGGGCACCGCTTGCCGTGAATACCTGATTCGCTGGAGAGTAGGACGCTCCATTTCCCTGTCCGTCCTGCGTGCAGACAACTGAAACCGGCTCGTCGTACACATACTGCATCGACTGGCCTGCGCCATTTATCAGGCCGATGATTATCTCCGCACCCGTCTCCGGCGGGGATGTGAAGCTTGAGGAAACCACGTTGGCATTGATCGTCTGCGACGCGGAAACCATCTGGGCTATCAATTCCGCGAGTATGGCCGAGTTCGAGTTGCTTGATAACTGAACGTCCGCAAGAACCATCTGTTGCGCCGTGCTGGTCGCATACGTCACATAGTTGCCTTTTATGTTCTGGATAAGCGAGGAGGCGTTCTGTGAATCGGAGGCTACTGTCCCTATGTCCGCAATATCGGATGCGAACTGCGCGACGATATTCGATTCGTAGGCGGGCAGCGATGTGTTTTGCCAAGATTCCCCCGCGAGGAAGGCACCGGCACACACGCCGAATCGCGTAAAAAGGCCTCCGGTTCCGGTAAGTGGTATCGTCATATCATCCGCTCCATCTTCTGCGCCGCCTCGGCGGATGCCTGTTCAATTTTCATCTTCATACACTGCCTCGCTGCCGCGTCCCGGTCAACTCCCGCATCACACAGGATGTTGAATATCGCGTCCGGGTCGGCGTTTAACGCGGCGCTGATCGCACGCATCATATCGAGAACTCTCTGCGCCCGCACCCGCCCGCACCTGTGCCACAGCATCAGGCAGTCAGCGGGATCGTCTGGGATGAATCCGAAGGTTCCGGCGACTTCGGCAATGGCGTCTCCACCAGGTTTTTTTTTATGTCCGCCATAAACTCGTTGAATCGATGCGCGACATACGTTGCCTGCGTGGATGACAGGCCGGGAATGTTAAGTTTTTCTTTCCAGAAAGCCGCCTCCCTGCGAACGGCATCTTCGCCACCGCTGGCTCCGGTAAGCGCGGACGCCAACTGCAGCGCCGTATCGATGGCGTCGAGAGAAACGCAAGTTCCGTCGAGCTTCTCAACGATGAATGGCTGATCCTGTGGTATTTTCATGTGATCCTCAATTGTACGTAGTTGTGTATATAACATCCGTCTTCTCGGGCGGATTCGATGTATTGGTCATGGCAATCGCCGTCACCAGACGAACCGGGTTCTGATTGTACTGGAACCCACGGATGTCTATCGCGTTCGGCTGAATCCAGCATAGCGGATAGATGCGGTTCTGGCTTCCGGGCAGCGTCGCGAGAAACTGAAGGGACACGGGCAACATTTGCGTTCCAACGCCGCCGGACTCGCCGTCAACGGTCACTCCCTTCACGTAGTTCCGCAGATCGATAAGCTGATTGATGTCGAAATTCACCAGCGGTATGCGCAGCATGTGTATCTCGCCGAGGGTATACGGAGGCAGGAAAAGGCTGGGGCCGAAATCGGAAATGGTTGGCCGGTACTGCTCCCATTGTTCGGTGATGTTTACCGAATCGGCGGTGTCGCTCGTGCCCAGCACGTTGAACGTGGTCGCAGCGGTCACGGGATAGCTGCCATTGTTGAGCGTTGCCTCCCCCCATCCCACATTGCACGGGCCAAATGGAACGAAAGATTTTCCGGATCCGGGGATTGCCATTTTCAGGCTCCTTTCATCGCGGCCCTGACGATCTGGGCCTTATTCTCGCTGTTATTGTAGTCTATGATCGGTCTGGCTGGAATAGTTACACCCTTCCAAGCCATGATGTAATCTTTTCCCTGTACCAAACCTTCCGACTTGGGGTTAGTGCCATTAACGTGCAGCCGAACCGCTTTGCGCGTCAACGGAATAAAATTCGGCCCCTTGGTCTTTGCTCCAAGCTGCTGATAGATGGCATATTTTTCCGGCGTGCCGACCTCGGACACGATTTTAAGACGGCCTTTGCGTTCGATATGAGAAAAAAAGGAGGCCTTCAGTGCCCCGGTGTTGCGAAGCGGCCTTCCGCCGTTTCGATACGATTGCCGGATCGCATACCCTGATTTGGTTTTGTATTTACCGGATATGTCCTTCAGCGGCTTCCATGGCTCGCCCGGCTGGCCACCGCGAACAAAGGCTTGATTCACCTGCTCTCTCTGGGCTGCGGATACGCGCTTTGCGGCCCCTTCCAGAAACTTGGCACTGATCGCGATGCGGCTCCCTTCGTCGAATTTTATTGTCACACTTCCGGCCATGGAGATCCCCTTAAAAGTTATTGAATGGATTGTTTCCGTAGCCACCGTATCCGGAGTCAGCCCCGACCGCCCCGGCCCCGCCCGGCATATTCACAGTCAGTGTTCCGGTAGCGCCGCCAAGTATCGGAATCGAAGCGAGTGGCGTTATGTTGGACGCACCGGTGAACGTGATGGACGCCTGCGAAATAACGTCGGCGGATCGGTTCACCTGAACATTGAGCACGCGCTTGCCGGTGCGAAGCGCTTCCAGAAGTTTATCCGAGCGGTCAATCTGCGATTCAATGAACGCCGGAATCTTTTTTCCACGCCGGGCGTACATATTTCGCATCGCGATATCGCACACGATTCGCGTCACGAGCGTATCGCCGGTGGATTGAAGAGCTTGGATGTCTGAAACGGTGTAGATGGAACCCTGAAGCACAGCGGCATTAAATTCGTAACTGCCGTCCGACAACGCCACATTGACAACGGACGAATCCAGCGTTCCGCTGTTATCGTCCGTGGAGAGCTGCGCAATGAGGCGTGAATCGTACCTCGCCTGAAGATCGGAAATCTGTGCGTACACGTTCAGGCCTCATCAGGTGCTAACTCCGGGATCGGTAATCAGATACGCGCCATAGGGGTTGGTCAACGCTTCGACCTGGTCAACGTTGACCTCGATGTAGAAGCCGTTCCTGGATTCGTCGCGGTAGGTTTTCACCTTCCAAGCTCCGAATCGGAAGATCGTCATCGTGTTCCGCGTCTGGCGTCCCGGCCCCTCGATGTAATGGACAAGGATGTGGTTATTGTCGGCAAGGAACGTAAGATTGTCGGTCAAGCCCTTTTCCGCCGAGTTTTGAACGGTCGGGACGACGATTACGTCCATATCAGCGTACCGCGGCGGCATGCCGAATGACCGGCTGACACGCGGCGTCATGCCGCCCTGGGTCAGGTATCGTCCGCCCATGTCGTAGACCAACTGCGGCGCGACTTCCGGAGAAGCCATGATTCGCGATGCAACCGTCGGCCCCATTACAACGGTGGTCGCTCCCAGTCCGAGATTGGAAAGAGCCACATTATTGCTGGCATTCTGGAGCGCCTGGGCGATGTAACGGTTGGTCGCGGACGCGGTGTCCAACGTACCGGAACCGCCGTTGGTCAAGCTCTCAAAGCTTCCATTGTTGGTCACAACGGATGTGCTAAATAGTTTGGAAATAACGCGGTAATCCTGTGCCGTGCGCTGCAGCGTGTTGAGGAATCGCGTAATGGATTGCGTCAACTGCAATACCTCATCCGCGTTCTCCGCGACTTCATCAGGAAGAAAATCACGCACGCCATATTTTATGGTCTGGTAGGTAGCGGTCGTGAAACCCTGTTGTGCATCAGTGGCCACCGCACCGGGAGCGCGAACGAGGTTCGGGTTGTTGATTCGGGCCTGGTCGCCACGGGCGCGAACGAAATAAACGTTGGATCGTTTCGGCACCGTCAACACCGGGGCGATGCGCTCGGCCACAAAGTTGGCTTCGTCCACCGAATAATCGACCATGAAATCTTCCATCGCGGTATTGATGTGGGTGTCCACGATACCGGGGTAGACTTCCGCGTATCGGTTTACCTTTTTCATGGCCTTGGCGCGGAGAGGCTGAGGAATCCTTGACCAAAGCTCGGCATACGATACGCGGCGTCCGTCGGCGGTTCGGCAGAGAACCGACGGATCGTGCTGAAGCGGCGTGGATATTGGATCGCCGGTGGTGAAATTATAACGCCGCCCGGTGGCCGCATCAGTACGGATAACTTCCAGATTTTCGCCCGGTATATAACTCATTTGAGGTCACCTCTGTTAATTAGACAATTTTCACATGATGAACCGCGCCCGCGGCGCTCGCGCTGCTCTCAGCGATGGCATTGACGGTGGCGGCTGGGCCGGTGTACGTCGTAACCGCAGTTCCGGTAATGCCGCTTCCGGCATTCGTGATAGTAGGTGTTCCGGTCAGCGCTCCGGTAGAGCTAACGTCTACCGTCAGTTCCGCCGCAGTCGTGGTTCCGGAGCTTCCCGTTACGCTGAATGTCACGGTGCCGCCGGGATTCGGGAAGTTCTGGCCTGCCGCCGTAATGGACGCCGCCGTAACGGCTCCCGAAGTGAGCGTCACATTGAACGTCGCGCCGGAGGCATATTGAGAAAGCGGAATACCGCGTCCCTGCGCATCGCTGGTAAGCTGCTGGCCCGCAGTCCACGCCGATCCGGCGGTCAACTGCGTAGTTCCCGCGGTCGCCACGTCCGCACCCTGTCCCAAGGGAGCGTTGGTTGTGATGTCGGAAAGGACGCCCTGGGCATCCTGTCCGGCTGTGGCCAGAACAACCGTCCTGGGGCCCTGGCTTTCGCTGGAATCAATTACCACGAACAGCCACGCGCCGGGGGCGGCGGTGCCGAGTACATCCGATTCAACTAGCGCGGAATTAGCATGAGGCATAAATCACCTTTTTATGAGTTTTGTTCCATGAATGCACGCCCGGCGGCAACCGCGTCGCCGCCAAAACGCTGAATGTTTTCCCGAATGAATTTGTCCATCGCTCCGGCGTCCACTTCCTTTCCGGCGCCAACGGACTCGGAATAGGTGGCGAACCCGCCGTCCACCAATGCGGATTCGGACGGCATACCGATAAGACCTGTAACAGCCTTGAAGTGTTCCTCACGCATGGCGGTGGGAAGCTTCATGATATGATCGACCTGCTTGACCACATCGAGACGACCAGGCGGAATGCGAAGCTCGGCGTAGCGGGCGCGCCACATGCTGCGATCACGCGCTCGCTCTTGATCTCGTTGCGAAGCCTTGAGCTTCTCTACCTCAAGCTCAAGCTCCCTGGTGCGCTGAAGCTGCTCGGCATAATTGCCTTTTTCGTCTTCATCCGACCAGTTCCCCTTCATCTTGGTACGGGGATACCGGCCGTCTTTTTTTCGTTTAACTCCGGCACCCGAAACCTTGCTCCACATCGCCTTCAATGCCTCTTGCGACATTTCCTTGTATTCCGCTTCGGCGTGCTTCATCAGCTTTTCACGCAGAGAATCCTCGGATTCGTCATCCTCATCCGGATCACTGCGTGCGTCGTCTTCCGCATCCTTTCCTCGTTTATCGTCGTCTTTCGGATCGTCGCCGGGGTTGCCTTCCTTCGGCTTTTCCGCGAACCCGCGTTCGTCGGCCTGCTTTTGGGCATCAGCCTTCAGTTTGGTAACCTCATCGTTTCCTTCTTCGTATGGCTCCGCGGCTCCGCTCACGCCGTCCGCGCCGAGTTCCTCAAGAAGCCCATCCAGTGAAGATTTGACGGCGGATTGGATCGCCTGCTTTATCTCTTCGCTTAACTCGGCGTACTTGGCACGTGGCATAAGAATCTCCTTGAATTTATTGGTTCTTTCAGCGTAATGGATGTCCGGAAGAGCCTTGAGCCATCCCGGCCTTCCGCCCAGCAGCGCCATATATTCGATTCGCGGTACCGTCATACTCGGCTCGCATGATCGATTCGGCCACCGGTTCGATGTCAGTTCGTCCCGCCATTGCTCCGGGACATCCACATAATCGGCGTAGAGAAAACCGGTTTTCGGGTCGAACTGGAAATTGTCCAAAAAGAAAACCGCCGGTTTTTCCTGTCCGGATTCCTCATCGTTGTGACCGACCCCGACCTTCGGAAGTCGGTGGAACTTATCCTTGAGTTCCTTTTGATCCGCGACACATCGCTGCATCCATTCGGCATCGATGGTCATGGGCGATTCGTCCTTGCGCTCATGGGTCGCAAAGATAGGGATATGCAGGAAAGAAAACAGGCCGTTTTTCTGGCGCTTAATTTTCGGCTTGAACTGCTCGAAATACTTTATAACGGCCTTCATATTTTCCCGCAGTCGCTCTATAGATATGGCGAGTTCGTGGCAAAATATCGGAAAGAGGATCAAAAAACGCGCATATTATCCGCAATCCATGCGGGTTTCGTGAAATATCTGTTTGTGGCAGAATTTTGAAGTGCCTTCGGGAGGGAAGTTTTTTATGCAGATTCAGATTCCGAATCCCGGATCGGGGTAGACGCCGGAATCAATGAGCTTCTGGCGGATGCCGTTTTTACTGCGTATCCGGGAATGGTTCAGGGTTCTCTTTCCGGACAGCAGGCCCATTCTCTCCGCTGTGTCCCACGTTATGGCGGTCGTGCTTGCACGGCAGTTGTAGCCGTTCGGAGGCGTGATGATCGACCACACCGGATCGCGTGGCGCGGCAAGATAGCCGTCCATCTGCCAGTGAGGCCTGTCCGGGTTCGGGTAAAGGCCGTTCGGGTTGCCGCGCGTGCGGTTGTCGTGAACCTCATCCAACCGCAGCAATGCGACGAATTCTCCCATTTCCCCGGCAACCTCATCCACGTGCGCCTGATTGAACGCCCGGCTCAGGTTGGTGCGGAGAACGGTTTCGGCGTGCGAATCTGAAATTGCCTTTGCGGCGCGGACAAACTCGGAGACGGGCACTGACTTCCCGGCAGCAAAGTCGGCAATGCGGCGTTTGAACAGTTCGACAGTTTCCATTTTTGTCACGCCCGTGATCCAGAATGCGCGCTTGCGTGCCAGAAGAGACAGTTCCTCCACGCGCCGATCAGGAATCGATACCCGTGAAGTCATGAAACGGACAGCCCTTTCAAAGGGAGAGATTTTGAACATTGCGTCATCGGCGTAGTGGGATCGAACATGGCCAGGGCGATGCAAGCGCGACGGGTCGAGCACACGAGCGGAGGCTACGCCAGCTAGCATTGATATGAATATGGCCCGACGCAGCCCGTCCTCGAACTCCCGCCACGCCGAATCGTCCTTCCCGGCTATGGCGGCGGCCAGCTTTTTATTGAGCGTCTTTTCGCCGGCGGACTGGATCGCTAGCATCCTGCGATAATACGGCGATGCCGTTCTCATTTTGCATTCTCAAATAAACTGTCCATACTACCGCCGAAATCCTTTTGCGACGGCGTTTCCGGCATGGGAAGAGCGCTCGACCAGTCGTGAAGCTCTTCGCCTTCCACCGGCAGTGGCGCGCCGCACATATCGTATACCCACTTGCGGGAGACCGGCAGTTGGAATTGCTGCGCCAGTTGGGCTTTTTTGACCCGCACTTCCTCATCGCGCGAAGTGTCAACGAACCGGAACTTCAATCCGGGCTTGTTCAGGCCCCAGTTGTAAAAAGTGATACGATTGACTATTTCCCGCGTGATCGTCTCTTCGAGGATGGAGCGGTCGTAGTCCGTGTAGATTGTGGCATTCTCTTTTCGTGCGTCCGCCAACCCGCTGCCAAGGCCGTCCCCGGTTTTCTGGTTCGCCTGCTCTTCTCCCTGTATGTACAGCCGTATACCGGACTCGGCCCACTGAATGAAGCGGTCGAAAACTCCCGCGGACTCGCTGATTCCGGGCATTTTAACGAAATCAATTCCGAAGTTTCCTCCCGGCGCGGAATCGGAGCCGGGCGGTACAGGCAGGATTCCCATCGCATCCCGATTCATGCTCTGGATGAAATTCTGCATGGCGTTCAACTGCGCCGCGTTCCCCTGCTCGATCTTTCCCATCGCGAATCCGATCACGAACCTCTCTATGAACGTCACCCACATCTTTGCAACGCCGGTCTTGAGTATCCAGTATGGAAATGATCCGTCGCGGCATCCCCGCCCTCGGTACATATAATCGGCCTGCACGCCCATGTAAAATTCGCCGTCGTCCGGCTCGTACCGATGCAGGACAAGCCGAGTCATTTCGTCCACCGTCATGCGCCTGCCCGCCCACTGATCGCGAATGGTCAGCATGTATGGCCATCCCCATCGGTCGAACTGAATTTTATCCCCGTTTATCAGCCGGTACCCCGCGATCACCCAGCGTCCGCGCTGGCGGTCGTAATGCCAGAATAGCTCGGCTGCGCCAAGTCCACGGAATACGCCCCATTGCAAGGCTCGAAATCCATCGATGAGCCTGCTGCTGGTCTTTAATATCGCCGTTACCTCCTGCGCCAACGGCTTTTTACCGGTTTCATCGTCGCTGTCCGGAATTATCTCCCAATCCAGCGAGATCGGAGCGAGCATTCGGCGCTGCAGCGGCTGCATGACATACGGATCACGCAGCATCTGGTTAGCCATGATGCGATTTGTGCGGTACGCATAGTCAGCGTTCATCAGCACGTTTTTCCCCATCTGGAGAAGCGCCGTGAACATCTGCATTGCGTCCCCGCCCCACAGTGAATCGGGGGACGGCGATGGCGTCTGGTTGTAATCCGGCGTAACCCTCGGCGGGTTGTCCATGGGATTAAACGCCGGATTTTTCGACGGGTCACTGTTGTTCGGAGTCATGGGACATCCCCGCATTCATAAAAAGGTTTTCGCGCCAGGACGGCTCGCGGTATCCCGCGGACACCGATTCGCCCGTCGGGCTCCATTGCTCATTGTATATCAGGTACCGCAGCGCATCGACTGCGTGATCGTCTTTCTTCAGCGGTTCTTCACGTATATTGACTCCCAGTCTTTTGGAGGCCGGAGGTACGCGATAGTTTTGGATCTCCCGTATCAGGTTCACGCAGTCCGATGAAATCAGAAGTCTGGGCTTGCGTCCCGCCACCGGCGTAAGCCATCGCGTGACCGCTTCAATCGACGGCCAAACGTCTTTCTTGGCTTTGTTTGTCGGCCAGCCGCCTTGCGCGAATACCGCCCGATCCTCGGCGTTCTCCGGGTCAGCCCACGTGCGCAGCGGCCTGCGACGAAATAACCTGACGGCGCGAGCGAGATGGGCAGACGCCAGGGTCTCGCGATGGTATTCCTCGTGGAACACGAAAATGTCGCCATCCGCGTCCCGAGTTGCCCACAACATGCAGAAAGGATTGGTAAATCCCCAATCTATCGAGCATATCCATGTCGGCTGCGCATTGATCCATGATTCGGGTCGTGGAGCGACGACATGGAGAGCGCGGGAAAACATCGAGAATATCGTGCCGGAGAAGGCTGCGAACTCGCCGCGCAGCCGCGTAGCCCGGAAAGCTTCGTTTATTCCCGATGCAAATGAGTCTACCCATTTATCGTCAAGCTTCCCGCGCTTCCCTCGATACGATCTGGACGCTCGATTATCGTCAATATCGAACCGAAAGAATTCCCACGAATCCGGGGGATTCTGGAATTTATTTTCAAGGAAACCATCCGGAGAAAGCGGGGTCAGTGTATACCGGATCGGAGATTTGTAGTCGCGCGTGCGTGCGTAAATTTCCTCGAACAGATACTCATCGATCTGCTCATCAATCCAGCACATCCCGATGCTTCTTCCCTGCAGCGCCGCCCGTCCCTGCTCGGCGGATTTGATTTCTATCACCCACCCGTTACGCAGGATCACGGAGGACGGGAAGCGGCGTTTTGCGTCATACCACACATAATCACGGATGGCGGAAGGCGACACGTACCGGGACAGTTTCTCGCCCCATGCTATGCCGCACGCCATTTCATAGTTTGTCCCCACGATCCAGGCCGGGCATCCGAACCTCGGAGGCTTCGACCGAAGCATCCCGGCCATCCACTGGGCACCGCATTCGCTCTTGCCCGATCCGTTTCCCCCCAGCGCGACAGCCACCTGTTTTCGACAGTCAAGAAAGCGTTCCTGTGACTCTGAAATAGGGCCTGGAATATCGATCCTATCATCCGCGGACGCGTTATTAAATGCGCGTCGCGTAAAAAACTTCACAGTGGAAGGGCTAATCACCGGAGTTCTCCCCTCTTTGTTCTTCCAGCACCCTGCGTGCCTCTTCAACTTTTCGCACCACGTTCCAGTCCATGGCCCACCGGTACTTGGTCTGCATCCCGGCCAGAGCCGTTGCCGAAACTTTTGTCTTTCCAAGACATATATCGTCCAGGCGGTCAATTATTTCCAGCAGGTGCCGATTGTTTTTTCGGTGGAACTCGCTGACCATATCATCAACCGCCGAATCAAGGCGCTTTTTGAATTCAGGGGATTTTGACCATCGAATCAGCGTGGCACTGGATACGCCTATTTCCGCCGCCGTTTCCCGGAACGACCTTCCAGACGCCATCAGCATGGCGGCTTTGCGCTTCCATATCGTGCGGCTTATGCAGGCGCGTTTAATTTTCGGTAATTCGTCCATCGACGCTTGGCCTCATTTTGTTCACACGCTCCATGAATCTATCCACCTTTTGAACGCGATACCGCGCCTGGTTGTAGCTCATGCGAAACACGGACGCAACTGTTTTGAGAGGCATTCCTTCCTGCCTGAACGCACACCAGACCCTCATGTTCCTGATCCCGCATGATGCGTTCATGAGCGACTGAATATCGTCAATCATAACTTTTGCTCTTCCATATACATAGCCCGCATGGACAGGTCATCGCCTGCGCACTCCGGGCACAGTGACTTCCGGCTGTCCGGCATACCGTTCATCACCATCCCACAGCGCGAGCAGTATCCGGCCCTGTTCGGCTGTGCGGAGGCGGGACGGCACACCTGCAACAATCGCCGCCGCGATCCGTCGAAACAAACGATGCGCTTCATCAGGCACCTTTGACTTTCGCCAAATTCGGGTTTTTCGACTTAGCCGCAGGCGAAGCATGGCGAGCACCCGCGGCGAGAATCTTACGCGCGGATTCCATGCTGACGCCTTCTTTCTTGGAAATATGCTTGGCGATTTTCTCGAAGTGTGACATGTGTTTTCTCCTTGTTATTTTGGTTGAACGAGGGCGGACGTTCCTGCGGAACTTTCGGCTAGAATCCGGTATAGCACTCCGGTAGGTCCATTCAGGGTGATTTGCATGGTGGCTCCCGCGGGAAACGGGAAATGGAACCCCGGCGAGTCGATCAGAAGGTGGCCGTCCGGGGTTCCGAATTCTGTCCCGGCTATGACGGTGACAAAATTCGTCGCCTCGCCTTCAAACGACGGAACCGTGGCCCTCTGTAGCTCGAAAAGGGAATCAATGGGATTTGGACCCTGATTAACGACTGTTACCGTGATCGCGCCCATGGCCGAGTCCCCTTCGACCTGGATAAGCGTCGTCGTGACGGAGGCGGGAAGGTTGATTGTGCTCATAAAAGTCCTTTCATTAATTACGACTAAATGCCCCGGCAGAGCGCTGCACGACGCCGGTTCCGGCAAAGCTCCCGGCCTGACGGCCCACTGTGGGCATTACCAGTCCCGGATTCACCTCACGCGGGCCGATGTTCGGCGTCGCGAGATTACGCGGATTGCCGTCAATGTCAAAATCTGGAACAATTGCGCCTGCCAAGGATATATTGCCCTTTTGGTACAGATTATCTCCGCTGACTGGAACATATTCAGACGACAGTGCACCCGGTATTTCTGCCGGCGACGCGTCATTCCATTGTCCGGTAGATGTTCCGACTGGAAATGCTCCATACGTATAGGCATTATTGGCAATCTGAGCGAACGCCTCATAATGTCCGCTCCCCATCACTACATCGGTATTCATCACAAAGTTTGAGTTCCTGACTGAAACATCCGTGGTGGGATGCTCAATCATAAAACATGAATTTGCCGCCGTGTCCCAATTTCCAGAGAAAGAAAACCTGCAAAAATCAGCCGAGAAGTTCTGGAAATTCGGAGGCGGTCCTCCGTTGACGTTAAGCGATACGACTGTATGAGTATCAAGGTTATTTAAGTCGACGTCGCAGTTGACCATCCACCCAGCGTACAGGACTTGGTCCGCCGAGTAGCCGCTATAGGTCTCCACCTGTGACCCGCTAAATGACTCTTTCCATTTGCAGTTGACCCAAATTGTGGCGAATGACCCAAAATAGAATGGAATTACATTGGCGTTCAGAGATATTCCTGCTGGCGCGGGATCACATCGCGTGCCAAAGAAAATGCAAATTGCATTTTCCGGACTTGGAAGGGCAGGCGGCGACGATAAAACCAATTGAGAAGCATCTGGCGATAAGCACCGCGTTTGTTGCGAGAGCTTTAGGTTTCGCACATGCACCAACGAAAATAGTGCGCCATGAGACAAGACTGCCTGACCATTAGAAGAATAATTGTTCGCGGGCGGCGTCGCACTGGCCGCCGGAAGAGCGCCAGCCACGCTTTCCGGGCCATCATGGTAAATCTCGACGCCGTTGCCCTCTGTGAAGTTGATTATTGAAGCGGAACCTGATCCAGACGCGCCGCAGAATCCGAATTTTACGTTCTTGGTAGCGAATATTCCGCCGGTATAACCAAGTGGTGAATCCAGCCATCCAATAAGATGTGCGTCGGAAAAATATGCTTCGACGTTTTCAAGATAAGCGGCGTCCGTGCCTGATGTCCAAATAAAGAACGGTATATTCTCGCTGTTTCCGCCCGCGCCGCCGACGCCAGAAACTCCCCATCCATCGGCTCGTATATTCTTCACGCAGCAGCCGTCTACGTTGTTAATGTTAATTCCGTTCAACGTACCTGTGATTATATACTCGCTCGGTGGCGGCGCTGTTGAGGAATCACCAGTGTTGAAGTAAATCGTCGAGGTTGCGGAGTCAAAATACCATGTACCAACGCTAGCCTCGCAGGCAGCTAGAGTTGTCATGGCCCAAAGAGGAAATAAATTCGCTCCAAGGGTCGCGGTAAAATATGACGACAATCCTGATAGCGTCTGTGGAAGTGCGCTTCCGGTCAGTCGGAAGTAACCTACTGAATTTGATGCAACTGTGACGCCCCAGGTCGTGCCAGATGTAAGCGCCCAGCCAGAAGTTATCTTGCCAGCGAATGCGTTAAAAAATGGCTTCGGCCCGGTCCCGTAGCACGAAAGTGTCACGTTGGGAACGGATAGTGTGATGCCAACCGTTTCGTTCCATTCATCGCCGCAGAGAAAACTATATTCCGTGTCAGACGCCAGAGAAGATTGAACCTTGGCTAACGTTTTCCATGGAGACGCCTGCGTTCCAGCGTTGGAGTCGTTCCCGGTCGAGTTCGAGACATAGTATCTCTTTGAACGGGGCGCGTCGCAATAACCTTTCAGATACGCCATTCGAGCGTCGTAGTTTCTCAACCACGCGTAGGTCCATGCTGGAGGAACCGCGCCGAGTTGCTGTTGATATGTCAATGCCATCGTCTTGTCCTTACGCTACCGAATACCCCGCCGCCTCGATTATCCGTCCATTGAACGAACACCCGCGAGCCTTGATCACGGGCCACTGGCTGGCCTTGATGATCGGCCAATCACCCGGCGCGGGAATCGTGCCTAGCACACTTTCAATCTCGACAGTCCAATCGCAATATTCTGGTGCCGCTGATGCGTCTATCAGCGTCCCCGCCTCAAGATGACCGCCGGAAACCAATACCGTTCCCACATTCGGGCCGCCCGCACCCAGACGCAAAAATGTCCGCGGAGGGCCGCCGTTCTGGTTGACTCCCCGGATCATGGCTTGGCCTCCCTGATCCAGAGAGATGCAGACCTTGTTGTTTTGCCCGTGCGTGATGTTCTCCCAGACATGCCCGACGCTCTGATCGTTGCAAACCTGAATGCCAATGGGTGAGCCGTCGAACGTGACATTTTCCATGATTGAAAGGTCGCTATTCCACCCGCTTGGCTGCGAAGGCTTTCCGAACTGAACTCCGGCTTGCGTGAAATTCTTAATGGTGGCGTTACGAACATGCGTAGCCGAATTTGGCCATCCATCAACTGTCCAGCACCCCATTCCAATCGCGGCAGAATGGTTGCCGTCCAAGCACAAACCATCGAATCGCATATCCAGGCTGGACGTGAGATCAAACATCGTGCCGCCAGCCGCGCCAGCCCAAAGAATCTTTGTACCGATCGCGCGGCCAAGATCGCTCCAACCAGGCCCGGTGTTCGTGGGATCAAACGACCCGGCACCAACGACCCGTAAGCCGCAGCATTGATTGATCCTCAGCGTCTGTGACACATTGTAAACGCCGTACAATAGACGCAACGGCTTATGAGTCTCAATCGCCGCGTCAATCATTTCCTGCGTCAGATCATATTGCGGAATCATCGCCATGCGACTTCTCCTGAATGGTTGTGAGGGCGTTCAATAACGACATCGGGCCGAAGCCCTATCGGCTCGCTGCTCCAATTCAAATCCGCCTTAGCCGCCCCACGCCGCTGCTCGATGCGATCATCCTGCGCCCGTAAAATCGCCGCGTGAACACGCTCTGCCTCGGCCTCCTGCGGCGTGATCCCGTGCGGGCAGCAAAGCTCGCACGTCCGCGCATCGTGTTCGATCTGCTCAACGTCGCTCATGGCATCTGACCCCTTAGTGGGAGCGCAATGCCATTTGCTTTCGCCAGCGCGGTCACAACGATGAGAATCCGTTCTTGATCCCTCCTGTTGTTCCGAAGCGACGATTGCATTTGTGCTATTTCGCCAGATTGCTGGACTTGAATCTGTTGTATTTTTGCAATCGTTACCGCCGGGGCGTTCAGGGCTCCGAGGAACGCGACGATGGCGATCACGACCGCAGCCAGAGAACCGATAGCGGAAATTGCGGGAAAGTGTTTTTCCATTTTTCCATCCATTAAAAAGTCCCGTGCCACCGATACCATTTCTAGGGTCTGCCGGGACACCAGGCCCCTTAAGGGTTCTGCCATCTCCCGGCTCGGTGGCTTCAACCGTTTTGAGGGAGACAGCAGGTTCGACATGATTTTCGTCATCAGGCCGATTGCGCCGGCAATTATGCCGGAGCCGGTGCGGTGCTTCCCACAGCCGCACCAGCCACCGGGGAAGCCGCCGGGATCAAGGTTTTCAGTTCAGCGAGTAACGATGCAATCTTGGTATCGTTCGCTGTCAAGGCTGCGTTGGGCTGAACAGTAGCGTGCCCATTTATCGCCGCCACAATAGTTTGAACGGCCTGAATTTCAGACGGCAGCATCGTCATTTCGGCCTGTGCAAGCTGCAAAATCAAAGCAATCATTGCCGGGTTCATTTTTTTCTCCTTATGGTTTGGTTGTGGTGACAGGATTCAGCGCCGCGGCGGCGGCCAGTGCCGTCGTGGCCTGCGTAAGATCGGTATTGGCGGTCGATGTGTCTCCGGACTGGTAAGCGGCGTCGGCGGCGGCAATAGCCTTGGCGGCCACGCTTTCATAGTTGTAGGCCGACGTGAGCGCGGAGCCTTTCAATAGACCTGCTTGCGCCGCCGCAAGCGTGCCCTGTATCGCGACCTCAAGCGATAGCTGCTCGGCGTCAATCTGCGTCGAGACCTGCGCTGGCGTGTTGATTTGCGAGCATCCTGCGAGCATCAACGCGCCGCAGATTAAAACTAAACGTTTCATTTTTCACTCCTTATGGTATAGCTGTATTTCGGATCAGCCATCTCTCGGCCCCATTGGATCAAATCGGGAACCATAGACGCATCATCCATCGCAACTGACTCCGGAAGATCATATTGGAAACGCACAATCGTATAGCTGATGCCCCGCAGTTTATCGCGAAGCTCGGCCTCCGAACGCATATTGTCTTCCCCCATGAATGCCGAGGCCAGTCTCGGCACCCATTGGGGAATGCCCCAGTCCCCATTGCCACGCGGGGCCGAGTTCTTTGTCCTGCCACAGCCAAATGAAAGAATTCGATGATGCTGCCCAGGGGCAAGCCTCTCGGCAAACAGAACCGCTTCAAGAACTGGATTGTTGTCCTCAAATGCCCCGTCAATCCATCCCTGCCATGCGGGAAAGAATGTGGGAGCCGCGCTGGTTCGCATGGCGGCGTCAACGGGCGAGCAATCTCGTTCGGTAAGCAGGATATTGTCACACATCGCGCCAAACGCGGCCCGTTGAAAATAGGGAGCGGACGTAACGCCCCAAGGCAGATCGTCAGGCTGCGACTCTCGAATGATGGACTGAACCGCCTTGAGCCGCCCCGATGATCCATATTTTGCGATCATGGGATTGATGGTTCGCCAGATGCTTCGGGAAAATATTTGATCGGAGATTTCTTGAGCTTTGGAAAGAAGGTATGCGGGAAGTTGACCTTGTGACAATGCGACTGCGATCATGCCCCATGCGCTTGTTCCGACAAACAATCCGGGATTAAAATCGGGCCACGGCGAATCGTGCTTGTTTTGTTGCAACCGATGCAGGCACGCAAGCCCCATGAATCCGCGAACTCCGCCGCCGTCCCCAACGATTACGTCCATGTAAAATCTCCAGTACGTTCGCTATCGTACATTTATTTTTCTTGCAGTCAAACAATTCGCTTGACTTTTCTCGGCGCAACCGCTATGGTGGAAATGGTTTAAGTCGATTCATGGAGACAGCAATATGAGTGACGGTGAGTATATTCCGATAACGGAGGCAGCCTCCGTGATGGGCGTCAGCCGCACAGTCGTGGTCAAATTAATCCGGCAGCAGCGGATACGCACCCAGCGCACGACGGACCTGCGCGGGATGCCGTGGCGGATGTATAGTGTTTCGCGCTGGGATGCGGAAAATTACGTCCCTCGCCGCCCCGGACGGCCCAAAAAATCCGAAAAACAATAAAAATATATCGTCGTAAACCATTGTTTTACAAGGACTTATGAAAATCTTAAAAATCTTGAGAAAATAGTGTTGACAACAACCGATTCGGACGATATACTATATATCAGATTGATCGGTCGTTCCGAGCAATCACCGATCCGGCGGTTTCCGGGATGAAAGGAACAGGAAAATGAATGTCACGTCTATCAGTTTTTGTGGCGGATACACCGGGCACGATCACCTGCTGCCTGGCGAGGAAATTTTTAAGCCGTTGCTCGGTAGTTATCGATCAATTTGGGCGGCTCGCAAAGCAATTCGCGATTTTGTGCGACCTATGACCTATATTGGCCCAGACCGAAAGCGTTTTGCGGCGAAGAATGTCCCGATTGTGATGCAGGCGGATGGGGTGTGTGTTCGCGTGTGAATCACCTGGGCGGCATTGTGCCGATAAATGCGGATGCGCGGTTTGCCATCGCCGCACCGGCGGTTACCGGGATTTGGAGATATTATCGTGTGCAATTTTGATAAAATGCTGGACGATGCGGACTCTGAGGTGCGCCGCGAGTTCATTCGCCGATGGCCGCCAGACCGGCTCCCGGAGTTCGCGGACACACTGCTCTCGGATGCGGCATGGTCCGTGCGGAGGGATTTCGCCAACCGTTGCCCGGCGCATCGGCTCCCGGAATTCGCGGGCCGACTGCTGGCTGATGAGGAGGCGGATGTGCGACAGCACTTCGCGGCGCGGTGTCCGGCGGAGCGATTGCCGGAGTTCGCAGACCGGCTGCTGGCCGATGCGAGCCGCTACGTGCGGCACCAGTTCCCTCTCGGCTGCCCCCCGGATCGATTGCCGGCGTTCGCCGAGCGACTGCTCGGCGATGCGGAATGGCGCGTGCGCCACGCGTTCGCGCTCCGCTGCCCGTTGGACCGGCTACCGGAGTTCGCAGACCGGCTGATGGACGATGCGCACCCTGATGTTCGCCGCGAATTCGCGCGGCGCTGTCCGCGATCCTGACTGGGCGCCCGGCCCGGCCAGCGTGTGCTGACCGGAGCGGATGTGCATTTGCCATCACCGGCCCGGCGGTTTCCGGTAAGAAAGGACTTGTTTATGTGCGATTTTCATTCAGTGGTTTGTTACCTTGACGGCGCGATTTATCACGCGGCCAGCAACTCCCACACCGCCGCGGTCAAACTCTCCGGGCGACCAGAAAATGACGGTATTCGGCGGTTCGTGGAGGCCGAGTGGGATGGACACGGTAAATACCCCGGCGCGGAAAAAATAACGCGAGGCGAGCCAAATGAGCGGCAAATTCGCGCGATTGACGCGCATTATCAATCCCTCGTAGAGGTGCTGAAAACCGGTGATTTTCATGGCATTTGGTCGGAGCCTGGATATGCGGACGTTCGCCGTCAGTTCGCTCGGCGCTGCCGGGTCGCGCGGCTGCCGGAATTCGCGGAAAAATTGCTCTCCGATGCGACTTGGGAGGTGCGATCCGAGTTCGCGGAACGCTGCCCGGCGGAGCGATTGCCAGAGTTCGCTGAACAAATGCTGGCCGATCCGGAATGGATGGTGCGAGCAGTGTTCGCGGCCCGCTGCCCGGAGGAGCGATTGCCGGAATTCGGAATGCGAATGCTCTCCGATGCGCATCGGGGCGTGCGCCGCGAGTTCGCGGAACGCTGCCCGGCTGCCCGGCTGCCGGAACACGCTGATCGGATGCTCGCCGATCTGGCGTCGGATATGCGATTCACGTTCGCTCGCCGCTGCCCGGCGGAA
>JAEHJW020008511.1_pt1 | contig 27210 bp, 33 predicted proteins | sample 9271431 | NCBI WGS metagenome assembly JAEHJW02 | reverse complement strand
TTGGACGATGTTATTGACATAGAAATCCGGGAAGATTTGCGACATGACGGTTTGCTGCTGCGGAATCCCGAGATTGGCGAAGAACGGACTCTCGCCAAGGTTGAGCTTTAGAACCTGGACAAGCGTTGTGAGATAGACGGCATCATTTTTCCCGTTCGCGTCTGTCACAACGGCTGTCCATGTGTAAGTCCCGTCAGAGTTATAAAGTCGTCCCCAGGTTTTCACGGTGCCACCGGTTCGCCGGTATTCGTCGGAGTGCCTGTGCCCGGCGTGTAAAGATGCTCATGCGTCTCCGCCACTATGGAGGTCGAGAGAGTAAGTCCAGCACTCGTGAAAGTCCACGTGTCACTTCCAACCGTGATCGTCACGCCACTCGCCGTCACATTGATAGACGCGCTGCCATCAGATGTTTGCAAAAGCGCCCCGCCCGGTCCTTCGATGATCGCCTGGGTCTGGTTCGCAGGCGGGGCGAGTTTCGACGAAACCGGAGCGAATACGAGAGCTGTCAGATTGCCTCGCCGTCCCCAGGATGGCGCAGAGGCGTTATAGCCTGCGACTGCCGATAGGCTCGCATCGGCAGGCAGTGTGACGCCCTTGTCTCCCATCTGGGTCGGCATGCGGAAATACGGGCTTTCGAGCTTCGGTATGGTGATGTTCGGCAACGTCCAGGGCACTTGCTGGAGATCGAACGCCACCGTCACGAGCGCGCCATCCACCGCCACCACGTAGCACGGGAGAGCCATCCCAAGTTGCTCGATCGCCTCGGACGCCTTGCGGTGTCCTAGCTGATCGAGATGTTGCCCCGCCCATAGGCGGTCATAGTCATATCGGGACATCGCTGGTGCATTGGATAATGGTTGCCCAGGCCACGGAGTCCGGGTCGCGGAAGCGGCCTACGTGCCTGATTGCCATGATTTGGAAGGCTCCATTGAAGGCGGTTTGATCCCGATAGGAGGCATAGGACGTCGGAGACGATACGCTAAGCCCCGGCAAATTGGAATATGGCGCGGGCATTTGCACGTAGTCGCCGACTGCGAGATCGCCACGCATCACCAAGGTCATCTGGATGCGATAGGGGCCAACCCATACCGGCTGTCCCATGAAATCGGTAAACGCCAGTTGAACGGTCCGAGATGAGAAAGTTTGATCGAAAACCAAGATCGAGGAACCGCTCGCCGTGATCGTCACGCCGGGATTGCTCGCACTGGCCGTGATGTTTCGGATATGCTGCGCGAAACCGGAAAGAGTAGAATAGACGCCATGATCACTTTCCGAGATGGAGTAGTTCGGGCTGATGTTGATCGAAATCGAAGCGCCTGGGATCGCCGTTTGCAGACATGCCGAGATCGCATCAGATAGCGGCGTTCCTAGTTCCCAATTGAATGCGAAATTTCCCGGCTGCGTGATCGTGTAGGGCGCAGACTTGCAAATGAACGAGATGTTCATATCCGTGCCGATCCAGTTTCCCCACGCCTGCTGTATGTTGCCGGCGAAAATCTGCCCCGCTTGCGCCGGGTTTTCGAGCGGCAAGCCCCCGCTCATGCCTCCTTTTATCGTGATGTTATAGCCGTTCGGGTTGTTCTGCCCCGGTCCAAAGCGAAAATTTTGCCCGATATCCTGAAGCGAAGTGCCCCAGATCGTAATCGTTGAATCTCCCATAGGGGAACTTGCATCGAACGATAGGAGATCAATCTCGATGTCCTGCGCATTAGGATTCGGCAGGCCAAGGGTGAGAGAACTCCATTCTTTGACGACATTTCCACTCTCGTCCGATATCTGTATGTCGTAGTATCTCACGGCCCCACCTGGATCGTCTCAGTATCGGGGAAGTAGTAGATCCAAGCGTTCGATCCGAAAAGCGACCATATGAGATTGATAGGCGTGGCGGACGCATCGCTGCCGACCATCGGAGCCGTGAGAAGCGGCGTCGATGATCCCTGTTGAACAACAGAGAAATACCACCGTTGTCCGTAAACGTTCCAGAAAACCGAAAACACATACCGCGCGCCGGAGATCGCATAGACGAACTGAAACGGCGGCGCAGTCTGTTTAGACGGAACAAAATTATAGGTTGCACTCATGGTGCGGCCAGCGGTTGCGCATAAACAGGCTGCGGAAGCGCCGAGGTGAATATCTGCGAGCTTCCGGTGGGGATCGGCGAAACTCCAGGAAGGATCGTCGCACCACTAGCCGGATTGCCGAAACTGTTTGCCGCGCCGCTCCAAGAGAAATTCGTCACCTGGCTTTGCGATTGCAGCATGTTGGTGAGCGAATTCAACGCCGCTTGCGCGCTCGAAAGAGAGATGAGAGGAATCTCAAACTGCCACAGCCATTCCGCCTGAACCTGACTGCCGGATGAATCGATGCTCTCGATATCGAGCAACAGCGCCGGATTGAAGATCGCGGCAGGCGTGAGAACAACGAACGTTCCGCCAAGCGCGGTGTGTTGCTCAATCGCAAGACGAAGCGCCGTCATGGTGGCAAGCTTGACCAAATAGCCGCCATCGCCGCGCGCCGGCGCGATCATACGCATCGCCAGAGTCTTAGGCTCGCGGATGATCGCGTTCGCCGCCACAGACTGATTGGCGAACGGATATTTCCCGACCGAATTCCGCACCAGGTTGGCCCCTGGCAGCGGAGTGAACTGCGCGAAGAACTCATCGAGGCCGTTCGGTAGATTTCCGGTGATGAGCCCGTTGACAACGCTCAGGCCCTCGGTGAGCACCACGATGGGAAGATAGCCCCCCATGAAATTCGCGATACCGTTTTGCAGGATGATCGGCGAGACCTGGAACGCAATCTCGAAGATTGTGCGTCCGGCAAGCGCGGAATTGCTCACACCCGACATCAGTGCGCCAACGTTGCGGCAGTGACGGCCATGCGCGCGGAGGTGCTATTTGTCACGCTCAGGTTTACTTTCGGACTGCTTGGCGGCTTGTTGAGAGAATTGCCTTCCTGCGCCTGGTATCCCTGCACGCGCGGGATATAGCCCTGCGTTTCGTTCGGAAGGTGCTTCTTCCAGTCAGACCCATATGCGGCGATATCGGCGTCAAGGTTCGCCGAACCCCAATCCCGCGCGGCAAGCGCCTTCTCTGGGTCATGGTATTTCTTCAGATAGGCCGCATACATCTTGGCAGAAATCTCAGCCGCATCATCGAAATCGTTAGGATTGATATTGGCAGCTCTATAAATCGACGGCATCAATTGGAATGGTCCAACGGCACCTGCGGAACTTTCACGTGTATCGCGGGAAAAAGAACTTTCTTGACCCCATATTCCGAAAAGTGATCCAGCTGGCAAATTATATTTTTTCTCTAATTCCATAACTCTCTTTACGTGTTCAGGATATATTTTATTATTTTCCTCATATCCCGTTCTCATATCGTGTCCCAGAGCTTGCAATGCATAGAACATGCTTGGCTTAGCGATTTTTTCTTCTACTTTACCGATATCCTCAACTGTATTCAACGGATGAGTATCTGGCGTCATGCCGATCGCGTGCAGAAATTTTCCGACTGCGATGGATGCGTTTTCAACATTGGTGAAAAAATCCCGAATTCCCTGACGGAATTCCGGAGAAACAAGCTCCGCGCCAAGCCACTCGATGCCGTGGCCTAGATCGTCGATCCATTTACCCATCTGCGGATTTGATAGGAGGCTATCCAGCGTCTTAACGATAGCATCCGACAGATTGCCCAGCGGGGTTGCGAGCCGCTGCAAGTCCTTGATGAGAACCGTATCGATCTCGACGCCGGCTTTGCGAAGCTGCACCGTGAGATCAGTCCATGCCTGCGCGGTCTGCGGCGAAAAATTGAGGCTATCCTCCGCCCCTATCATGCGCTGGCGCGTAACGGCAAGCTGATCGTCCGAGGTTGCTCCCAAGCGCCGCAAATCCTCCAGCGTGAAGAATTGCGTCAGGCCCATCGCCTCGGCGAACTGCGTAGTCTGCGGCCCGTTCCGCCACATCTCAGCCGCGCGCTGCGTTATGTCCGCCGCGATCTGATCGTTGCTCTCGCTCTGAAGCTGGTTCTGCCCGATCCCCATGCGCGCGAGATATGGCCGCATCGAGAGATCATTTCGCGCTTGCGCAACGCGGCTCAGCACGTCCTTACCGCTCACAAATGGCGAGTAATAGGCCGAGAATGCCGAGAGCGCGCCGGGTGTGATGCCGAGGCCGGTTGCCGTCCGATAGCGATCGAACGCTGAATAGCCGATCGCGCCTAAGCCAAAAGCTCCCCCTGTAGCAATCCCCAGCGCGCCGCGCCCTATCGTGAGCGTCAGGCCGGCGATCTTTTCCCCCAGGCGCTCCATCGCCATGCCGAGGCGAACGATGGAATATCCTGGGATTTCGGAGGCGATGCCTCCCTGCTTGGCGCCGGCAAAGCTCGTGCCGAACGTCGTATTGATCGCGCCTTTGAGCTTCGACCACTCCGAATTAGTCGATTTCAGATCTTCAGAGAACGTGCTGAATTGCTTCTTGAACCGCCGAAAAGCCGCATCGTCGATATCTACCTTCAGAACGGAATGCTTTTCAGCCACGGCCCTTTGCTTTCATGCCGGAAATCAGGATTCTGTTGCGGAACTCATGAGCCGAATCGTATGATTGCGAATGCCGCGCCATGTGGTCTCCGAAGCCTTCGCCGGAAACGAAAGTCAGGACGGAACCGAGGATGCCCCCGCGATCGAAGGAATTTCCGGAGTCGAGCGCGGCAAGCCAGCGGCGAACTCCGAAGGCAGAGATGACGTTGTCGATGAGCCGAGGATCGAAGCCACTGTCATCATCACCTCGTGCCGGCGATTGCTCGACGCCATCCAGTAAGCGCCCGTAAAAAAAACGAGGGCGCTTTCCACCTCGCTCCATTCATCGACGCTCATATGCCCGGCAGCAATCGCTGCATCAACCGGCAGGGGCTCCCATCCTGCATCGGACGGCGCGAGGATCGTTGTCAGGCGCTTGATCTCGCCGAATAGGGCTTGCGACCGATCGACGCCTTGCGGCCCGCGCTTGGCCGCCTCTGCTGCCGCCACGTCCCGGAAGATCAGCGATGCGCAGTGGATGCCTGAGCCCATATAGGACGGATCACGCCCCACAATCTCCGAGTGCATCAACGACAGCGCGCGGAAATGCGCCTCGAATACCTCGCGTGAAATCGGCGCGTGATAGACATACGCGGAAGGATCGTCGCCGTTGCGCCGGACCGGAAGAACGAGATTGAGCTTTTCGTCAACTCGCATCACACGATATTCATGAGATTGCCGTTGATGATGAGGGCGCCGAATAGCTCGATCACGTAATAGGGGTCGCGCCCATTCATTCGGAAGGGCGGCAATCGCCGGATGCCAACATCTCGGAACCGCAGTTGCGAAACGCCCTGAATTGATACGTCAGTATGAAGCGTGGCGTTCCCTAGCACTGTGGTTTGATACGACTGATTTTGCCACGCCCCGGCGAGGCCCTGCGTCCGCAAAAGCTGCATTCGCATGTTGGCGGTGACGTAGGGAGCCGGCGACGTGACGAGACCGGTCATAGTCGGAGGAAAATCCGTGGGCTCGCTCTGAAATTCCAGATCAATCCCTTCCGGTCCGAGATAGTCCGCCGTCACATTGAGCGAGGGGAACTGACTGAAAACGGCGTGCGCGCGAAGCCGATTGAGCGAGCCCTGCTGAACAAGCTGCTGGAGAACTGATCCGCTCATGCCGCCCTCACCCGAATTGCGTCGCGTTCAAGTTGAACACGACATTGAGGAATTGATCCAGCCCAACAACAGACATCGACAGGCCGCTATAGAGACCTGCCTTGTAATTCGATGGATTCTGGTTGACGTAGGTGTAGAATGGAACCGCCGAAACAGTCGCGGACAGAACGCATCCGAATTGCACCGCCTGGTCAGCCACGCTCTGGGCGACCTCAAGAAGAGAATTGACGCCCGCCTGATTGAACACAAGCGGCGGTTGTCCATTGGCTCCGTTGATGACGGCGTTCGCGATCGCCTGATTGACGTTTATGTTCGTCCAGTCAACGCCATACCACCAGGCGGCTTGCTCGCCGTCCATCGTCGAGCCGCGATAGAGCCCCGCGCTCGTCAAACCAGCCTGGTTGTTCGGGAACGAGATATTGACGTTGCCGGTCAACAAAGTCTGAATGGCCGAGGATTGCCCCGACAGCGGCCAAGGCGTCGTGCCATAGAGGAAACGATAGCCCATCGGCTGCAACTGGTTCGTCGCAGACGGATTGTTCATCAGGAAGTTGTAGAACGCCGACGCTGCATCGAACTCGCTGCTTCCCATAGAGGGCGCGTTCGCGAAAGCGAAAACAGCCTTGTTCGATGCGTAGTCGGTGTAGGTTGTCGAGGTGGTGGTAACGAAGAAGTATTTCTTCGCGTCCGGGCTGGAATAGGAATTGGCAACGGTCGCCATCGCGGCGCCATCCCAGTCTGCCGGCACGAGATAGGCATAGAATACGCCAGGGTTTGCCGCGTCCCAGGTGCCCAGCGCGGACGGCGTCGGGCTGGTTTGCGTGCCGAGTTCCAGCACATACAACCCCACCGCGTTCCCCTGAGCGAAGAAGGTGGTCGCCATATTGGTAAGCTCGGCATAATTCCCGGCCGTGCCGAGAAGCGCCGTAAGAGCCGCCAGATTGCCGCAATAGGCATAGTCGCCAACCGTCAACGTCGTGCCGCCAACAGAGACAATGGCGCCCGACTGCTGATACTGGTTCGGTTCTGGAGCCTCTTGGACTGTTACGTTAACCGTAACAATCTGAGGAACGATCGTCGTCGCCATTGCTTATGTCCGATCAATCGAAGGTGATGGAAACGACGCCACCGGTCGGCGGGACAACCACAATCCCGTTCTTGCAAAGCCATTTCCACTCTTGCGGACCCGCCGTGACGGTTTCGGGAATGGCAAACGCAAGATTTGCCGCAACCGCGCCGGCGGTGGTGGTGGCATCGTAAATGCCTCCAACGGCTGTGCCCGCCGTGTTGACGGCCACGAACCGAACAACGCCGCCGGTCGCTTTGACAACCGTCGCGGCAGTAATGTTGAGAACGCTGCCCTTACCGGCAACGGACGGAAAGACGACGGCTGGCAGATTTGCCATATCAGGAACTCCTTGCTGAGAACGCTATAGACGCACTGGCGATCAACCGTTCCGCGATTTGCACAACGGCGGATTGGAGATAGTTCATCTCAAGGATGAATTTCTTCTTCATCGCGATGGCAGCGATTTCAGGCTGGATACGACGCTCATCTCGCATCGGCGTGACCGCCGTCACGCCCCATACGTCACCATTCAGGCTGTTTTGCAGCACATACGAACGAAACGACAGCGCCGATGTATTGGTGAATCCATAAAGCGTGAACTCGACGATATCCCGCGAAAGCTGCGTTGCCGTTGGAAAGGAAAACCCCGACGCGGCATTGTCCGGGATGCCGAGATCAAACGAGCCGTTGACGATCGCCCATCCCGAATCATAGTTCGGAACCGCCTGCCATTCCTCCGTTGAGTCCGAATTGATATCGACGACGATGTAAGGCGGCTGCAAATTCGGGTCCACAAGATAGGCCGGGAAGATCGGACCGAAAGCCGAGAGCGCAAGCCATATCGGCAGACTGTTGGAAACGATCGGCTCAAGTCCCGAGAGCGATGCCGGATCGTCGATAATCTGGGAGAACAGCGGCGGATAAATCGCGTTTCCGAAATAGTGCCACAACGCAGCTTCAGGGGCTCGCTGGCCGCGCCCGGAGAAGGCAATCTTTATGCCCCGGTGCGCGCCGATATACATCGTCCCTGGCGACGCCTCGTTGAACTCCGCGATTTCCTCTTGCGTGGTGAAGAGCACGCGGTTGATGCCGATCGTCTGATCCGCATCCTGATTTAGATCAGAGGAATAATGCAACGATCCCTTGACATTTACCGATTTGCCGCTTGCGACCCAGAACACATATCCATCGAGCGGCAGAACCTTACGAGTATATTTCTTGAACTGAACGACTTGCTGGCGTGAAAGCGTCTCGATGCCGGCGGCAAGAGCGCCCTGCATCTCACCTTGCGCATTGGCTTCCTCATTTGCCAGTGCCATAGCTCAATCCAGCCACGCAATGAACGAGGTCAAATATTGCCCCGTATCGATGAAGGATGGCCGCGGCGGACGCTTGGCGTAGGGATGCAACTTCCGATGATTGACACCAGCCAGCGAGGCTTGCGTCGGAATCCCAGGATAGCCGAGCGAATCCATTTCCTTCATCGTCAGAAATTTGGCGAACTTGCGTTTGATCTCCGAAAGCGCTCGTCCTGAGAATTGGATTTTTCTGCCTCCGGAGTTTTGGAATAGTTCCTTGCTCAGAGAAGATACCAGTTCATCGGTTATCTCATCCTTGTGCGCCTGCCAGAAATGCTCAAAGACGTGATATTTATCTTCGAGAATGTCTGCGAGTTCGCTCATCATCAGCGGTGATGCGGAATCGACCGGTCTGCCCTCAACGAAAGTCTGCCTCGGTATGTCGAGAACTCCGAGGTTTAACGTGGTCATATCAAAACCCATACTGACGGCCCATATTTCTGAGCATACGATAGATAATTAATGCCCCATACGGTTTTGATGTATTCTAGATCTGCGAACCGAAGGCCCTTGAATTGCTCAGGAACAACCAGCGTTGTTGATGTTCCCTGATCTCCGCTCGCCCCAGTGACTCCGGGAACGAAGCCAAGGGCATTCCGCCGCGCCCGCAGGTCAGAGAAAAACGCGAGACCAGCAACGTCCTGCGCCATCATCACAAGATGATGCGCCGCGCAGTTATAGACCGCGATCGTGTATTCCGGTGCCTGCCCAGATTGCTGCATCGACGTCATAACCACACTGAGCGCACGGTTGAGAGACCATTGAATCTCATCGGAATCAGGCGGCAGAACGGTATTCGTAAAGCCCTGGCTGACCAGAAACGATTGATAGTCCGTCAGGTTAGGTGTGTAGGGCTGCGTCCATGCCATCAGCGCCGCGCACGTTTCTGCGACCGATCAGGCTGGAATGAGTGCTTGAGCGCGTTCTCCGGCAGCTTATCCTCAGGCGCAACTTCGGTCATCACTTCAAGAGCGGTCTCGCGCGCACCCACCGGATTGGACGCATCGGGTCCGAGCGACGACATCGCATCATCGAATGCAACCGCCGTCTGCGCGATCAACTCGCGCGCTTCATCATCGCGCGCTTTATCTCGCTCTTTGATGGCTTCGATGATCTTCCCATCATGAAGCGGCTTTTCGATGTAGAAAATCCCGTCATGCGCGGTAAACCTTTGCACTTCCGAAATCTTCTTCATCCCATAACGGCTTTCGTGATGTTCGATGAAGCGCAGCTTCACGTCTGCGGGCCATTCCTTCGGCAACGGCACCTGCTTCCCGGCGCCGATATCGAGAGGACGAGGTAAGCCGTCGACGCGCGCAAACAAGCGCATCGGCTGCTTTGTGGCATTGACGATAATGAAATTTGACATGTCAGTATGCCATGTTGAGGATGGTCACGGCCTGGCCGCGCGTCGCCCAACCTGGGCTCAGGCGCCATTCCTTGATTTGCTCGGTCATGCCATATGGCGCCGGAGAGATGATCTTTCGCGGCCTGATCATGTCGCCATACATCAGGATGTTGTTGTCCAAATTCGGCGTGACCTTGCCGAAGATATTGGTGTTGAGCGGCTTCTGTTCAGGGTTGACTACCTTCGGAATGGTGATGACGATCGCATCTGTTCCGCCGGCGCCCTTTCCGATCAGCGTATCATCCACCTGCCAGCCGATCTTGTTGCCAGCGGTTTCCTGGATTTTCTCGATCATGCCGGCAGTCGTGTCGGTGCCCGCGCCGGGACGCTGGAACTGCACAAGCTGAACGATGCCGACCTGCTGCATGTAAAGGATATCGCGCTGTGGGCCGAGAATCTCGATGCGCTGCGGAAGGCCAGCCTGATACATACTTACGATCATATTGACGATCGTTTGCAGGATGAACTGCGCCATCTCCCCATTATCGTAGTTGGTGAGCGTGGTATTCCCATTGCTATCCGCCGGAACGGTCACATTCACCGCACCCGGCGCATTGATGAGACCCTCGCCGTTGCTCGGAATCGCGCCGTAGAGGAAGATATCGCGCGCAGTCTGGTAGAGCGCCTGCTCTTGCGCAAGCTCCAAGGCTTGCGGCAGAGCGAAGCCCCAGCGTCCGGCAGCGGCTTCGTCGTTCCGCGCCCAAACGGCTCGGTTAGAGAAGTGATAGGTGGCGATCGACATCAAGCTCATGTTGATGAACTCGGCCGCAGTCAGGGTGAACGAACTCTGCGACCCGGCCGCAGCCGTGCGTACGTTCATTCGCTTGATATAAACGGCGAGATCGCCTTCCGCTAACTCAACGCGGATTCTCTCGTCGGCAAGCAGATTGGCAAAGCCGCTGGCCTGCGCAATCTGCAACAGAATGTCCGGTTCCTCAAACGCCGGATGAACGCGAACATAACCGGGGGCGGTCAGGGCCATTGTCTGGGTTCCTCAGAGAGTGATCACGATCGCGTTGCCGACGACGTATTTCCACACGCCGTTGACTTGCGTTGCCACGAGAGAATTGTTCGGCCAAATGCTGTCGATATTCTTGATCGGCAGTGCGCCCGTGGTGCCGTCGTAAACATCCGCCATATTCGTGGTGAAATTCCACGAAATCTCGCTGGTATAGCTGCCGCCATAGAGCGCATCGAGCAACGCTTGGCTTGCCTGCACGGCGAGACGGATATTGCTGCCGAGACGGACATAGTTGCAAGTGCCACCGACGAGATACTGCGGCACCGCATCCGAGCCAGGCACGATGAGCCCGTTCTCAGCATAGGTCGTCGTAGTAAAGCCGTTAATTGCGGAATTGGTGGATGCCAACAGCGCGGATTGCTGCATCGAAGTCCGGCCGCCGGAAGCCACGAACGAAATGCCGACAGGCCAGCCACCGATCAGCGGCGCCGAATTCGAGGAAGAAACCAGCGCCGGCGCAATCTGCGTGGTGTTCAGAACCGGATCATCGACCACGAAACCTTGCGTAATACCAGTCGTATTGAGAGAAAACGAGTTCTCGGCATTGGTGCAAAGCCAAGGGTTTAAAGCAATCGTCGCACTCATCACGCATTTCCTTTCGCAACGTTCAGTGAGCCAATCATGCGAGGTGCGGCAAAGGCCGAAGTCCAAGCGCGCGGATCACCCTCATACTCGGTGATGACGCGGCCGGTTTCGTCGTGCCGCTTGCGTTCACGGATTGTGCCCAGAGGGACAACGCCCGGCGCTTTTGCCGCAGCAACGGCGTCCTGGATGATAACCGCCTCGATCGCATCGAACGCCTCGGGATCGGTGATCGTCGCCAGATCGATCTTCGCGAAGTTCTTCGATTTCGGCTGATACTTCGAGATCGCGCGTCGGCGGAAGGCGATCGGGCTTTCGCCAGGGAGCGGCGTAGGAACGGCGTCATCGTAGTAGGACGCAACCCCAGCGATGCGCTCGCGGATGTCGGCGAGAGCGTTGCGGTCATCGTCGGTCGGCTGCTTCAGCATCAGGTTACGCAGCCGATCGACTTCGCGCTTTAGCTCAGCGTGCGAAACGGCATCGGCACGACGCTCGGAGTCTTCACGCTCTTTCTTGTCGCGCTCTTCGGCGTCGCGACGCGCGGCATCCTTGCGGGCGCGATCCTCACGCTCCTTCTCTTCGCGCTCTTCGGCATCGCAGCGCTTTTTGTATTCTTCCTCAGATTCGCCGTCGCGCCGCGCACGATCCCGGCGCTTCGCATCCTCGCGCTCTTTTTTCTCGCGCTCTTCGGCATCACGGCGCTCGGCGTCCCGTCGCTCGGCGTCGCGGCGCGCGCAATCCTCTTCCTCTTTCTTCTCCGCGTCGCGGCGGTTCTTGTCCGCCTCCATCGCGTCCATGCGCTTGGAGAAAGCATCGAAACGCTTCTCCATCGCGTCCATGATGACCTTCGTCATCCGCTCGCCGGCGGAATCCTCGGTCTTCTCTTCGCGCTTCTCTTCTTTGGTCTCGGATTCTGCCATTGCATCCTCGCGGGCTTCAGGTGGACCGGATTTCTCGATGTGCTCTTTCCATGCCGAGACAATCCGGCGTTTGACTTCGGCAAGTTTCTCGGAAGAGTATTTGTCGGCGTCTTTGCCTTTGTGGATGTAATTCCACGCGGCGCGAATGTGCTCTTCGGTATCGATAGGATATTTTCCGTTCTCTGGATCAGCGAACTTCACATCGCCGTATTTCTTTTCGCCGGAAGCTTTCTCGCTTTCTGCGTCAGAAACATCGGGAGGGATCATCTCAAACGTTCCATTCTCCATGGGGACAAACAGCGTGACATTGTTCATTCCATGACAATTCCATGCGGGTCCTGGCCTTTGTCCCAAACGCCAAGCGGAACTATCGCGAGATGATCGACGATGGTTGGTTTTCCCTCGATCCTGATGACTTCGCCGGATTCGAGTTTCGTCACGTCGATTTCGGCAGGATCAAGAAACGAAACCGCCGGGCTGGTGCTGGTGTGCGTCGTATCCATGAGCGCGAGGTCTTCTTCGAGGAAGATGCGCGCGATCGCCCAAACCTCGTCACCATCGAGATATGGATAGACGAGTGTGCCGATCACGCGCTCGGAAAGCTCTTCCTCGTTCTTAGTGTGATCCACCACCACGGGCAGACCGTTGCACCGCTCCGCGAATTCGGCCGTTGCGAACTCGGCCGGATCACGCCAGACATACTCCTTGAGGCCAGCGCGATACGCCATGCCGGTGCCCGTGACGCGCATCTTGACCAGCGTCACACTACCGATCTTGGCAGGGCTATCGACGAGTCCGCGCGCCATGAGGTGAGCAACCTCAAGCTCAGTCATGCCGCCTGTTGGTTACGCGCATACGCCGCGCCCTTCGCCGTAAGCATCGACGCGGGCAGCTCATCGGGCGAATAAATCCAGGTCGCATAGCATCGGCAATAGGGCTCCTCGGCAACATGCGTGATTTCGTCATAGCGAGGCGCCTTGGCGCTGATGAGGGCGGCCTTTGTCGCCCATGTGCCAGGCAGCACCCAGATTTTTCCGTCGCGCTCCTTGTGATCCTGGCGGTAGTCGTAGTTCACCTGCCGCCAATTCGAGCGCCATATCATCGCGATCGCGCCGCCGCCCTCAGCGATCACCTCGTGGATCGACGCGGCGAGCTTGTGCGTCTGATCGATCGCCACGCGCCGGCGCTCGTATTTGATTTGCGCGATCGGCTTGTAGATGTGTTCGCGCACTTCGCGCGTATCGATGCGTTTGCGCATCTCAGGCAGAGACGACGACCATCCGGTGAAGCGCGCGAGCGTATTCTCGATCGATTCCTTCCGCCGAAGCCTGATCAGGTCAGCGGCCTGGAGAATCCTCTCATCGAGTTTCTTGCGAAGAACCGGGCTCAGGCGCTCGACCGTGTATGCCGGAATTCCGGGATGATATTTCCGCACGCCGCGCAGTTCTCGATCGAACGCTGCCCGAAGATGGCTTGCGATCTCGTCATCCCGCACCGGCTCATCCTGCGCAGCCGCCCGCAGCCGCTCGAAGAAGTCACGCCAATAGGAAAAGGGGGTTTCCCCCCTTTTCTCTGCCCCAATCGCCTCAGTGAGCAGCCGCTCGAACTTGGTGAGTGGCATTGCTACGTGTCATCACCAGAGGTATTCTCCGGCGTTTCCTGCGCTGTGGGCGCCGGCAGAGACGCCTCGTGATCCGCGATCGCCTTGGTGTCGAGCGTGAGCGGCGCGGCGAACATCTTTTTCTGGGTGTTGATGTTCGCTGCGGCCCAGTCGATTATGTCGGCCCTCGCCTGCGGTTCCGTAATCAACGTGCCCAGAACCTCAAGCAGCTTCACCACGCTATCGAAACGCTTTTGCTGGCCCTCCAGCTCTTCTTTATCGCTCTGTTGCACCAGAGACGGCCAGCCCGGCGTGAACGCATCGCACCATTTCTGGAACGACGCGGCATACGTCTCGCCGCGCATCGTCTCGGGGTATTTCGAGCGCATCGCCTGCCAGAACTCTCGCGTCCAAGCCCGGCGTTGAACGATGCGATCGAAGAACCGGAAAATCGGCTCCTGCTGCGCGCGGTATGATTCAATGTATGCCGCGATCTGCTTGGCGTCTTCGCTTCCGTCCGCGAAACCTTCGGCCAGCGTGTCTTGCGTCAAAAGGATCGCCGGCATCGCGGCTCCGCTCGCGATATCTTGGATGATTCCGTCCAGCGCAAACTTGCCCGCGCCATCGACGTTCATCATGTTCAGCGTTTCAATCGACTCATCGATATCGATCGACGCCACATTGCCTGTTGCTGCGATGCGAATTTGTTGCAGTTTCTTACGGAAAAACGAATCCGTCACGCGATCAACGATCGAGCCAGGCGATTTCACCTTGGTGATCAGTAGTGCCAGCTTCTCGGCGATCTTGTTCTGCGCCACCATCATGCGCACATACGACGCCATCGGATACATCGCGCGCATGTATTTCGATCGGCCCGTGAACCCGAATGCCGAACTGGTCCACTGGATATACAAGGGGTCTTCGTTCTGTAGCACCACGCCGCGATTCAGATGATACACCTGATCGTTGACGATGAAATGCCGAGGCTTGAGGAAGTTCGGATTCCCTGGATCTTGCGACAGGGTGAGGCTGCCGGCCGTGTTCAACGAATCGAACACCTGGAAATAGAGATCAGGCGCGAGCCATTCCTTGTCCGTCAGCGGGCGATCAGTCGGCACACCCGGCACGCCAACGCCGATCGCCGCAATGCCGTAAATCGCCGAGAGCCGAACCGTCTGGATGATGTAGCGAAGGGCGCCGATATCCCCGAGGCGATTCCACTCGTTGTTGAACGCCTCGACAAGCTCATCCTGCGGCCCTACGTCGATCGCAATCTGCCGGGGCCGATGAAACGCCAGATAGATCGGCGCATCGACAATCCGCGCCCCTAGCGGATGATAAACATAGAAAACCTTGCAATCCTCATAGCTCGGCTCATACCCCGGTGTGATGCGCTCGACGAGATTCCACAGCGCGGGCGTCGATCCGCCGCTGACTGAAACCTCGCCTTGGCTATCTCGCGGAGATGACGCGGGCCAGAGAAGACTTCCGCTCACCAGCCCCGCCCATCACCAAGCCCGATCGATAGCCCGTAGGTGTAGCAATCGAGCAGATCGTCATGAGACATCTCAGCGCCAGGGCGATAGCCCGTCACCTGCGACAGGAAATGGTTGCGCTGCACACCCTGAAACCGCGTGAGCTTATCGGCCGCGTGCTGCGTCAAAATAACCTTCCCCGTCATGTGGTAATTCACCGTCGATAGCGCGCGCTCATCCTTTCCGACAGAGGTGAGCTTGGTGGATATCGCCTCGGCAGGCAGCCCGGCGCGCCGCGCCTGCTGCCTCAGGATCATGCCCGCGCCGATATCCTCGATGTATGGCCCCTTTGGATCGAGCCTCGCGCCGCAGATATCATGCAGCTCGCGCATGCGCTTCAGAAGGGCCGGATACCACTCGATCAGCATCTCGCCCGAAATCTGCACCACGTCCCAATCGAGCACATACAGCGGGCGATCGTGGAATTGGTTCTTCGCGAAGATGACAACCGCCGTCCCATCGTGCTGCCGACCGGTTTTGAACGCCGTGTCGATCGTGGCATAGATGAAATCGCACCGCTTCGGGAATGGCGCCGGCTTTCCGTCCACCAGCCACGCCTCGGCCCCGAAAAACGCAGCGCCCGACCAGTCCACGAAATTCGCGAGGATTTCCTGCTCATACACCAGCGGGGCATATTCGTCCGGCAGGCGCGCAACCTCGTCAGCGTTCAGCGTCGGATTCGCCATGGTGGGGGCATGAAACATGTGCCAACCCTCGGCAGGCTGCGTTGCCGCCCGATAGAATAGCTGCTCGCCGTCAACGCCTCGCGGCGTGCCAGCCATTACCACAACGCCGCCACGATCGATCAGCGTGGGGCGGATCGCGAGATCGAAGAGCGGCGTGATCTCACGCGGCGCGAGCGTCACCTCGTCGAGCACCGCCAAATCGTAAGAGCGCGATCGGCCAGCGCCGTCATCGGCCATCGTCCAGAAATCCACTGCGCCGCCGCCCTGCACGCGAATTTCCAGCATAGTCGCCGATTTCGATACCAGCGCGGGACCAAGCAGCGCGGCGAGGCGATCGAACGATGGCCGATTGCGACGGAAATCCGGGCCGAACCACGCGACAGTGAGGCCACCGAGCGCTGCCTTTGCCGTGAGGTGCTCCAGGAGCGTCGTCTTGCCGAAGCGCCGCCCGCATACCAGCACCGTGCGCTCATGCGTGAGGATCGCTCGCAGCGCCTCAAGCTGGGCATCGTGCAGCTTCGTCAGGGTGATTTTTGGGGGAGGGGTTTGCCGCAATCCGGCCATTTTGGGAAAAATGACCTACTTAATCCGATTTGTCAACACCATCAGAACCTCCGGTAGTGTCTCAGTTTGAAATTCTCTCTTTATAGACGGTCGGTCGGTTAGGTTTCGCTGCGCGTGCATCAATCAGCTTCACCACATCTTCCATGCTCCAAAGCGTGGCACTCAAACCAGCGGCCATAGCTGGCGAACAGCGCAACGTTTTGTGTTGGCGAACGAAGTTATACCAGACGGTATAGAGCGCCACCATATCGGCGTGGCTTTCTGCCTTTTTAGAGAACCCATTGGTCAGCCGGGTAAAGCGGCGCATGGACATCCGCATGGTGAGGTTCTGGCGTTCAACGTAGCTGGTCGAGACGTGCTTCGGGTCGGGGTTGCCTTCCACCCGCGTCTTCTTGATGCCCGTGCATTCCGCCGGACTGTAGCGGCCAGCCGGACCGGGCGCATCGCCGTATAGCTTCACAAGCTGGGCGTAATCAACAGCCGCGCCGAAAGCGCCCTCTACGGCGTCCAGGTAGGCTTTGTGCCCGTCCGTGGTGAGTTGCACCCGATTGGCAAGCCGCGATGCCACGTCCTGCATGAACTCGTTCGCGTAGCCCGCATCGCGCCCGCCGATCAGATAGGCCACGATCAGCTTGCTATCGGCGTCCAGAGCCGTCCAGGTCCAAAGATCGCCAGCCTGATCCGGCGCGGCCTTGGCGGTTTCGACGTTCTTTTGCAGAATAACACCAGGGTTCTGACGCAAGAGGGGTTTTTGCAGGCTATTGGCCGCGCTGGAAAGGCCAAAGGAGGGGAAGGTGCTGGGGTCGACGGGAGGCCCGCTTTTCTGAGGGCAAAGAACCTTGAGCCCTTTGTTTCCAATGACTTAATGGAGTCGACGACTCCCCTTGAATTTGTCCCTTACAAAGCTCCTGGATATCAGGGAAGGGCATTTGGATACCGCGCTAAGTTGCTTCCACAAGTTTGCTGGGTTTTTCAAGACGCGCTTGTTGCTGGCAAATTATTGCCAAGCCAGCAGCATATTGGGGAAGCGTGCAGACTTTTGCTTAAGGCCCTGACAGACTATGCGATTGATGACCTAGTAGATCGAGCCACAGGTTTTGACGATCTTCGTAAGCGTGAAGCAATCAACCGTATTTTGAATAAATATGTCCGCGCGGACGCTCTGCCGTGGGTTAAAATGTTTGACATAGATTTTTATCGGCAAATCTACCGCCTAAATCGCTGGCCATTTGATCCAGAGAAAACCGCGCGCCCAGGTGTGATTGGACACTGGACAAATGACATTTATGATCGCTTGGCGCCAATGATTCGTCCTGAGTTACATAGGCTCGTTCGCCGCAACGCAAAAGGCAAACCTACCGAAAAACTCACACAGCATTTGTCGCCAGAGGATGGAAAACCAAGGCTGCGCGAGTTACTCGAAGGCGTTAAGGCACTCATGCGTATATCGACCGATTGGGATGATTATACTGCTAAGCTTGATATTGCGTTTCCCCGTTTCGACGAAGCGTTGGTGCTACCATTTGACGGCGGACTGCCCCGTCTGCCTAAGAAAAGTTAACTTTTTCTCCACCTCTTAGCCGCCGCCTTCTTAGCGATCTCCGCCCGGCGCTCTGGCGTCATACCGGCGGCGCGGGCTTTGCCGCCCAGCTTGCCGAGTGTGGCGGCGGCAGACGCGGGCGTAATATCCTCATCTTCCTCGCCGGTCGCGATCCGCATCACCTTCACCGCGTTGCCGATCACGTCGGCAGGGCGCTTCTCGCCTTTAGGGCCTGTGGGCATATCGCGGGCCTCCTATGCTTTCCGACAAGCATAAGGGCTGGCGTCTGGAATTGCCAGTTTCAGCCCGTCTCATTCTTAGGATTTTCAAACTGAGACACTACCGCTTTAGCTGGCGGAGTGTTCACTCGCAACAAGATTGAATTATATCGACAATTTTATCCTCGACGCGCGGCCCGACGCGGTTTGAGAACGCGGCCATCGTCTCGTCATCGGCAGGCTTGAGACCGATCATCACCGCGAGATCGCACAGCCGATAGCCCTCGACGATCGCGCCGACGAGGAATTCGAAATGCTTCCCTACTGATTGCGATGTGCATTGCACAAACCGCGCTGCGTAAAGGGACGCCTCGCTCGGCTCCAGATTGGCACGGCCGCCTCTGCCGTCTGCGCGCGGCCATCCGGTGCGATAGCGCGGGCACCGCTCCCACGCGCCGGCAAACGCCTCGCACCACACCAATGCGGCAGGCGTCAGGCGACCTCTGCGATACAGCCGTAGGTGGACCGGCACCGTCCGCCAGGGCCGCGCTTTCAGGCTGCCGTCATACCGCGCCGGCAGCACCTGCTCGACCTCGGCATGCGCCGCGAGCCCGGTGGGGATATGGCCGATCCCCTTAGTCTTAGTCAGTTGCTCGCGAGATAAAGAAATGGGTGAACCCTTCGCTATTTCAACGGCTTTTCGGCTTGGAAATACGTGGACGGGAACCGCCACGCCGGCCAGCGATCGCGCCTGATTGCAGGCACGCCGTTGGGATCGATCACCTCCACGCTGCGCATGCCCAGCATGCCCTCGACGGCAGCGAGGCGCGAGAGCACGTCACTCCTCACGGCGGATGCTCACAGCTGCCTCGATCGCGGCGAGGCGCGCCTCAACCTCGCTGCCCTCCAGGATTTTTTGCGCTGCCGTAATCATTTTCACCAGGGGCTCGGCATCCGTCGGCGTAATCTCGGCAGAGGACACGGCCTCAGCGACACGGCTCAGCGCGGCTAGGCACTCACTGGCGGTGTGCAGCGGCCCGATCTCGACGCGCACATGCCGAGATTTCGGAGGCGCGACGCCTAGGTTCGTGATGGCTTTGGCCGCACTCACGTCCCCGTCCTCCATTCTCTCGCCGAGGATTTCGAGAGCGCGCGGCGTGAGGCGGGCTATGAGGGCAGCCACCTCCAGATCGGAGCGAGATCGGCCACTGGGGTTTGGAGACGTGCCAGGTTTCCACCTGCCGCGCTCGTCACGCGATACCTCAGGGGTCGTAATAGCACGTATTTCGTCGCTCATTCTCGCAGGATACGACTGTTAGCGGCAGGAAATCAAGTCTTGGTTTCGGCATGATCGGAGAACACGACGCATTGGACGGCCGAGCGGACGATGAGCGGATGAAGCCCCGACGGCCCGCGCAGGCCGATGGTCGGCGCGTTGCCCAGCATTCCTCGGGTGAGATCGGCGACGTCTTTTTCCCAAGCCTCGCGGTCGAGATAAACGAGCGTGAGCGTATTTTCTGCGCCGCCGCCTGTGAAATTCACGCGGATTTCAAACACTTGCGCCATCCTTAGCCTGCCGAGCAGGAGATTATAGCGCGCGGAGGGGGCGGAGTCATCTGCTAGCTGCGGCGTCCGAGCCGTGACATTTCCCGCCGAGATAGCCCATCAGTGCCCCAGATCGGCCGGCGAGCGCCTGGAAATGTTGTCCGGTTTTTGAGTGTTATCAATGGGTTGGCTCTCGGCGCGTGGTGTCACGTAACATCGCACGACATTTCCATGTCGCGGGAAAAAGTTCAATGATTTCAATGCTCGCCCCGTCCCAAAAACAAAAAAACCTATGATAACATAAAATAAAATAAACGCCACGTGTGCGCACGGGCACGCGCGCGCGTGCGTGTGTGCGCGTGCGCGCATATAGGGGGGTGCATATCCGTGTCGCTTTGTCGCAAGGAAAGTGTGGCAATTTCTGGAACGGCAAGGTTATTGATTTAACTGGGGATTTGTGGATTTTCCCCGCGACAAGTGCCGCGACAAATGCGTGACATTTCCTCGCTCGGTTGCCCTCGCGATGTTGCGGCGTTGATTTTGCTTGTGTTTTTTTTGGGGAGCCGGCGACCAGGGTCGGCGGCAGGTTTAGGACGGCGAAACATTAGGGGCGCCGCGAGGCGAGCGCAAGCCCGAAATTCAGGTTGACGACGCGCAGTGGATACTGAATGATGCGCGAACGATTATTCATGCACGAAAGGAAAAAACCATGATTCCTGAGCCATTGCACACTGTTACCATTCGTTTGGTGCCTGCGGTCGCGAAGCTCATCGACGAAATCGCCGAGCGCGAGGGCGTGCGATTCTCGCGCTGCGTTGTCGATCTCGTCACCGAGGCCCTCGCAGCGCGCGAGGCGCGGGAGCGCGCGCCGTGAGTTCTCTCACCATCCGCATCCCCGATGAGCTATGGCATATCATTCGCCCCGTAATGGACGCTACAGGGCTTTCTCCTGGAAAGGTGCTCCTGCGCATGGCCAAGGAGCATATGGGGCCTCCAGCGCAAACGTCGGCCCGACAGGAGGCATATGCGCTGGAGATGCCGGTCATCTCGAGCCAGGGGCTCGCGGTCATAGACTCGGTTTCGACACTCATGCGCCGCACGCGGTCGGCGGTGTTTGGCGAGGCGGTGAACGACGCGGTTGTCAATATGGGCAACTATTATAACCGCGTAATGAGGCAAGCGCTCGAGAAAAAGCGCCGGAGCCCTCACAAATCCGCGGCGGACCGGCGCGCCGAGCAGGAACCGCGCGGCGCCTACGAAAACGGCGTTTGGGTTCCGCGCGCGTCCGAGGAGGTCGAGCGGGAATTTCTGTGGGAGCAGGCGGAGCGGGCCGTTCGCTCTGTCGGGCGCGCCAACGCTCACGGAAAAACTGTAATTCGTGATTAATTTTCTGTTGACTGCGTTGGTGCGCGTTGCTATGTTTCGTTTACCGGCAGTGGTGCCGGGAACCAGTGGAGGGTCAGATGAACTTCACGCCTAGCGGCCAATTGCGCCGACGCGGCACGAAAATTGATCGACTCCTCGGCATCGCGCCGGGGAAATCAATCCTGGTGCCCTACGCGGAGATGCGGACATGGCGCGTCACCTGCACACACGCATCGACGTGGTATGGGGCGCGTTTTTCGACGCGGCGGGAGGGCGAGAAGTTGCGAATCTACCGGGTGGATTAAAGCGCCCCCAGCGGCACAAATACGGCCCGGGTGGTCTGCCCCAGGCCGTATCTTTGTGTGGGGATCGCGGACGACGGGAGCGCGCCCTCGATGCGTGCCAGCGCGCGTCCCCAGGACGCCTCCCACGGCGTGCCGCCGTAGAGGCGCCGCAGTGTCGGGTGACTGGTGGATATCGCCAGCCCGTCCACGCCCTGCGCCTCCAGCAGCTTGATCCCATGATCGAGGAGCGCGTGGCGGGCCACGTTCGCGGGCAGCGGCGCGTCGTCCTCGCTGCCGATCGCGCACGTCACCAGCCGCCCAAGCGAATACTCCTGTGGCCCGAGACGCACCGGCCGCGAGAGCAGCGTGGCGATACACTGCCGCTCATCCGAGGTCTCGGGCGCCGGTTTCTCCGTCACGGTCCAGTCGTCCTCGGCGGCGTAGCGTGCGGCCTCCGCGGACGTAACCACGCGCTCGGAGTGTAGCGAATAGGCGCCGGCTATGAGCGCGCCGAGCTGGTCGCCGCGTCGTTGTGTCTGCCCTGGCATGGCGGCGATCGCGTCCCCGAACCGCTTGGCGTTTTCTTTGATGACCGGCAGGAGCGCAACGCTCCTGGCGAACAGGCGCGGGCCGAAATCGGGCGTGAAATGCTCGCGGACGAGGTGCTCGACATCGGGGAAAGGCACGTCCTCCGGTAGGGAGGTAGCGCGGAGGGCCAGGAATTCAATGCGTCCTATGTCGGCCTGCGAACTCGCGGCCGTATTAATGCTCTGAAAACACATCATCGTCCGCACGCGATAGATATCGACACCGCCGTCGGCCGCCGCGCGCGCGATGACTGCCCCGGATTCCGATGATGCGGCGCGCAACATCCCGAAGATCGCCTCGAAGCGCTGGAGGTCGGCCCTCGTCGTGATCTCGCCTTCCTCCCAGATGACGGATAATGCGTCTCCGTTGAGCATCCGGCGGATGCTCGGCTCGGTCGTCGAGATCGCCACGAAAAGCGACGTTTGCCCGAGCAACCTATGGACGATCTCGCGCATCACCCAGCTCTTGCCGGCGCCGGACGATGCGGTGATCCAGATGCTCGGCCGCCAATCGAGCGCGCCGCACACCGTTGAGAGCACGATCCACCCGGCGAGGATGCGCCCGGCGGATTTTTTCTCCCACCGCAGGCAGCGGCAGATTTTTTCCAGCCAGATCGCCTCGCGGGTGGCGAGCGGCGGCGGCAGGACGTCGTAGCCTGGCAATAACGGCAGCGCGCCCTCGTAGATCCACCGCGAGGGGCGCAGCACGAGCGGCGCTGGCTGGCCGTCCACCACGAGGCGATCGCCGAGATGCGCCACCACGCGGCCGTCGTCCAGCCATACGCCGCGCCCGCGCACTCGGTCGGGGTCATAGACGCCGGCAGCGCGGCACTCGCCCATAAGCTCGGCGGCGACCGACGGCCAGGAGAGCGAACCGTTTTCCGCGGTGTGGTGCCGAAATGTTCGATACCAGTAGGCCTGCGACACCAGCGCGCAGAGTTCCGCTCGCGTGTGCCGAGGCGCGGTCAGCGCCGTTACCTGCCGCAGCGCGGTGGAATAGTAGAAAAATTCGCCATGGTCATAGCCGAGCGGGATTACCTGCTCGTTCGGGCCGTGAGGCGCCGCGTCGTCCGCCGGAACCGGGGGTTCGGCGTCCTCGCCGGTCGGCTCGTCGTTCGGCAGCCTCGCGCGCAGCCACGCCGCCGGGTCGTCCGGGACGTCGATATCGGCCGCGTCGGCGCTCTCCGGCAGGTCGTCCACCCGGAGGATAACGGCATGCGGCAGGCGCTTGGCGATCTCGGCGGCGGCGGCGCGGCCCGGCGCGTCGTTGTCCGGCCAGATAATCACGTCACGGCCTTCGAGCGGCGACCAGTCGACGTGCTTCACTGCGCCGGCGCCCCCGGGCCAGGTGACGCAGACATGGGCCGGGAATTTCGTGGCGGCGGCGTCGGCGGCTTTCTCGCCCTCGACCAGGATCACCGGCGCGCCAGGCCGCGCGGCGAGGCGATCGAGCCCGTAGAGTGGGCGCGGCGGGTTGGGATGCTTCCAGTGCCATGCCGGTGGCGCGCCGTCGAGGCTGCTCCAGGAGAGACCGCGGAAGGACTTTGCGCGCTCGGCCGTGGCCTCCAGCCGCCACACGAAATAGAGCACCGCGCCGGCCGCGTCGCGATAGACGTGCGCCGTGCCGCCCCGCAACGTCGGAGCCGGGGGCGCATCGGGCGGCGGAGGCGCGGAGACATATTTCCCTGCCGGTTTCGGAGGCGCGGGCGCGGCCTGGATCGCCGATTTCGCCGGCTGCGCGTGCCCGTTGATATGCACGCCGAACATGCCGCCGAGTTCCCGCAGCGCCGCGATTTTGTCCCCGCCGTGCCGCACCGCCGCGCACACATCCACGATATCGGCGAATTTCTGGCCGGCGGCGAAATCCGCCCCCACGCCCGTCGTTATATTGATCGAGAGAGACCGGCCACGCTCGCCGTTCGCCGAGCCGCACACCCACTCATGGCCGACGCGCTTGCCACCAGGCAGCCACTCGGCGAGCAGCCGCTCGATATGCGGCGCAGCAGCGGCGCGGACCTCAGCGAAGGGCGCGGTCATGGCTAAATGAGCGCCGCCAGGCAGTCGGGCATATCGTTGCTGCCACGCAGCCAACGGCGTGCGCGCTCCAATTCGTCTATCATCGCCGCAATATCATCTTCAGACTTCACGACGAAATGAAGAGCGCCGGCTTTCAAGGCCGCCGTTCGATAATTTTTCTGAACCTTACTCAACCTCCCGCGCGAGCTTTTGCATTCCACCGCCAGGTAGAGCCCCACCCGCACGCCTAACCCGACCGGGAAGCATGCGAGAATATCGGCCGCGCCTTTCATCCCCACGCGCACGCGGCGTCCGTCCGCGCCAATCAGCAGACCGGAATTATTGCGCTGCACAAAAGCGCCGGCTCGGGAAAGCGCAAGCATCGCCTCGCGCAGAATCTCCGCTTCTGGGACTGGAGGCTCCGCTACTCGGCGGCGTGGCTTCGGCCGCGCGCCGTCAGAATGTGTTTGACCCATCCCCGCTTGTATCCTCTTGCTTTTGCTATCTGTTTAAGCTGTTCGAAGGATCGCGCCCGTTCCAGGAGCGCGTTCCATTCCTCCCCTCGCGCAAGAGCGATGCTAGCGCCGCCTGCCCATTCCGGCGAGTCGGAGAATTCCACCAGCTTGCCCGCCACCTCCTCGATCTCACGCGGGGCGGCTTCCTGCGGGCGCGCTAGGCACTCCGGCTCGCCGCTATCGCAGTCGATCGCCTCGCTGCGCTCGTAAATTCGGTAGCACACGCGACACTGTCGGATGCCAGGCCCGGCGTCGGTTTTCTTCCGGCGCTGGCTATCGAGAGACCACGGGTGGATCGCGCGCGGCGTGCCGTGACGCTCGGCATTGCCGACGTGGTCCAAGATGATCGCCCTGCCGCCGTCCGGTTTCAAACGCAGCCCGCGCCCGTCGAACTGCTTCTTCATCGCCAAGGATCGCGTCGGCCGTAGGTGGATAATCACTGCCACCGCCGGCACGTCGATCCCCTCGCCGATCAGGTCGCATGACGTGAGCACATGCAGCGAGCCATCCGCAAGGCCGCGCAGGCGCGCCCGCCGCTCGGTTTCGGGCATGGTTCCGTCGATCGAGGCCGCGCGATACCCTGCCGCGCGGAAATCCTCGGCGACGTGCTCGGCGTGCGCGACAGAGACGCAGAACGCAACGGCAGGGCGGCCATCCGCTAGCTCACGATAATGCCCCACGGCGCTCCCGGTGATTGTCGGTTTGTCCATCGCAGCAGACAGGTCGTCCCGCGCGAAGTCGCCCGCCACGGTGCGGATGCCGGAGACGTCGACCTCACTCGGCGGTGCGTAGTATGTGAAATCCGCCAGATATCCGTTGTCGATCAGCCAGGGCACTTCCGGGCCGCACACCATCGCCTCGAAATGCTCGCCGAGGCCACGCCCGTCTAGCCGCTCGGGCGTTGCCGTCACGCCCAGCGAGTGTGCCGTCGGATACCGTGCAAGCAAGTCCATATACGTCGGCGAGACTACATGATGCGCTTCGTCCGCCACGATCAGGTCAGGCGCCGTGTATCGCTCCCAGCGCCGCGCGACAGTCTGGATCATGCCGATCTGCACCGGCTCCGCGCTCGCCGGCCATCCGGGTTGAATCCGGCCATGCGGCACGGCCCATTCGTCCAAGGCGGCGCTGATTTGATCGAGGATGAGCGCTCGGTGAACGAGGATGAGCACGCGCTTGCCCTTGCGCATCGCGCCGCTCGTTATGTAGGCGAAACAAATAGTTTTCCCCGCGCCCGTCGGCAGGACTCCGAGCGCCCTGCGCGAGCCCCGCATCGCGGCGCGTAAGTCCGCGATCCATTGTTCCTGGTAGGGGCGGAGCGTGATCATCGGAGTTACTGAGCGGCGATGCCGGCGAAAAGGTCTCCGGCCGTTGCTTCGACCGCGCCAATGTTTTTGCATGCTTGGTGCCAGTAAGATTCCTTCAGCTCGGTTCCGACAAATCTCCTATTGTGCTTCACGCTCATGGCGCCTTCACTGCCGATCCCCATGAATGGAGAAAAGACAACGTCTCCAGGATTTGACCACAAGAAAAGGGCATTTTCGATCACGTCAAGCTGAAGCGGGCATAGATGCCGTTCCTCGTCTTCTGACTTTTCCATCTTCGCCCCAAGCTCGTTTTTGGAATTGAGGGTTCTCGTTTGCCGGACATCCATCCAGACGGGAGATGCCAATTTCTGCCATTGCTCAACGCTGAAATCCGATTTTTTGTGACCAACAGGAACCTCGCGCTGACCAGGTTTGCGAAACACGCAAAGATAGTCTGGCATCCCCACGCGCGACCTGCTGCTGTCTTTCGTGACCTGCTTATAAAGCAATCCGAGGGCCTTTGTTCTCGTCATCTCGACGACGGGATCACGCCAGATCGTGACTCGCGAGTGCAGGATAAATCCAGCGGCCTTGTGCGCAGCGACGATATCACCCATGAAGTCTTTGAGACCTATCTCGCCGTCTTTCCATTTTGTCGAAGGAAGATCGGAGCAGTGGACGGCAGATAAAGTGCCAGGCTTATGAACTCGGAACATCTCGTTCACTAAAAACTGATAATGCTCGCGAAATTCATCGTCCGATGCGCAGTTTCCCATGTCCGCCTCGCTCTCGGAATACACGAAAACATCCGCAAAGGGCGGCGAGTAGATAGAGAAATCAATTGAGCTTGGTGGCATCTGACGGGCAATATCGACGCAGTCTCCGTTCACCGCGCACCATGCGGCGCCAGACTGCTCTCCAAGACACCTTACCTCAGCCATGAGGGAAACCTCCCGATGTGAGTTGGGTTATAGGAAATCTTTTTTGACGAAACTTCCATAGCTCGGCGCATAGCTTGCGCCATCGCGCGCTTCATTGCCGCATGGCCGGCGGCCTTGCGGTCGATCACACGCCCGATCTGATCTTCGCCCTCAGCGACGATGATATGAACATAGACGTCGCGTGTCTGCCCGAAACGCCAGCACCGCCGCACAGACTGGTAAAACTGTTCGTAAGAAAACGTGCGCCCGACATAGATCATGCGTGCGCAGTGGTGAAAATGAAGCCCCATTCCTGCGATGCTCGCCTTGGTGACGAGCGTTTCGCGTCCGACAAGGAAGCGCTCGATGGCGTCCTCTTTTGCGGACGCCGTCATGCTGCCGCGCAGTTCTATCGCGTCAGGCAGCCTGCGCTTGACGGCATCGGCCTCGTAGTCGGTGTCGGTCCATACGAGC
>JAEHJW020000801.1_pt1 | contig 27253 bp, 46 predicted proteins | sample 9271431 | NCBI WGS metagenome assembly JAEHJW02 | reverse complement strand
CAGCGTATAACTGCCAAGTGCCTAAAATGAAAAACAAACAACATAATGTTGTCATACGCACGCTGATGATCTTGATAGCCCTATATGGACTATCATGGATCCAAGCATACGCTGTGGCTACTACATACAAGCCAGTCGCTCTTAGAGAGTTGACGGAGGTAGAGAGGGTCAAGCTATATCTTATTCAAAAAGTTGGGTATCAAGAATACAAACGGTGGAATAGGATCATTGCCGCAGAGTCCTCATGGAACATAAATGCGAAGAACAAGAACAGAAACGGTACTACCGATGGATGTCTTCTTCAAATCAATAGTTCATGGGATGACAAAGCCAAGCAACTTGGACTCGACTACAAAAATAACCCATATCACTGTATAGACATGGGGTTACATATAAAAAATACTATGGGGTTTAGCGCATGGAACGCAAGCAAGAAAAAGTGGCTATGAATAGCCGGACGTGTGAACACAAGGCTCTGAATAATAAGGGCAGACACTGGAACTACACGGATCACAAATGGGACTGCGACAAGTGCTACAAATCGGGAGAATTGTCAAATTACCTCCCTAAAAATCCTCGGGAATTTCAGAACATTAAAAGTGCGTTTGAGAGGGTCAAAAATACCGCATAAACACTACCTCTGCTAAAACACAAGATTAGTGATATGTCAAAGAAAGCCACAGAATCGCCCAAAACGGATTGCAACATATACGAATTATAGTGTTTAATCCGCTACAGGGCCTTACAATGCGATTTCTGCATAACAAAAAACCGCCCTCCGTTATCGGGAATCAGGCGGTCCAAAATCCTCTCTTTGGATTTATGCTTTAACAATTTTGAGATTAACTGCAAGATCAACCTCACTTCTACTATACATATTGTGAGGAATATGTCAAGGGGCTACGCAAATACGCTTTGCGTAGTTTTTTGTAAGGAGTAAAATAGTACTATGGAAAAACGAATCATACCGAGTGACACTCGAGCAGAGAAAGACATCCTTGGGTCAATACTCATAAATCAGAATGCGATGCACTCCATCGTAGACATGATTTCAGACAAAGACTTCTATGAGCCAGCACATGCGAAACTTTATAAAGTTCTTGCAGAAATGTACGAGGGCAATAAATCGATAGATATTACGACTGTAGCCAGTGTTTTGAAAGACAAGAAGATACCCATGACGCCCGTCGATCTTGCCGAACTCGCAAACGGAGTAGCATATGCCGGCAACGTAAAAGAGTATGCTAAAATAATCTCCCAAAAGAGGATTCGTAGAGACCTCATCCGAGCCTCAATGGAAATCCAAGAGGAGTCGTTCGAGAACGATGACACCGAGAATGTCCTCGAAGGCGCAGAGAAGAAGATCATGGGTATAGGCACAACCTCCCGAACATACACATTCTCGCATATAAAGGACGCCGTAAAGAGTAGCCAAGAGAAAATTGATAAGCTGCAATCAGGCGACCACGATGCGTTCGGAGTTACTTCAGGATTCAAGCAACTCGACCACATCTTGGGAGGGTTTCAGAAATCAGACATGGTCATCATAGGCGCACGACCCTCAACGGGTAAGACTGCCATAACCCTAGAGATGGGGCTTGCAGCGGCACGAGACGGAAAGTCTATAGCGATATTCTCCTTGGAAATGTCAAAAGATCAGGTCATGGACCGAATCATATCCTCCGAGTCAAGACTTCCTTTGTGGAAAATCAGGAATGGAAAACTGACACCAATAGACAAACCAATCCTTGATGAAGCATTGCGAAGACTCGAGAAGATGGAGATTTATATTGACGATACCCCCTCCCCCACTGTTCTTCAGTTGAGGGCAATGTCCCGGAGACTAAAGATGGAGCACGGTCTGGATATGGTCATCATCGATTATGTACAGCTGATCCAAACAGGGAAAGGAGATTCAACAGTACAACAGTTCACAGAAATAAGTCACGGACTCAAAGCACTCGGACGTGAGTTAAACATCCCAGTTATCGCTCTCTCTCAATTGAACCGAGCGGTAGACGCACGAGAGGTAAAAATCCCCCGACTATCAGACCTTAGAGAAACAGGATCATGGGAGCAAGACGCTGATGTGGTAATGTTTCTCTACAGACCAGACAGAGACAAACAATCACCAGCAATCGATGAAATCAACGTAGCACAAATTCACGTAGCAAAACACAGAAACGGACCACTCGGCGTAGTCAACATGATGTTCGAACCTGAATTAGCAACATTTATAGAAAAATGAAAATACTATCACTATTTGATGGAATCAGTTGTGCACGAGTTGCACTCGACAAAGCGGGTATTCCTGTAGAGGTTTACTACGCAAGCGAAATAGACAAATATGCAGAGCAAGTGTCTCACAAAAACTACCCCGAGATTATTCGGGTTGGGGACATAAAGACGATCCGTGAAAGGTTTGACATCAACGAACACTTTGGGGGGGTATTGACCTCCTTATCGGAGGTAGCCCATGTCAGGACCTTTCGATAGCGAAGAAGAATCGTAAGGGCTTAGACGGAGAGCGATCAGGGCTTTTTTGGGATTATGTGCGAATACTCAATGATATAAAACCCAAATACTTCATTCTCGAAAACGTAGCGAGCATGCCAAAAGAGGCTAAGGAACTGATTACAAAAACCCTCGGAGTTGAGCCCATTATGATAGATGCCGCACTTGTAAGCGCACAACGCAGAAAGAGATTGTTCTGGACAAACATTCCAGTCGAACTACCAGAAGACCGGAATATATTCCTAAGAGATATTCTTGAAGAAGACGTAGATGAAAAGTATTACATCAGTGATGCAACACTCCAAACGATTCTTGAGAAGATGAGTCAAGGGAAACCAATCGCACAAGCATTTCGTATTCACGATATAGAAGGAAAATCGGTCACGCTTTCATCGGGAGGTGGAGGAACGGGAGCGAAGACTGGGCTGTACGTTATACACCCAAACGGATCAGAGCAACTGAAGTCGAATACTATTCGAACATCTGGGCGTGGTAGTAAGTTCGGAGACAAGCACAACTTGGATCAAATACTCGTAGTTCCAGAAGCAACAAAGAAAGGATACGCCATAGCGCACGATGGAGATTCAGTTGACCTATCGTTTCCTACCTCTACCACGCGGCGTGGTAGAGTCGGGAATAAGGTTAAGAACTTAATGACTTCCCAAAATATCAATGTATTTACAGGTGGCCGAGTTCGCAAACTGACTCCGCTTGAATGTGATCGCTTACAATCTTTGCCGGACAATTACACCAATGGGATCTCAGACAGCCAGCGCTATAAATGCTTAGGGAACGCCTTCAACGCAGACGTGATAGCACACATTCTACGCTTTGCATAAATCTGACGAAACGATATAATGGTAGCATAAGTTAGTAATGACGCTGTAAATGACTCAGCGTTGTACGAAGGACAATCCAAGTATCGACCCTTGGGAAAACCTTCTACGGTGGATTCTTACAATGGTAGTAAGAACGTCTTATACACGTTTAACGATTGTTCGATTCAATCATCCACCACAATCTGAGTCTTCGCTCAGATCAACATAAAAAACGATAGCGTGATATAATAGACTTAACAATCTGGAATACTACGCAAAACCAAAGACCCCTGAGTCTCTGGCACATATACTAATTTGCGTTGGTATTCCGGGCGAAAGCCTCATATGTGCTTGAGATTGAGGGGTGTTTTTACATACAATCAATAATTGGTTTCTCAGCGAGTTCTCCAAGGAAATAACTGGCTGAGTCGTGCATTGAGGAGGAAATCATTTCGACCTATGAGCCTCCGGGGCGTAAAGCCCTACCCGTTTCCAAAGCGAGGGAACAGATTCGCTCATTTTGGAAGATGCATGACTACGAGGTGTAAAGTACCGTAAAGGGCGGCAACTATATCTCTCATTGATTGGTTACATACGATACATATTATTGCCTTATTCCTTAGACACGCTGGCTGGTAGGAATAGGGTAAAAGGTCGTTATGGAAATACGCTTTGCGTAATAATAACCTAAGAGTATACTAAGACTATGGAGATAACAAAACGATTCGAAGTGGTGGAAGAAGTAAGTATGCAGCGAACAATCGTGAGCGAGATTCACAAGCACTTCAAAGATCGCGGGATCCAAATGCACTTCTCGGTATTGAATAAGTGGTGCAAAGAGATCGGAGTGCAAGCCCTCCAAAACATATTCCAAGACATTGTAAAAATGGACTTCAAATACCAGCCCGGATCGATGTTCAAAAGAGTTGCAGAGCACAGGAAAAACATTCAGTGGGGATAAAATACGCTTTGCGTAATAATCGTGACAACGATATAATGTAACTAATGATACGAATACCAAAAGTTCATGAAGCAGTTATAGCGATGATGAAGGAGGTCAGCTACAACGATGACGGACACGTCTACACTCGTGTGAGTGATGGAAAGTTCCTCGCTGGTGTATCGACCATATCAGCAATCTTCCCGAAGCCATGGTTGTCTGCATGGGGAGCGAAAGAGACTTCAAAGTGCTATGGGTTCTCTGACTACAAAGATGAGTTCAAAGCGAATGCAGAAACGATACTCGAACGATTTCGAGAGATGGATCTTAAAGAGTACATGACCTTCGTGGTTGACTCAAAGGGAGCGGCGTTTCGAAAGAGTAAAGACGCATTGATAGATGGAACGCTGGGACATGAGATACTGGAATCGATCGTAAAATATCGAATGGGCAAAGGAAGCCTCGACAAGTATTACTTACTCGAAGAAGGACCACTCAAAAGAGCGATAGACATGTTCTTGGAGTGGGAAACGAAGAACGTAGAAAAGTGGGTGCTATCTGAAGCAAGAGTTGCAGACGCAGAGACATACGAGTTCGCCGGAACATTAGACGCAATGGCGATACTGAAAGACGGACGGTTGGCGATCATAGACTTCAAGTTCGCATCGCACATCGGAGAGGACTACTACCTGCAAACGGCAGGATACCAGTTGACATTCGAGCTAAAGGGAATAAAGGTCGACACACGAATCATCCTACGATTCCCCAAGACAGACACGATGGATGTGTACGACAAGAAAACGAGGTCGTATTCCAAAGTCGAAAACACCATAGAGGCAAGGGAAGTTCCTACGCCTTATGAGTTCGACCGGGATACATTCATAGCTGCAAGACAAATAGCGAAGTATATAAACTTCATGACAAAACAATGAGCAAATACTTAAAAGGACAAAAGGTTAGGTTCATATCTGATTGCAATGGGGAGGGAAAAGGCACTGTGGCAGAAATTGCTATTGTGCGAAGTTGTGGAGTTGATGTAATAACAGACCAATCATTCGGATGGGGACTACCCGGAGACTTACGATGGAGTGTGAATTATCCAGAAGAATATTTAGAAATTATTAACGATAATAAAACAAAAACAAGCATGGGAAACATCATCGACAAAGTACGACAAATGCGGTTGAAGGAGCCAGAGAAATCCTTCGTGAAGGCTGGTATTGCAAACACGGACGGAACGCTCACCAAAGAAGGAGAGCAACTATTCAATGAATGGATGTTCGAAAAGAACAAAGCAGACTTCAACAAAGGGGTCGTACAGCCACTCTTGGCTGAGATCGAGGCAGAAAAGGAATAAGAACATTTCCAGCAGTGATACAAGGGCTACTTCAAACTACTTTTATGGTTAAAAACAAACCCCTGTGACTTTTCTCTGGAATAAGCAACTAAACCTTGAGCAGTGAGATCAGAGCTACTTCATTCAGCATTAATTGGTTAAATAACAAACCGCCCGAAAGGGCTCCAAATTAAGCAGACAACGACCTCGGTCAAGTCTGCATCGCCGCAAGGCAAGGTGCACCCGAACCTAACCGGGAACTCTGATAGTTGGTCTCTCGAGGACTTAAACGAATATCAAAATAAGTTAATCGGGCAGTGATAGGAGAGTTACTTCACTTGTAATGACGTGGTCATGGGTTCGAATCCCATCCAGCCGAAAGGTTAGGTAGCTCAGTCTGGTAGAGCACGATAATTTCTCTCCTCAACTTTCTCCCTGTTAAAACTATGAAGAATGTAACACGCAAAAAATATAGTAAAGAGCATAGGACAAAGATGGCTGAAGCTAAAATTGGATTGCGTGGAGATAAGACAAATAACTGGAAGGGCGATAATATACAATATAGAGCACTCCATAATTGGCTTATAAAAACATTCGGATATCCAGATAAGTGTGAGTTTTGTGGGGTAAACGGAGAAAGAAAACATAGGTGGAATATACAGTATGCACTAATCAAGGGCATGGAATATATAAGAGATAGAAAAAACTTTATATGTCTATGTTGTTCTTGCCACAAAAAATATGACACGATTCAATAAAACAACAAACAACAACCCAACAACAGAAAACTTGGCTAGTGGACAAGCATATAAGGAATCGGAAAAGCTCGAGATAGTATCCCTGCTTCTGACATCATTCGCATCCGACCAGTTCTACCGAAAGGGAACCGACACTATCGACAAGTTAGCTAAACTGATTGAGACAGCAGAAGATAAGCTCTTTGTAGCGAAAGCGGCAATATACGCCCGGACAAAGTTCGGCATGCGTTCAATAAGCCACGTGGCTTCTGCGGAGATCGTAAAGACAGTCAAGGGAAAAGAATGGACAAAGGACTACCTTAAACAGGTTATGATCCGTCCAGATGACATTACGGAAACATTCGCATACTACCTAAACAAGTATGGTAAGCCTGTACCGAACTCCTTAAAGAAGGGAATCGCCAGAGCGTTAGATAAGTTCAACGGATACCAGCTTGCGAAATACCGAAGCGCAAAAGCGGATGTGAAGATGGTGGACGTTATCAATATAGTCCACCCAACTCCAAGTGCAACGAATGACGAAGCTATTGCGGCTCTCGTTCGTGGAGACTTGAAGTCAACGGAAACATGGGAAAGCAAACTCACTAAGGCTGGACAGGTCGCCGAGAGTGAAGAAGAAAAAGAAGACCTGAAGAACGCCGCATGGAAGGAGCTATTGACAGAAAGGAAGCTCGGATACTTCGCACTTCTACGGAACCTACGAAACATCATAGAGCAATCGCCTGAGTCAATCCAAATGGCTTGCGACACACTCGAAGATGAAACACTCATCACGAAGTCGCTCGTATTACCGTTCCGATTCCAAACAGCGGCAGACGAGATTGAGAAACTGAAGACAGCGGACGCACGAAAGGTGCTCGTGTCAATCCAAAAGGCACTCGACATATCGGTAAAGAACGTGCCTAAGTTCGAAGGAGACACACTGATAGCATTGGACGTAAGTGGATCCATGAGTGGTCGCCCGGCTGAAATAGGAGCACTGTTCTCTGCGATACTCGCTAAGAGCAACAACGCAGACGTGCTGATGTTCGACACAAACGCAAAGTATAAGGAATACAATCCTATGGATAGCGTCTTGACCATCGCAAAGAAGTTCAAGTTCAATGGAGGCGGAACAGACTTCGATAGCATCTTCATTGGCGCAAATAAGAAATACGACCGAATCGTCATACTATCGGACATGCAGAGCTGGTCAAGCTACCATACCCCAAAGGAAACCTTCAAAGCATATAAGAAGAAGTACGGAGCTGATCCAAAAATCTACTCCTTCGACTTGCAGGGATATGGAACCCTCCAGTTCCCGGAAAACAACGTGTATGCGATCACCGGGTTCAGCGAGAAGGTATTCGACATCATGAAACTTCTCGAAACTGACAGGAAAGCACTTATTCACGAAATAGAATCAATAATCATATGAAATTTACATTCGAAGGAAAGAAAGATGACATAACTCGCATGAGCAAGTGTGATGAAGGTGATTACGATTGCGATGTCTGCGAATCAGCAAAAGATGTCATGGAGATAGACAATGACATGACGAACGCAGAATTACATCTCTGTAAGAATTGCATCTCTGGTATGGCAAAGGCAATCGCAGGGGTAACAAAAAAAACACCAGCTAAGAAAGTCGCAAAAAAGGCAGCAAAGAAATAAACAAACAGAATGGAGAAAATAATTGAAGGAACAATACAATCGTGCGAATTTGTAAGGGAGGGGTTATCGGCAAAGACCGGGAAGCCATGGAAAATGTACAAGGCATACATCGGTGGAATAGACTACACCTCATTCAACGAGGAGCGAGTCGGAGACTCGGGTAAGTGGAACGTCAAGGAAGAACAGAATGGTAAATACACCAACCGAACACTCATTGGAAAGGTAAAGGCTAATCCGGAACTCGATGCACTCGAAAAGCGTGTAGGGGCTATTGAAAGGTTCGTGGGGATGGTTGCTACAACTGGATCGCCTATGTCATTAGAGCAAGAGGCTGCGTTGCCTCAGATCGATGTAGACGAAGATGTGGATAATCTACCATTCTAATGTGAAAGAGTGTTTCAAATGTCGGAAAGAGTATAATATAGACGATTTCTATAAACACAAAGGAATGAGCGATGGGCATCTCGGAAAATGTAAAAATTGTGTCAAGGAATATGAGAGGAGTAAGAGATTGTCTAATGTGGAGAAGTTTAACTCATACGATAAAAATAGATACAGAAATAATATAGAGCGCATCTTCTCGTGTCGATATGATGGCATGAGAAGAAGGGTGCTTGGTCTCTGTAAGCGTGGTTCAACCGGGAAGGAGTTATTGAATGAGAAGGAGTTCATCGATTGGTGTCATATTCCAGAAGTGTTTAATAGCTTTATGGATATATATGATGCGTGGGTAATCTCTATATTCGAAAGAAAATTATCGCCCTCAATAGATAGAATAGATAATTCACGTGGATACACAGTCGACAATCTACAATGGATAACTCAATCTGAAAACACAAAGAAATTCCATAGGGAAAATAGAAATGCCGAAGATAAAGAAGACAGTTCAGAAACTTAAAAAAGAACTCGATACGATCTTCTCAAGATACATCCGTCTAAAATATGCTGACGCAAATGGTTATGTCCAGTGCTTCACGTGTGGGCGGATGTATTTTTGGAAAGAGATACAGAACGGACATTACGTCCGGCGAGAGTACAACGCAACAAGGTATCACGAAAAGAACTGCCATCCTCAGTGTGTTGGGTGCAATATGTTCAAAGCAGGAAATATGGACGAGTACACGCTCAATCTCGTAAAGAAATATGGGGAAGGAATACTCGAGGAACTCAACGCCCTCAAACACACCATAAAGCAATTTACTTGTGAGGAGCTCGAGGAGATGAAGAAAAAATATAAGGGGTTAACAAAACAATGGGAGGAGAAACAAGAACCACAGATTCCATTCTAGAGTCACTGAAGTTGGCTGTAGAAAACAAAGTACAATTCAACCCAAATATATGGATAGAAGGTGCTCAGATGCTTTCAATCCTTATGGGAGATGAACAAGACGCACTGTTCGAGCTACAACAAAAGGTAGCAGAGGCTAAGGTCAAGTTCATAACTGACGGAGACAGCGTAGCGTTCGCAAAAGTAAAAGTCGAAGCAACTGATGAGTACAAGAAGATGCAGCAACAGAAAGCGAAGTGTGAGCGCATCGAAGAAATGATCCGTGTAGCAAAAATAAGAGCAAGAATATCTCAAGGCATATGAACATACTCGTACAATCGGTCAAAGAAACTTATGAGAGGGCATTGGCTATATGTGAACTGAAGAACTCTGACTACGCAGAAGACGCTGATCCGTTCAAGAACTTCAAGGCGGCAGAACTTGTTGGACTAAAGCCAGAGCAAGCACTACTGCTTCAGATGACCAATAAGCTATCACGGATAGGAAACCTACTAGGCGGTAAGGAGGCAAAGCACGAAGCCATAGAAGACACATTGGTCGACCTTATAAATTACTCGGCCATCCTAAAGGCATACATCGAACATGGAAAGAAAGAAGATATTGTGGATAGCAGTTGATATTGATAAGACCCTGACTAAGGAAACTTGTTGGGACGAAGAACAGATGCGGAACGCCGAGCCTAATATGGATGTGGTAGAATGGGTTCGAGAAAGACACGCCGAATATCATCACATAGTTATTCACACCGCCCGGCAACACAGATACTATCAGGTAACGATCGAGTGGCTCAATAAACACAACATTCCATTTACGAGTGTATCATTCCAAAAAATGCCGTGTGATATTATGCTTGACGATAAGACGATAAATCCGCTTAATAGTAATTGGAAGAAGTTATCCACAATGCTATCAGAACAGTAATGTGATACAATTAAGATAAAGGTCGAGAATAACTGCAAGCAACCAAAAACAACAATGATAAAACTACTTAAAAAATTATTCAAGAATAGTGACATTAACTCACTCAAGAACAAAATCATCCACATTGCCATAAAGCACAAGGCTGCACAGAAGAAGATAGACAAAGCTCAGAAGTTGTTCGAAGCAATCAAAGAGCATACAGTAGCAGACTTCGAAAACCTCAAAAAGCGGACCATCGAAAATACTGCCAAGGCTATGACTCGGATAAATGACGAAGTAATGAAAGAGTCACTGGAAATCGACCGAAAGTATAGCGAAGCAAAAGCCAAAGTGGAAGTGAAGGCACAGTCTACTAACGAGCTGAATGAAACGCTTAAGGCACTAAAAATCAAAGAGTTCAAAATCTAAAAAACTAATCAAAAACAAAAATACTATGTTTGGATCACTAAAAAGAAAGGAAATCACTGAGCCAAAAGAAGACATTGGGTTGGAGGTGCATGTTAAGGTGGAGCTAAAGACTAATGAGCGATATGGGGAGCAGGTGGTAGCCAAGGTTGACCTAACTGAGTTGCTCAAATCAACTACGGACTCTCGTGATAAGGTTATCCTTACTGAGTTGGGAAATGTCCTCGAGATGGTTGCTCAGAAGGTAGAAGAAGCGGTGCATACGAACAACAGGCTCACCGATGGTTTTCATGAAGCGAAGCGGAAAGAAGACGCAACATTCTAATGGCTAAACTCATCATGATGCGAGGGCTTCCAGCATCAGGAAAGTCAACGGAAGCCGCAAAGATAATGAAGGATACTGGGAACTGCGTGAGAGTCAACAGAGACCTCCTAAGAGAGATGCTGCACTTCAACAAATGGACCGGGAAGAATGAAAAGTTAACAGTAACGGCGGAGAAAACAGTCGCAACGCTAATGCTCGCAGCAGGGTATAATGTTATTGTGGATGACTGCAACCTCTCTAAGAGTAACGAGGATATGTGGAGAGAGAGGGCAAGAGACATCGGTGGAATTAAGTTCGAGGTAAGGGACATCAAGACATCTGTGCTGGAGTGTATGGAGCGAGATAGTGAAAGAGACAAGAAGGTCGGAGATCACGTCATATACAAGATGGCTATGCAACACGGTCTTCTGAATATAGAAGACCCAATAATCATCTGCGACATAGACGGAACCCTCGCTGACCTGACTCACCGAAGACATCACGTCCTTGGAGAAAAGAAGGACTGGGACTCATTTTTCGAAGCAATGGACACTGATCCACTGAGGCAGAGCACGAAGGATATTCTCGATAGCGATGAGATGGATGACTGCACAATGGTCATAGTATCTGGGAGACCAGAGAAGTACCGGGAGCGAACCGAGGATTGGCTCGAAAGACACGGACTCGATGGATACCCACTTATAATGAGAGAAGATCACGACAAGCGTGAAGACACAATAGTGAAGAAGGAAATCTTCGACAAGTACCTCAGCCGATACAAAATCAAATGCGTGATAGATGACCGACCATCGGTAATACGCATGTGGAGAGATAACGGAATGGAAGTCATAGATGTCGGAGATGGAGTCGAGTTCTAAACTTTAACAATACTAATCTGCAAGATGAAGTACCTACAACAACCTACAATAAACGGTAAGCCCTCGAAGGGATACGCAGAGGGGAAATGCGATCAATGCGGAATAACCTTCTGGGAAAGAACGTGCGACTACAAAAGATCAAAGGACCACTTCCATACAATGGAGTGCTACAGCAAGGCTAAGAAGGGAGAGAAGCGAGACTTCCGACCATGGGCTAAGAATAAGGTAAGACCAAAGACATATATGGATTACCTCAAAGAGACAAGGGAAAGAGAGATCAGACTGCATGGAGATGTGAGTGCTGAGGTGGAAAATGCGATAGTGTTCCATACCGAACACCCTAGCTTCCTAAAGAAAGCGGCAGAGGTAGAAGACATGTTTAATGGGATAATGACAAGTAAACAATCGGCAGCCATGCTCAAAATAGCCATCATAAGCGGGCATGAGGATGAGACGCTACGCATTGCATAAAGATACCCGGGTGGTATAATGAAAGGGGTGAAATGAATGATAACGAAAAGACTAAACAAAGACATACCGAAGGGTAAGAACAAGGGGAATGTATGTGGATCCTGTGGGATAGAGATCGAACACAATAACAGAGAGCATCAGATGTTCGGCAATATGTGCGAGCGTTGTGATAGTATACTCGGCGCACTCTCAAGGGTCCACATGAACATACAGCGAGCAAACGAAGACCAGCTGGTAATGCTCATGCATAACAGAAGGAAACTTATTAAATCGCTTCGACAATACACCAACTTTAACGTAGAAAAACTACTGTATGACATTGGAAGATTTACAAAAGCACAATCCGATCAAAGAGTTCTCCGAGAAGATGGGACTGCATGAGCTGGACATCATAGAGATACACAGGCTGTGCGATATGGATATAAGATTCTCAACTACTCCAAGGGCTGTACGATACGCAGAGGTGGATAAGTACATCAAGCGACACTGGAAGCTCGATACACTAACTCCGAGAAAGATACGCTATATGTATAATGTCCTCAGTCGATACTCACAATACGAAGAAATACTGAAGCGAGGCGGAATGGTGGAGGGAACGTACGGAAATCTAATACTCAAAGGAGCATGATTGATGAAGAAAAGGTCAGAGTAAGACCGGTACAAAAATACGTCTGCAAAAGGAACAAGGGACCTCACGAGTGGGGAGAGCTAGAAACTGAAGGAAGGATACGGTATGTTCATAATGGATCATATAAATCTGTTCTGAATAGTGATACACCAAATCAACCGATTGGGTTCAAGCACGAAACGTTCAAATACAGTTATGCGGAGATAGGTGTCCGGGTCGAGGTGGCTTGTGTGCACTGTGGAAAGAAAGAGTGGACATACTTAACATACAAAATAAAATGAGCAACGATATTAAAGTAACCGGGTTTGCTGCGCTGATTGTACTGACAATAGTGATCACGCTCGGTATAGGGTGGATAAGAAACTTGGTTCAATTCACAAACCTAGACTTCAAAGAACCATACAAGGCTGAGATCATAAGGGGAATTGGATTGGTTTCATACGGAGGAATCATAGGGTGGATTGATATAAAAGATAATTAATATGGATATATCTAAAGAGGAACTAGAAGCACAACGTATTCAGAATGAAAAGGAACGTGAGACGCTGATAGCCTTCATAAAGGAACACCCAAATCTGAGACCGTGGCAAGCAATATACGCATGGTCTGGGGTATTAAAAATAACAGTTGAGCAAAAGAATGATGAAGGAACAATAAGTGTCCGGGACCCATTCTACTGGGAAACAAAAAACAAATGAAACTATACAACATACCACAACAATCAAAGATATTCTGTGAGTGCTCAGACGGAAGCACATACATCATCTTCGATCATCTCGATGGAATGTATAGCTACTGCGTGACCGAGAATGGGGGCGTTGTTCACTTGGGTGGTGGACAGCCGTTAAAGGAAGTGCCGGGAGGGTATGAGCTGGCTGAGAAGTAGTTATCCACTAGACACACCTCTGGTAATTTGATATACTGAAGTTACAAATTAATTAGCCCAGAGGCAGCAGGAGGATCACGAATCGGCATTGGCTAATTCTGAATCGCCCTCCTGCCTCTGAAAAGAAGAATGTGTAAAATCAAAGACGCAATGGAGCGAGGAGAGTATCCTCTCGAAAAGAGAGATGAGGTGGAAGATCACATAGATGAAGATGACAATTCGGCAGACGAGGCATACGAAAGGTCGAAGGAAGAAGAAAGATACTTCACTAAAGCATACGGACACTATGAAGACTAAGATAACCTTGATAATAATTTTGTCCCTGATCCTAATAGGATTCCTCGGGATAGGATATGTAGCCGGGGCAATGTATGAACGGGAAGAGTGCCTTAACTGGAAGGAATACGCAGTAGAGCACCCCACGATCAATTTCGACCAATGGCAGATAGATCAGTGCACGAATTACAAAATAACACTTTAATCTAACCGATGGTATATCTCTTGCAGGGCTGTGGCTGAGATGGTAAAGGCACAACCGCAAGTTGGTACGGACTGGGTCAGTCCAGTTGTAAATCAAGGGGTCGTCGCAGGGTTCAATTCCTTGCCAGTCCTGCAAAAGGTATATCATCTAAACTAAATAAATATATGGCAACAATTTATACAGACCAAGATACAAAGATAAAGCATATCCGATTAAATGGAGAGTACACATTGTGTGGAATAATGAGTGGGTGGACACGTCCTAACGATAATCCGGTCCAAGAAAAATGGGGATGCACCTGTGAGGGATGTCAGGACCAGATTGAGGAATTAAAGAAAGTAAAAAAATAGGGCACATCATCAAAACAACTATGAGAACAATAAAACCCATAAAAGCATATGCAGTGGTTTCTGATAGTCTTACTGATTTCTATTGTGGAAATAATGAATGGGCACTAGCTGTATTCTCTACGAGATCGGAAGCTATAAAGTTTTGTTCGGGATGTTCTGCTGGTGATGAGGGTCCGAAACCTCATGTAATAAAAGTTGAAATAAATCCCCTATGACCCTCCAAAATATCTACTGCTGGATGGGAACTCACAACTTTAATTGGTGGAACGGTAAAGAATGGGTGTGTAAAAATTGTAAAAGGTCTGCCTCCACTGTAAAAAGATAAAATTATGAAGATACGAATTTCTAAAAGTCCATATCCAAATGTAAGTTTATGGAATATGGGATATAAGGTTCATCTAATTAAAAAGATATTTGGATATTATATAACTGGATATAAACTATGACCCAACAAGAACAAATACTAAAATATATTCATGTTAATTGGCTATCAAAGTCAAAGACTATCACAAAGGATGGTTCAGAGCTTACGATGTTGCCATACGGATATTTGTCTCAGGCAGTTGAAGATGCTCTTGATATGCAAAAGAAACAGATAATTGATGCGGTGGAGAAATTACATAAAGATGAAATGAATGAAGAATCATATATGTTACTAGATAGACATGAAAGAGAGGAATATAGCGAGGACACTATCGGATTTAATAATGGAATTGATGCTGTACTAACTATTATACAAAACCTATGAAATACTGCGCTTGTGATAATCAAAATATATGTTACTACCATTTTAAAAAATGCGTTGTCCGTGGGTGTATATAGCGTATGAAATACAAAGTAACTAAAGAATTTCTCCCGGGAGTGACCGTGGGGCAGGAATGTGAAGTATACTTATCAGACGAGGTTTAAGTTGATGAGTGGTTATTTAGGAATATTTCATATATGTGAAAAGTGTACAGAGAAGCAATGTATAAATAATAATTTCTGCTCCAACTGTGGACGGAAGAGGATTGGATCCATAACTTGACAATATATTATTATTTGGTATCATATAGCAAATGAAGAAAAGAGATATTGAGTTCGTAAAGACGCTCACAACCCCCAAGAAGGCTGCTAGAGAGATGAGAGTCCATCCAATGGTGGTCTATAAAATGGTCAAGGACGGCAAGTTCAACTCATTTAAGATCGGTTGGAACCACATGATTTTCAAGGATGCTAAGTACGATAAAGCAAAGAGAAGGAAATAAAGATGCGCAGAAGATACACCTCCGGGTGTATTTTTTGTTGTTGATTTACGTTAAATTTTCGCTCAGATACACATGAAATCGTAGATGTTGATATAATGAGTAAAGATATAAAGATACGACCATGAAAAAGGCATTCGAGATCGACTGGGGGACATACCCCATAAAGATGCATGTGTGTGTGGGGATGGATTCAAAAGAAATAAAGGAGTACGCCGAAGGGATAATGTCAAAGCGTGAATTTAAGCGGCTAGAAAAGGATTTCTTCGATATTGATTCATACGAAGGATTCTATATGCGCCTGGAGGGTCTTAATCTGCTTTATCTAGAAAGATGGGGAAGGCACGAAGATTCCAAGACGCTCATACACGAACTCCATCATGCGGTACACATCCATCTACACAACGATAGGCACATGACGAACGAGATCGAAGCGCTCGCCTATCAAATGGAATATCTATACGATCAGGTAGTAACAAAACTAAAATGCAAGAACTAGATCCGCGACAAACATTATTCCTCACGTACTATCTCGATCCTAAAAGCGAGACATTTTCAAACGCCTATAAGAGTGCATTAAAAGCCGGGTATGCTAATGAATATGCTGAAAATCTCATGTCTTTAATGCCGGATTGGCTATCGGAGAATATAGACAGACGTAAAAGGATGTTACATAAGGCGGAAAGTAGGCTAGAGAAGCATATAGAGAGTGAAGATGAAAAGGTTTCTCTTGATGCAAGCAAGTTCGTTGCAAAGACTCTTGGAAAGAATGAAGGATACAGCGAAAGACAGGAAATAACAGGAGCAGATGGTAAAAATCTTGGAGTGGTGATACTTCCAAGGAGAGATACGAACAATGAAGATACAGCTGACGAAAAGTAAATACGCAATAGTTGATGCTGATGATTATGATTTTTTGATGCAGTGGAGGTGGTGTATTGGAGAAGATGGTTATGCCGTCCGTGGTGCACTTAAATCTGATAAATTAGAGAAACGCAAGAATATACTAATGCATCGTGTGATAAACAATACTCCAAATGGTATGGAAACGGATCACATCAATGGAGATAGATTAGACAATAGAAGGGAAAACCTAAGAAGCGTATCGAGATCAGAGAATCAGCGGAATAAGGTGAAACGTCCATCATTTGATAAAAGTAGGGGTAAATGGGTTGCGTCTCTAAGATATTATGGTGGTAGGTGGTATAAAAGGTTTGATAACTATAATGATGCACTGGAAACTCTTAGGGTTAAGGCCCTTGAATTACAGGGCATATCGATACGATGAAGATAGCGTGGTCCCCTCAGCCCAAGCAAGAGGAAGCACTACTAAGACTCGAGGACGAGGTTCTCTATGGAGGATCTCGAGGAGGAGGAAAGACAGATGCGGGAATGGCTTGGCTGCTCTACGACATAGACAAACCAAAGTATAGGGCATTAGTGATCCGGAGGAACGCTGACGATCTTAAGGATTGGGTGGATAGAGCAAGAAGCTTCTACTCACCTAATAGCGGCGAAGTGGTAGGAATACCGGCAGAAATAAGGTTCCCGAGTGGGGCATTGATACGCACCGGACACCTAAAGGACGAAAACGCCTACTCAAAGTACCAAGGACACGAGTATCAGAAGATGCTCATAGAGGAGCTGACTCACATAGATAACGAAGACAACTTCGAGAAACTACTGGGATCATGTCGTTCTACTGTCCCGGGAATAAAACCACAGGTGTTCTGCACAACAAACCCCGATGGTCCAGGATTTAAGTGGGTAAAGAACCGATGGAATATACCAGACTATCCAACAGATATAGCAGTAACGCAAGCAGGAACACGAACAAGAGTCTTCATTCCTTCGAGGGTAGAAGATAACCCTGCGCTGATGGTAGCGGATCCAAGCTACGTGCAATATCTAGAGTCGATCAGAGACGAAGACCTAAGAAAAGCATGGAGAGAGGGGGCGTGGACAGGAACACAGATAAAAGGAGCCTACTATGCTAAACAACTACAAGCAGCACAAGAGCAAGGAAGGATAACCACGGTACCATATGATGAAGCACTGAAGGTCCATACATGGTGGGACCTCGGGGTAGGAGACTCAACCACAATAGGATTCTTCCAAGTCTACGGTATGCAATGGCGCATGATAGACTACTACGAAGCATCCGGGGAAGGACTGAGCCACTACATACGAGTCTTGCAAGATAAAGGATACCTATACGGAGATCACTACGCACCACATGACATCGAGGTAAGGGAGCTAGGAACAGGAGCAAGTAGGAAGGAAACAGCAGAGAAACTAGGGCTAAAGTTCCAAGTAGCACCAAAACTACCGATCGATGATGGCATAGAAGCCACACGAAGGAAGCTCGGGATGCTGTGGGTAGACAAAGATAAGTGTAAAGACTTCCTAGAGAAGATAGCGGCGTACAGAAAGGAGTTCAATGACAAGATGGGAGACTATAAAGACACCCCTGTCCATGACTACACATCTCATGCAGCAGATATGCTAAGGTACTGGGCTGTAACAAATCACATTCCAGATCAGTTGGCTCAATGGGAAGAACAACAAAGAGAAGTAAGGTCGCATTATACAAGAGAGAGAAACATACAAAACCAAGCGGAATAATGAAAAACATATACGGATACATAAAATCCATGGAGAATGAATACATCTCTCGACCTATAACGATCGTTGATGGATATGACTTCTCCCAATACGAGACGCTCAGAAAGTGTGAGCTGTACTCGAACTCCCGGTATGTATCGGGACCAAAGGACTCACTGGGGCGCAAAAAGAGGTTCTTCAATATCGTAAACGGTAAGAAGGACATCGCCAAGCGTGCCACAGACCTTGATACAAAAGACATAAGGATCAAAACAGACGAGCCAGACGACTTCACAAGGGTCTATATCCTTGAAAAGAAGGTGAGAAACTGGATGGAGGAATCCAACTTCGCCAAGTTCCTAAACAACGCAGGAGAGACACGCCCTAAATACGGAGGTGTGCTCGCCAAGAAGACGGTAAACAAGGGAAAGCTGAACATTGATGTGGTAGAGTGGCGTAACACGATCACTGACCAAACAGACATCATAGAGGGCTGTATCGTAGAAAAACACTTCTATACACCTTCTAAGCTCTCTAAGATGCGTGGAGTATGGGATAACATTGATGATGCATTGGCCCTGGCAACAGACAACAAGACATCAATGACCACCGGGCAGGAGATAAAGACACCAGGTAAGTACATTGAAATCTATGAGTTCCATGGAGACATACCTCGATCGCTCGTAGAAGAAGGGGCCAAGGAAGACGAATACGCACGATACTTCATAATCTGTGCAGGGGCTACAAAACAAGACACGAAGGGAGAGCAATATACATCCTCAGTAACCCTATTCAGCGCAGAAGAGAAAGAAAACCCATACAAGTACCTTCCATGGGATAAAGTACCGGGACGTGCACTAGGGAAGGGAATCATCGAAGAAGGATTCGAAGCGCAAGAAGGAGTCAATGATGCAAAGATGAAGGAGCTCCAAGCAATGGAGATAGCCTCAAAGATCATCTTCAAGACAGACGACAATAAGGTAAGCAAGAACGCCCTAACAGACATGGACAACGGAGATGTTGTCAAGGTGTCAAAGGGTTCGGACCTGACACAGGTCAACACGATGTCTTCGTCAATACCGGCGTTTGATAACCTGGTAGAGTCGTGGAAGGCGCAGTTCGAATCAGCAACATCTACATTCGCTGCTATCTCTGGAGAAACACTTCCGTCTGGTACACCGTATCGATTGGGAGCGGTCATGAACCAAGAGGCAGGATCGATATTCGACTACCGCAGAGAAGAGTTTGGTATATGGATAGGAGAGATCATGGAAGACTGGGTATTGCCCCATCTTCTGAGGGACATCAAGAACGGAGATACATTCCTTGCAGAGTTCTCACCAGACGAACTGAAGCGGATAGATGACTCGTTCATTTCAAAGCACCTGGCACAGACGATCATAGAGGAGAACATGGCTGGTAGATTCGTTCCGCCAGAGATGGTCGCACAAGAGATAGACAAGCTAAAGGAAAATCTGCGAGCCACAGGTAAGCATAGGTTCCTGGACATTCCAAAGGGATACTTCGACAAGATACAGACAAAAATATCATTCGAAACCACAGGAGAGCAAAGGAACAAGGCAGCAATGCTTGAAACATTGTCAAACATCTTCCAAGCAACCGCCGCCAACCCAACAGTTCTACAAGATCCTCAATTGAAGAAGATATTCGAGAGATTGATGGAAGTAGCAGGTATTAACCCGATAGAGATAGAGACAGATACGCCCCCTGCTCAGCCTATGATGGCTCCTCAGGGTCCAGTCGCACAGGGCGGTAACGTACCACAAATGAACTTCAATGACACAGGAACAAATACAAATCCTTAAAGGATTCTGGGAAAACGAAACAATGCGAGATACGGTCAAACAGGCACTGTTCGAAGGAGCAAAGAAAGAGGCAGGAGTAAAGAACTTAAAAGAGAATTGGGTCTTCGGATTCGACCCGGGACAAGGAGATGACATACTAGCATCGCAAGTGCGGTCGATGATGCGAGCAATAGAACTCCTTGAGGCTGGATGGATGAACATGGACCAGTTCTTTACTAAGGAAGAAAAGAAGGAACAAGTAAACGAAAGCGAATAATAACTAATTGAGGACTAAACCTCGTTAAAAAAAGAATATAGACAAAACCTATGGAAAATGAATTGCAGGACCAAGACCTTAACTTGGAGGGAGCTGACCCTATAAACATGGATGAACTCGATATTTTTCTTCAGGAAGATGACGAGGAGAAGGTAACTTTAGCGAAGCAGCTAAAGACAGCTCTTGCGCAGAAAGAGCACTGGCGAACAAAGGCTACCGCCATAAAGGAGCCAATTAAAACTAACGCAAGCACCCCAGAGGCAGAAGATCGTCTCAGGAAGCTTGAACTTCGAACCGAAGGCTATAGCGCCGATGAAGTAGAGTTCATTCTGAAGACTGGATCGGCTGAGGATCCTTACGTACAAGCGGCTATCAAAGCTATGCGAGATAAGAAACGTATAGAAGACGCAACACCCGGACCATCCAATGGATCCGCTGTGTACAAAAAGTACAGTGAGGAAGACCTCAAGAATATGTCTACAGAGGACCTTGCAAAAATACTTCCTAAAGAGTGATACGCTTAGGATAAACAGGAAATGACTTCCACAACAGGATTGTCAAACGTAATGAGCATCTACTACGATAAGCTCTTCTTGGACCGAGCAAAGGCAGAATTGCGCTTTGACTTCGGAGCAGATACAAAGACTGTTCCGTCAAACTCAGGTAAGACGATTGTATTCAATCGCTTCACCCCGTTGGCTTTGGCAACGACACCGTTGACCGAAGGCACAAACCCGACCGCAGTAGATATGACTTCTACTCAGGTCTCAGCCACACTCGCAGAGTATGGTAACAGCGTTGCAGTATCCACATTGTTCAAACTGACCTCTCTTGATGAAAACCTCGCAGAGCACGTTGACGTGATGGGAACAAACGCAGGAGAAACAGTAGACAAGCTCATCAACAATGAATTGTCTGCGAACGCAACTGCTCAGTTGGCAGCTGCAGCCCTTTCTTCGATCGCAGCAACGGACGTATTGTCTGGAGCAATGATACGAAAGGCAGTCCGAACTTTGAAGGACAACAAGGCCCAGAAGTTCGATGGAGGCGTGTTCCGTGGTATTGCACAGCCGCACACATCGTATGACCTTATGGCCAACAGCGAGTGGTTGGATGCAAACCGCTACACTACTTCTGACGCTATCAAGAATGGCGTTATCGGAAAGATCGCAGGTGTAGAGTTCGTTGAATCAAACAACTCTTCAACTGAGGCTTCAACAGTGACCGTGTACCACAACTTCGTCTTCGGAAAGCACGCTTATGCGCAGGTTTCCTTGGCCGGACAGACTGGTCCTCGCATCATTGTGAAGACCCCGGGAGCTGGAGACACAAGCAATCCGCTTGACATGTTCTCTACTATCGGTTGGAAGGTATTGTTTGCAACCAAGGTGCTTAACGCAAACTGGATCGTAAACATTAAGTGCGGAGCAACTGCTTGAGATAGCAGCAAACTAATTGGGGAGGCGTAAAAACCTCCCCGAAAGGGAATTATTAAGAATACGCAAATGACTACACAAGAACTACAAGACAAGCTACAGGAAATAGACAAGGACATCACGATCACAAAGAGCAACCGAGAAGGGTTGGACTCGGTGAACTACAAAGGGGTGTCAATGTTCGCAGTACCATCAAACTTCATTGCTGAAAAACCAGAGGATTCTGGATACATAGAGGTAATGGACAGGATGATACGTCATCGAAGCGTGGAAGAGGCAATAGGAATGGCCACCGCAGAGATAGAGAAGATCAAGACCGACAAAGACCACCACGATGCGTTCTTCGGTATAGGGGAATACGGAGCATAAAGAGCCTATGAGGATAGCAATGATACGAACCGACTGGGGAGATAACCCAGCACGGGAAAAGAAAGGAGCATACGGAGGTGTTACCTACTACAGGCTACACAAACCAGCAGAAGCACTGAGAAAACTAGGCCATACCGTAGACATCTATGGAAAGGAACTGGAAGAATATGGGACATACGAAGAACAGCTGACCCATATCTTCACAAACTACGACATCGTTATCACAAAACAGGTTGACAACTATGGAGGTGCATCAGGAATGATCGCCGCAAGCAACTACTTCAAGAAGCCCTTAATAGTTGACTTGGACGATAACCACCTCAAAGTACCTAAAGCTAACCCGGCGAGTAGCCAGTACGCTAAAGGAACAGAGAAAAGGTCTATTGTAGCGGCATATCTTGGGATGGCAAGCGGACTGATAGTCTCAACCGAGCCCCTAAAGGAAGAATACCTACGCCTAAACAATAACATTACAGTCATTCCGAACATGAATGACATAAATGATTGGTCAGATGGTGCAAAGATACAGAAAGACACAATTACACTAGGCTATATGGGTTCAATTACCCACAATGCAGACCTTAAACTCATCATACCGGCTGTTGCAGAGGTAATGAGGAGGCATGATAACGTCAGATTCCTGATAATCGGCGCATTGACAGACGCAAGTGCGACAAAACTGTTCGAAAAGTATCACGATGTAACTGATCGGGTAGAAATAATGGCAGGAACGCCAACTTGGAATGGATATGCAGAGCTGATAGCGAAGTCCGGGATAGATATAGGACTTGCACCACTCGTGAATGACGACTTTAACCGGGGAAAGAGCCATATCAAGTGGATGGAGTATGCAATGATAGGAGTTCCCACGATAGCCTCAAGGGTTTATCCATATTACAAAGATATTCAAGGCAAAAAGACGATACAACACCTCGAAACAGGTATGTTGGCTAAGAACAAGAAGGATTGGGTAAGTTCAATTGAGTACCTAATCAACGAAGAAAACAGAAAGAGAATAGCAGATAACGCCTACGCTTACATCAAAGAAAACTGGCAATACGAAGGCAAGCAGTGGGAAACCACACTCAAAGGATTCATTTGATCCCTAGAGGGGCTATCCTATGGTAGCGTATCGCCATACGATATCCCCTTTATGGATGAAATTAAACTAAACTTAGGACAAAACGAATGGAGAATGGAGGGGTGGGTCAATATAGACATAGATCCAAGCACCAACCCTGATGTTATAGCTGATGCAGCACACCTACCTTACGAGAATGACTCAGTAGACGAGATATACGCAGGACACCTACTGGAACACTTCGACATAGAGCAAGAAGTGCTAAGAGAATGGCATAGAGTGCTTGAGCCGGGAGGTAAGATAACAATATGCGTGCCCGATATAGAGAAATCTCTGTCGGTATGGAGAAATGGCAACATGCTTGAATCATTCCTCAACCAAGTAGTCTACGGAGCAAAGAACAGAGAGGCGCAGAATCATCATCAAATCTTCACTACAGAGATACTTAAAAGACAAATGGTCGAGTATTTCAAAGACGTAAAAGAAGTAACTAATTGTCCATACTGGGTGTCAAACGTTGTTTGGCAGACCACTATGGAGGGAACAAAATGACATTTAATGACACAACAAACGAATCGGGGATAGTACAGGACATAGACTTCCTATGCTCAACTACTGCTTCAACGTACTCGCTAAAGAACAAAGCAAGAAACGTTAACGCATGGTATAAGAAAACGATCAGCTGGATACTGGAAGCGGACAACAGATGGCAGTTCGATGACTCAAACAACACCGATCTACCAATCGCAACAACAGACCTAGTAGCAGGACAGGACAACTACTCATTCGATGGAGAATGGCTGAAAGTCTTGAGAATAGACGCAAAGACAGAAACTGGTCAGTGGACAACCCTAACGCCGATAGATCAGGCAGATATCACTGGAGCATACGATTCATTTGAAAATGCACCGGGAACACCAAAGTATTACGATACAATCGCTGGATCGATCATCCTTAAACCTTCGTCAAGCTACAACTCGACAAATGGTCTAAAGGTATTCTTCCAACGAACAGGAGATGAGTTCATCTCAACAGACACATCAAAGAAGCCGGGATTTGCAGAACAGTTCCACAGGATAGTTTCACTGGGAGCATCATATGACTGGGCGATAGTAAACAAGCCTACCGTAAAGGCAGACCTACGGAGCGAGATAGAACAACTCAAAACAGAACTTCAGACATTCTACGGAGAAAGGGCGAAGTACGAGAAGACACAGATTAAACCACGTACGGAAAACTACGAATAATGGATACGCAAACACGGGGTGAAATGACAATAGAGGCTACCATAACACGAGCCGATGGTAGGAAAGAAAATCTAGGTTCTATATATTCAAGCAATAAACAAAAGAACTTCTTCATTCAGCTACGCATGAAGATGATACAAAAATGGCAACAGTTCTCACGGACACTGGGAAAGCACAAATAATCGCAAAGCTCAACTCTGGACTTACGGTTCACTACATCGGGTGGGGTACGGCAGCTGGAACGGCAGGAGCAACCGATACCACTTTATTCACGGAGGTTTCAGCAGAGCGTGCATCTTCAACTCAGTCTATTGTTACAACAACGGTAACAAACGACACACTACAGAACGTAGCTACCCTTACATCGGTATCGGGAGCAACGATCACGAATGCAGGACTCTTTGATGCGTCTTCAAACGGGAACCTCTACGTTAAAGGAGACTTCACCGGAGTTGTATTGGCAGCAGGAGACTCGATCGCTTTCACTATTAAACTAAAGATTTCCTAAGATGGCTAAGACTCAAAATACCACAACCCCCCTTGCTTCTGGGTCAGTTGCAGCCAACACAGATGCGGGGACAACAGCAATAGACGTAACCACAAAGGCTGGGGCAATGTTTCGTGTAAAGGTTACTTGCGGTGCAACAGCTCCGACAGTAGCCCCAACGTTTCGTGCTCTTTCTTCAACTGATAACACAAACTTCGATGCCGATGTAAACGGAGGTAGGTACTATGAAAAGGTATCATTCCCTATCCCGGCAAACAACGCAACAGCGTACTATGACGTACCTGTTGATGTAACGTTCGTATCATACATAAAGCCAATAGTTCGCAACGAGGATTCTTCGCAGGCACTTACTATGGAGATCGTTTGCGTGACTTCGGCGTTCTAATAAATGCCACACATTGTCCCCTTAAAAGGAATATACCAGCGCAAAAAGCAGGTGAAGATAATAAACACAACTTCTTCGCCTCTTTTTGATTATCAGGCACAGGTAAATACACCCATAGTAAACACTACAAGCCTTCCATTGATAAAAGTACTCCTTGTTGGAGGTGGTGGCGGAAAAGAAACAGGCTATTCCGGTGGAGGTGGAGGTGGAGGTGTTTTATATGATGCAAGCCATAGTATTAATTCAGGTAACTATACTATAAAAGTTGGTGTTGGTGGTCATAGAACTGGGTCAATAAATGGTAAAGGAGGAGATACCATTTTTGATAATCTAACAGCTATTGGAGGTGGGAGCTATTCTTCGTGGGGAGGACCTGGTGGTGATGGCGGTTCTGGTGGTGGTGCTTATTCAAGCGGTGGATCACAAGCTGGAGGACTTGGCACTGCAGGCCAGGGTAATAATGGGGCTGCAAGCGGAGGGGGGTTTAGTTGGGGAGGTGGTGGTGGTGGCGCTGGATCAGCTGCTTCTGGAGCAAATGGTGGTAATGGTATTCAAAACTCAATATCTGGCACAGCGACATATTATGGAGGTGGCGGTGGAGGTGGTGGAACTTCTACTGGTTCAGGTGGTTTAGGTGGAGGAGCAAATGGAGTTATCTACCCAGGTACGGCAAATAACGGGACTGACGGACTCGGTGGTGGAGGTGGAGGTGGTGGAAATAGTGTAACTTCATACGGAGGTTCGGGGGTTGCTATTATCTCTTATCCTACGGGTTCAATAACTGCAACAGGCGGAACAATAACAACATCTAGTGGTAACACCATACATACCTTCTCATCCGATGGTGTATTTTCTATTGGAAACGAAACAGGTCTCGTAGCCTCCTACCACTTCAACGAAGGTTCAGGAACAATAGCAAAAGACTCCTCACCTAATAAGAATGACGGAACGATCACCGCTGGAACCTATGTACAGGGACAGTTTGGAACTGCGTTGAGTTTTAATGGGAGTTCAACAAGAGTATCTTCTGGTGCAACTAATACAGCAGCGATAACATACGAGGCACTTATTAAGCCAGCAGTATTGCCTACAAGCGGAAATCTATACTCTATAATTGCTAAATATCGTGCAGGGACACCAGGCGGAGGGTTTGATTTAAGACTCTATAATGATGCTGGAACGCAGAAGGTACAAATGGTCGCTGCTAATAGCATATCTGTTTTTAGTTCCGTAGCTTCATATTCTGTATCACTTCCGCTAAATGAATATAGTCATGTCGTGGGAACTTATGAGTCTAATACTACAAGACTTTATATTAATGGAGTATTGGTAGCTACTGATACAAATGGTAACGGAACAGTATTAGACCAATCAACTGCAAATATAGGAGTATTCTTTGATGCAAATGACTCTACATATTCAAGATACTTTAATGGAGTAATTGATTATGCAAAAATATACTATCGAAGATTAGCTGCCCAAGAAATCCTTGACCGCTACAACGCCTCTATCCGCCCTGACTATCTCGACCTCCGCTTTATGGATGGACAGAACAAGTTAAAGCACTGGATAGAACAAGACGGTAAGGCATGGGTAAAAGTACCTTCTATTCAGGCTAACTCCTCAAAGACCATAGATATGTACTATGGGAATTATTCTGCTTTAG
>JAEHJW020009550.1_pt1 | contig 27259 bp, 35 predicted proteins | sample 9271431 | NCBI WGS metagenome assembly JAEHJW02 | reverse complement strand
TTATGCCTGCCTGGAGTTGCACTGGGTTATGTTGTAGAGACCGCAGGGGCGGCATCCAATCCAACGTATGCGTACATTGCAGGTGGGTGGAGTGGGGGCAGAATTGCCACGTCGCAGAAGTACACATTCGGCATCAACGTCGTTGCGGCAGGGGGGTCACTGTCTGCTGCGAAGTCGTATGTTTCTGGCACCGGGAATGCGACGGTAGGGGTTTTCGGTGGGGGGATGAACGCCGCAGGTACTCGGCTGGCTACGACCGATGTCTATACCTACTCCGGGGATACGGTTTCGCCAGGCACAGCCTTGGGGGTTGCGCGTACAGCGCCGGGAGCGACAAGCATCTCGACAGTTGGATACTTCGCTGGTGGCTATACCGGAACATCGAGTACATCCTATGTAGATAAATACACTTACTCTGGAAATACGGTTGCTGTGGGGACCGCGCTTGATACGACAAGGGATTCGCTTGCGGCAGCCGGGGGTCCGACGAGCGGGATCTTCGCAGGCGGCTATGATGTAGGCGGTAGCGGCGGCAATTCGTCGGCAACCACTTCCAAGTACACATATTCAGGGGATACGACTACTGCGGGAACTTCGCTGAACGCCGCCACCGACTCATTGGTTGGCGCAGCCAATTCGCAACAAGCGGTCTTTACGGGAGGAGGATACTATATTGGAGCGACTTCCCCATACCCGAACTATTCACTATCACTAAGCACGAAATATTACTTCGCGACTGACAGTGTGCTACCGGGTACCACAATACCTACGCCGTTGTCGCTGTCAGCGGGGGCGTCGTCGGTATTGTCATATATACCTCCTCCCCCCACAACAACCACATGGGGGGTATCCGGAGGGATTACACTGGGAGGACGCGGAAACTTGCTTGCGCTTCCGCAACGGATGGTTATTCTACCGACGATGGGCGTCGTTTTTGGCGGTCACGCCACATTCTATTCCCCACTAAACTCCGTCTGGGTGCCCAAAGGTGGCGTTATTCTTGGCGGGATAGGCATGTGGGCACCCACAGTAACGGTGTTCGCGCCATCGGGCGGCGTTCACTTCGGCGGCCATGGACTGTTTGGTGGGACAGTATCGACAGTCATCCCCCGCGTGACGGTGATTTTGCCTAGTGGGGGCATTACGCTCGGGGGTGCAGGATGATTTTCACGCACGTCTACACGCCATCAGGCGGCGTCACTTTCGGAGGATCTGGCAGCCTTCGTAAATCTGCGTTGGTGGCATACGCCCCTTCCGGGGGTGTCACTTTCGGGGGCGCAGCGATTTACACAACGGTTGCGGCAACGCCTCCCAGCGGGCTGAGCTTCGAGACATGGACGATGAACTTGGAGAGCCATGCGCATTCCCGATACAGCAACTACGCTTTTTCCGGGTTCGCCAAGTTCGGCACTACCTATTACGGGGTGCAGTCCAGTGGGCTATTCACCCTCGGGGGAGACACGGACAATACTGCTCCGATTCGGTCGTCCGTCTACTTCCCGGAATCCGACTTTGAGAACCACCACGGCAAACGGGTGGGGCGGCTATACATCGGCGCAATGGCTGCCACCGCATTGAATTTCAAGGCAGTTGCGGAAGCAGGGGTAACGTACTATTATACGGTATCGCCTAGCACAAGCGCGGTTGCTGGAGCGCGGGTACAGATCGGGCGTGGACTGGTTTCCCGGTACTGGCAGTTCGGCGTGTTCAACACCAATGGAGGCTATTTCGAGTTGGCGACGATGAAGCTCTACCCAATCGTGCTCAACCGAGTGGAGATGTGACATGACGGTATACGACCAGGCAACGGCGATCATTAACACTGCACAGACTACGGCGTCCACCGCTGTAACGCAGGCGCTTCAGTACACGGACCTCGCCGCCACGCAGGTTGCGGTCGATGGCAACGCCGCAGGCGTTTCTGTCACTTATAGTAAAGTAGGCCAACAGACACTTCCGAAGTACGGCGACTCCCAAGCCACGGTGGATGCTTCCATCGATCGCTGGTTCAAGTTATTTCCCCCGTTATTTCAGAAGAATATCGAGGCGATCTTGAACGCCTATTTTCCGGCGTATTCAGCAGAGGGGCTCTCGGCGGCTACCGTGCAAAACCCGACGGAACCATATCTGTCGCAGCAGTGGATTATTGGCATGCTCGGCACCAGCCCCACAACAGGGCTTCCTGCGCCGGTCGAAGCGGCGCTGTTCTCTCGGGGCCAGGATAGGCTACTGACGGAAGCCCTCCGCACGGAGGATGACGCGCTGTCCATGTGGGCGAATCGCGGGTTCTCACTGCCCCCCGGCGTTCTGGTGTCGAGGCTTCAGCAGTCCCAACAGGATGCAGCATCCAAGATCGGTGACTTATCCCGCGACGTGCTGGTGGAAAACACACGCATTACCGTGGAGAGTGTCCGGATCGCTGCGCAACTATCCGTGCAACTGCGCCTTGGTGTGGTGGATGCGGTGGCCCGACTGATGAATGCCTGTGTACAGATGAACACGGCGACGGATGGTTATCAGGATACCATCCGGGATCTTCAGTACAAACTCGCGGAAGTGATCTTGCAGTATTACGGAACGCAGGTCCGAGAGTCGGAACTTGCGATGGAAGCCCAGGCACGTGCCGCCGAAGCCAATGTTGGGCAACTCGGCCATCTGGTCAATCTGGATGTCGGCGTACTGAGCACAAATACGCAACGGATCGTCGGGGCAGCGAACGCGACCGGCGCACTGGCCGCAGCAGCGATGGCTTCGCAGATTTCTCATGTGTCGCTGTCGTCGGTGCAGAATCAATAAGGAGGCAGTATGAGTTTTTCAGCTTTTGGTGCAGCGCCACCTGTCACATACAGTCCGGCTCCTGCGGTCAGTCCGCTCACGGGCATGCCTGTCGGTGCGGCCCCTGCGTACACTCCTCCGACAAACAGCCCTGCCAATATCGCTGTTCGGCAGTTGCTCGCGGCTCGCGGCCTTCCGCTTGCTGGTGGCACAGGGGCTTCGGGCGTAAACTCGGGTCCGGGGCTATCCATGACGCTTCCGGCATCGTCGGCCATTTCCATGGACAGGACCAGTGCGGTGAACACGCCTGCCGGTGCGCCCAAGCCCATCACGGCAACCGCCGTACCCCCCACTACTGGCATTCCTCCCGCAGCCGGAGTTGCCCCGACTGCTTCGACGACCCCAACTGTGCCAGTTCCGACGGGGGACACAACGCCGCAGTATTACACGGGCGGCGCGGGCGGTATCGCCGGGATGTTCTCTCCGGAGCAGATGAACGCGATCAACCAGAACGTCCAGTCGCATGCAGGGCAGACACTTACTGCGCAAGGTTTTCAGAGTCCTGCGGCGATCCCGCAAGCCACGCGCCAGCAGATCATGCAGGATCTTCACCCGACTGCACCGAACGTGAGTGGTCAAGCGCCAAGCGCAGGGAGCGGCAGCAGCGCAGCATCGAACGGGGCGCAAGCCCAAGTGACTCCTCCGGGAAATACGCCGGGTGCGTTGCGTGATGTTCTGCCTACTGCGGGGGGTTGGACGCCTCCGGCGCAAGATACCTCTGCAACGGGAACGCTCGGCGCGACCGGAACCCAGATGCTGAATGCCAACCAGATCAGCCAGTCGGATCTCGACCGGGCCAAGGCATTTGACCAGACCATCGACGCGATCAAGCAACAGATGCAGAATTATGATCCGGGCAGCGCACAGACATACGGCGATCTCCTGAAGGGGGCCGCTGAACAGAATCACTTGCGCAACATGCTCCACTCGCTTGCCGAAGTGGACCCCAACCGCTACAAGGAGGCCATGGCGGAACAAGGGCAGCGCCTTGGTACGCAAATGCTGGGTGGTGCGGCACAGGCGCAAACGCAAGGCAACATCGAGAATGTCCGGGCATCCGAAGCGGCGTATGGTGCAGAGCAAGGTGTCTACGGGCAAGCAGGTCGCGGCATTCTCGCCGCCCAGCAACGCGGCGCTACGGCGCAACGCCCCGTGGTTACTCCGATCAGGGGTGTCGCGGGGGATACAGGCGCAATGGTCACATATCCGGGCATGGCGCCTGTCAAATATGACTATGCTCAGATGGACGCAGCCGCGAAACAACAGGCAAATCTCGCGGCCCAGAGTGCGTTCGTGGCACGATTGAAAGCGTCCGCTTCGCCCATCCAAGGTGCCGACGGAAATATGTACCGATGGGATAGTGCCCGTAATGGTGTTGTTCGCGTGGAGCAATAAATGGCCGAAACATTCATTCCGCTTGATCAGTTCCTGAGCATGGAGCCTCCGGCTCCTCCACCGCCCAGTAGTGCCCTTGGCGAAATCGGCAAGGGTTTTGTTCGAGGCGGCGGTGAGGCGCTGGCGGGTATTGGCTCACTCGCCAAGCTCGCAGGTATTCAGGGTGGTGCAGCATTGCAGCAACAAGGCCAGCAGATCGCCACCAGCCCACAGAACGCACCGCAACCTGCGCAGCACGGGGGGTTCGTCAACACCTTAGCCTCTGGTGCCGAAGCCATTGGCGGGAACGTGGTTCCCGTTGCGGCGGATATCGGAAGTGCCCTCGCAGGCCCGGCAGCCCCCTTCGTTGCAGCGGGGTTGAACGCCGCCTATTACGGTGGCACGACCTATCAGGACAAGTTGGATCAGGCGAAGGCCGCAGGGCTTTCCGATGACCAGGCGCACGCCATGGCACTCAAGGATGCTGCGATTGCCGGAATTGCCGGGGCTGCGCTCCCTGCTGCTGTCGGTAGCGTGGTTCGTGGAACTGGCGGTGCGCTGGTGAGCAAGATCCTCCCGACGCCAACGCTTGATCAGACGCTTGGGAAATACGCAGGCGGTCAGTGGGTTGCCAATGCGGGCAAGGCGATTGCCGAGAACGCCGTCACCGCGCCACTGGCAATCGGTGCGCTCTCCGGTGGTATGGCAGCTGTAGACAAGTCCTACGGGCTCAATGTCGATCCGTGGCAGGAGGCACTTCAGGGCGCACAGGCAGGGCTTGGGGTTGCAGCACTGGCCGCACCGTTCTCGGCCTATGGGGCTCGGGCGGCGGCACTTCAGCGCAAGGCGGCTTCCGATACGCTATCGACGGCTGTTCCTGACACCGTGACCGATCCGCTGCAAATGGCGCAGGCGCAGAATGCACGGCAGACCGCGCTCAGTCAGATCATGCCCGATCTCCAGGCAGTTGACCCTCGTGGGGCACAGGCATTCCAAGCTGCTGCACTGGACGCCATCCAGAAAAACCAGCCGGTGGATATGTCCACGGCATTCCCCGAATACTGGGCGAATACCCAAGCGCAAGCCCAAGCAGCTTCGCAGGCGCATCTTGCGGAGACGATGCGCAGTACGCAACTCGGTGAGTCCGTTGCCGGGCCTGACGGGGCACAGTACGTGCGCACGGGAACCAACATGGATGGTTCCCCCATTTTTGCCCCGCAGGGGTCTGGCGAAGCGGCAGCCGCGATGGCGCGGAGCGCGACGCACGATCTTGAGGGAAGGCCGAATTTTGAGTTGACTCCTTCCCCGGCAACGGAACCTGCTGCGCCGGAAATCCCGCAGGAGCCTTTTGAACTCCAGATGCAGGATGCGCGGCAGCAGGAACTGGACTTACAGCCGCAGCAAGAATTACCGCAACCCTCCCGCAACCCGGAACAGAACGAACTCGCGCTCGGTGGCGCACTCCCGGCTCCCGGCAGACCGTTCATGCTCCCATCGGGGGAAGTAATCACGCCGGAGGAATACCGCGCCCGTGCCCAGAATGAGGCTCTTGCCGGTAGGTTGACCACGGCAGAAGCGCAAAGTGCCGGGGGGCGATACCGGGCACAGATGGAACGCACTGCTCGCAATGAAGCCGCCGCCCGTGCTGCTGACGTTGGCCGTCCTGAATTTTCTCTGGAGCCGAGTACAGGGACGGAAGGTATTGAGCCCGAAGCACCTGTGGAAACCCCACAACCCTCCCGTAACCCGGAACAGAACGAACTCGCGCTCGGTGGCGCACTTCCGGCACCGACGGGGGCCAATGCGGCATTTCGCACAAGGCAGCAGAATGAGGGGCTGGCTGCGCGGCTGGAGTCGCAAAGCCCCGCAGGGAAATACCGTACTCAGGAAGAAGCCAAGGCTGCTCGCGCTGTTGCTGCGATGAATGCTCGTCCTGAAATCGAACGTGCCCGTGGCGTAAACGAAGTCCACAAGGCGCTGTTTGGCGATGCTGACAAGACGGGTGCCAGCAGCAAAGTGGCAAAACAGATCGAGGCTTTGCCTACAACCGAACGCTTGGCCGCTGCCCGCAAGATCCGGGAAGAAAACGGCGCGTCCACTGCCAAGCACTGGGCGGCGTTCGACACCAAGTATCCAGTAGAGGAGATTCGCAATGAACCAGCCGCCGAAGTCATTCCGGGGACCGAACGTGGTGGAGCGGGGGCCAAGGCCGCTGCCGAGAATGCCCGCAGGGATGAGCAACATGCTGAAGGCGTACATGCCGCCGAGCCCGAAAGACCCAATGCCCGCGCTCGGGCTGCCGCAAAAGCGAAAGCCGCAAAGCCAACCGATGTGATGGGCCGACTGGAGGCCCGGATGGAGGCTCACCCTGACGATGTTATGGCAGCGTATCACTACCGTCGCATCAACCAGGCGATCTCCTCGGGCATTCCCGAAAAGGAAGTCAAGCAGTCCAATATGTGGCACGAGGCTCGGGCCTATCTGGACGGTGTGTTGCCGAGCATTCGCCGGGATGGTCTAGGCGATGCAGATGCTGCCAAGACGCAGGAACTCCTGAAGGGAGTCACCACGCTGAAAGAGGCTTTGCAGAAGGTCCGTGGACAGTTGCCCCCCGGCCTGCGGGTACTGGCAGATCGACTCCTGCGTTCCAGCGAAGTGGGATCGGCAAAATTCGGAATGAGCGAGCAAGAGGCCAACGACCAATACGGCGATGCCGTACCTGCGAGTTACAACCCCGCTACGCATACGGCTACGCTGCACGCTGGCGGTGGTGTCAGAAGTCTATTGCACGAAGCCATCCATGCATATACTGCCAAGGCGGTGCGAGCGCCCGGCGCGTTCCGCGACGAGATCACCAAGCTGTTCAACGATGCCAAAATCCAGGCGCTGGAAAAGGGGCTCAGTTCGGCGGACCATTACGGCCTCACCAATGTCGATGAATTTCTTGCGGAGGCCCATTCCAATGCCAGATTCGCATCGCTGCTGGACTCCATGCAGGTCCGTAATCAGTCGCTGTGGAGTCGGTTCGTGGAAGCGGTGCGGAAACTGCTCGGGTTGCAACCTGGGCAGCGGTCGATGCTGGACAGTGTGCTTCGGACCACCGATAAGGGTGTGCGCAATTACGAGGCTGGCCTAAAAACACCAGCCAAGGAGTTTGCCAGCGGTGTGATGAACCGGGCGGTTCGGTTCAACGAATCCCCCGGCGAGGCATTCAAGGCGGTTCACGATACCGTCAAGGATCTGTTCGGCAAGGAAGATGCGTTTCTCGACAAGGTTGCCAAGGTGACTCCGCTCAACACGTTGCGCAGCATGGCACTCGGTTGGATGGACATGCACCATATTGTCACCACCTACGAAAAGGACCTCCCCCAACTCCGCGCCATTCGGGAAGCCTGGGGACGCATCGGGGCCACGCGCTCGCACCTCGAAAACCAGTCCTCCAAAATCACACGCATGGTGGAAGAGTGGCAGAAGGGCGCTCGCAGGAAGTTCGGGCATGTCAATACCAACGCCATGGACAAGCTGGCACACCGCATGTCGCTGGACGGAATAGACGGCAGGCTGGATATGAGCCTGGATAGCTTCGAGGCCCAGCCGTTCCTTAAGGAACTTGAGCGACTGCACAAGGAAGCTGACATTGAGCAGGCAGTGCAGTCGCTCAAGTTTTCGTGGGAAGCGGAAAAGGCTCGGTTTGAGGCGCTGAAGGGTGCGGTCGAAGCCGCCAAAACCCCGCAGGAACGGGAAACTGCCCAAGCCGATCTCGCCCAGTACAACGCCGAACGCGCCCACATTGAAGCTGAGTGGAAGCGCATGGGCACCATGAGAACGCTGGTAAACAGTGGGCCGCTCGATAGCCGGTACGAAATGTCCGGACAGGACGCTATCCACCAGATGGCGTTCCACAACTATCAGCGGGGGCGTGCCAAGAACGACGAAGCGATCAAGACTTGGTACGAGGCGTTCCATTCCCCTGACATGGGGCCAACTGCCACGACCACCGCAGAAATGCACCGCTGGATGCGTAGCAAGGACGCCCCGATTGGGGCGCAGGATGGCGCCCGCAGGATTGACGAAGCGTGGCTCGCCATGCGCTCGGCCCCGTACTTCAGCCAGAAGCGATATGGAGACTACTACACCAAGTACATCGGGGATGACGGCAAGACCTATTGGGAAGGCTACGAGTCCGAAGTGGAGTGGAAACGCGCCGTGGCCAATCTGCGGGCGGCTGGTCGGCTCGATAAGGAAGGCTTTGAGGGGGGCCGAATCCCTGACCTGCTCCAGAATCAGGACGCGAATTTCAAATTTGCTCGCGACTTCATCACCCGCGCCCAGGACATTGCCGCCACCAAGTACGGTGCCGGAACTGAGGAAGCGAATGCCTATCTGGAGCACCAGAAGGCGGTTCTGGAGCAGACCATCCTTTCCATGCTACCGCAGTCGTCCACGCGGCATTCCATGTCGAAACGAGCAGGGCATGAAGGCGCTTATGGGGATGTGGTGCGAAATTTCGCGCAGTACGCCGAAGCAATCAACCGTTCCATCGCCATCCTCAAGCATTCTCCGGCTGTGGAGCAGGCCATCCACGAAGCCTCGTCCTACGTCAACGAGTTTCGCAAGACGACCGCCGAGCGCCTGGCAGACCCTGAGCGTCACGCATATCTGAGCACCATCCTACGGGAAGTACGGCAGCGGCAGACCAACTTCGTGCATCCGGTCTATACCCCCATCCTGGACTCGTTCAACCGGGCAGCATCGGGATTCTACCTCACCATGAGTCCCAAGTATGTCATCCAGAACAGCCTCCAGCCGTGGCATCTGACGCTCCCAATGCTTGGAGGGAAGTACGGTTTCGTGAAGTCGGCACAACTGCTCGGGCGGCATACGGCCACGGCGCTCAAACTGATCCAGTTGCAGGCGAAGCAGGACTTCTTCAACCCGATCTTCGAGTTCTCCGATGCGCAACTTCGCAGCGTCGGTTTGGACGACGCGCAGATGAAACTCATTCGGGACATGGCTGATGGCGGCAAGCTGGATATGTCCTCGGTCTATGCGCTTGGCGCAGTGGCGCGTGGCGGAAGCGCCCGAATGGAAGACGTGCTTCGCATGGCCGGGCTGATGGCGCATTACACTGAAGTGGTGAACCGGGTATCCTCCGCGCTTGCAGCCTTCGATCTGGAACGGGCCAAGAGTCAGGATATTGCTCGGGCCACGGAAGCTGCCCATCGCACGGTGTTCGACACGCAAATCGACTACAGCGAACACAACGCGCCGCGCCAAGTGACGAAGCACGGCTTCGCTGGCAAGCTCACTCCACTGGCCCTTGCGTTCCAGAAATACAACATCGGCGTCATGGAACTGCTGTACCGCACCGCTAAGTCCGCGCTCAAGCCTGCTGTGACGGACGCAGAAAAGGCTGAACGCGCCGTAGCGATGAAACAGATGCTCGGCGTCATGGGAACCACCACTCTGATTGCCGGGGCGCTCGGCGTTCCAGCAATGAACTTCATGTCCGGGGTATATGACCGGCTGCGCGGCGAAGATGCGCAAGGCAACCCGTCTGACGTGAAGGCAGACTTCACCAACTGGGTCGAGTCGTGGGCAGGGCACCGCTTCGGTGATGCGCTTGTGCATGGAATGCCCCGGCTTGCCGGTGGTGATCTGTCGCAGTCCGTCGGGCTGGCCGATCTGGTCCCGTTCACCGACCTCATGATGAAGCGGCAGGACTGGAAAGACAAGGCATCCGACTTCGCCACCTCCGCGCTCGGACCCGCTTACGGGGTTGTGACCTCCTTTGCCAAGGCTGCTGACCAGATCGCATCCGGCAACGTGGCCGCAGGAGTTGCAACGGGGATGCCGCATGCATTTACCGGCGCGGTCAAGGCCATGATCGACGCAGGCAACGGCGAGTTCACCGACAGCCACGGCAACAAGCTCCCGATCAAGGCTACCTCATGGGACAACGTGGTGCAGGCGATGGGCATCACGCCGACCGCGAAAGCCGAGCATCAGGAGATCCAGGGCGAAGTCAGCCAACGCAATTATGTGATGACGCGCAACCAGCAGCGGGTGCGCAGTTCCGCAGTCCAGATGGTCCTGAACGGCAATGAGCAGGGCGCCACGGATATTGTCTCGGCGTGGAACCGGGCGCATCCACAGTGGGCGATCAGCAACCTCGCGCAGGCCATTCACGAAGAGCAGTTGAGATATGGTGGAGCACAGACTTCCGGAACCGGAGTACTTATGAGTCCGAAGACTGCGCAGCGTTACACGGACCTTGCAAGACCTTCACAGCAATAGCCAAAACAGGTATCATCACATGAAAAAGGGGCGTACATGGACACGGAAGACATGCATCAGCAGATCGACTTGCACAGCACGGAGATTGCCTTGTTGAAGCAGAAGCAGGATGAGCATGCACGGCTCATCGAACAGCTTCAGGCAAATGACGTGCAGATCCTTCAGAGACTGGCCGTGGGGGCCACACATGATGACATCATGATGCTTCACGAGAAACTGGACAACGGGATCAACGGGCTGCTGCGAGAGGCACTGAATGCAGTTCCTTCCCACGCCTCAAACGAACTGGCCAAGCATGCATTGTGGTGGAAGGTTGTTGGCGTGCTGATCGCCATCGCTGCCTTCGGTGCGACGTACCTGCGGCATGGTTGAGAAACTGACCTTCGGCCAGAAGGCGGCGGACTTCGCGGCTGCGCGAATTGGCAGTTGGGGGTTCCTGATCGCCCTGAATGCCTTCATGCTGACTTGGGGCGTGGTGAATATCCACCAGGGCAAGCTGGCGTTTGATCCCCCGCCGTTCATTGGCCTGAATCTGGTGTTGTCATGGCTGGCTGGTATCCAGGCTCCGCTCATCATGATTTCGCAGAACCGGCAGGAAGAGATCCAGCGGGAGACATTGATCGCCATCCTGACCATCTCGCAGGCCACGCGGGAACTGCTGGCTGAACAGAACGACGCAATCGGGGAAATACTGGACAACATGGACTAGGAGGTAATGATGGGTGCGCTTCAGACGGCTATGCAGTTCACGCTTCGGGCAGAAGGTGGGTATTGGGACGATCCTATCGGTGGCCCGACCATGTGGGGCGTTACGCAGTCCACCTACGACGCCTACCGGAAGCGCAAGGGGCTCCCGCTTCAATCGGTTCGCATCATGCAGCAGCCCGAGCGCGACGAGATCGTGGAGTACGAATACTGGATTCCGGCGCATTGCCCGGACCTTCCTGACAAGCTCGCCATCGCCCACTTTGATTGGGCGTACAACCATGGGGTTCATGGCGCCATCGTATCGCTTCAGGAATGCCTTGGGGTCGAAGCGGATGGTATCTTCGGAGCTAAGACCAAAGCTGCGATTGATGCGGCTGCTCCGGACACCCTCGTTGCCAATTACTTGAGCACGCGCCGGGAATGGTACAAGGCCCGCGCCGGGCAGAATGCGGAAGCCGCCAAGGATCTCAATGGCTGGCTGAACCGGGTGGATGCCTTGCAGACTTTCCTTGCGGCGCGGGCGTAATGCGCGAACTCCTTGCCCGGATCAGGTTCAATCGGGGCATGCGCAGCTACGGTCTTGTGGTGCAGCGGGTGCGGTGGCGCAGGGCATGGAGGGTGATGTGTTGGCTATTGCACCACTTTTGATGTAGTATTTATCGACCAATGGAGGTTCTTATGGAACGGGTAAACTCTATCGTGGCTGGCGCTATCGTTATCGCCACCATTGCTGCAATCGCCGGGACGATCATGATCCTGAAGGGACACGCCACCGACGGCGCATCCATCATCACGGGTCTGTTCGGTTTGGCGAGTACGTTGCTGGGTGGGCACCTCGGGCTGCAACTGCCGGGGCAATCCAGTGGACAGCAACCGGCGAAAGGAGGTGATCCTGCGTCTGTGGGAAAGTCGTAGCCTTTTTCAACTTTGTCAGGAGTAAAATTATGGGTTTCTTCGAGATTTTCCAACTGGTGGCTTCCGCCGCCGAAGCACTGCTGCCCGCCATCGCGCAGGCCCGCAGCGTATCCGACCCCTCCGTGAGCAACGCGGGGCTCATCAACACCGCCAAGGCGATCCAGGCCGTCACCCCCGTGGTGAACCATGTCGAGGCTGTGGCTGCTGCCAACCCCAACGCTCCGATGACCGGCCCCCAGAAGCTCCAGCTTGCGTGTGACGTGATGCAGGATGCCCACAATGCCGCCGTTGCCAGTGGAGCACTCCCGGCTGACAGCAAGTTCGAGACGGTGTGGCAAGCGGCTGTCCCCGCCATCACCGCAGTCTGCGCCGCTGCCAAGTAATACCCCGGCAAGTAAAAAGCCCCGGACTCCGGGGCTTTTTCTATTCCTTCGCGGCAAACCATCGGCCCTCTCGACCACACATTTTGAGCCACCTGGCGAGAAACCATCCGGTCGAACGCTACGCGAAGCAGAACGTAAACCTTGGGCGCGTGTAGCCATCGCCCAATATGATAAGGTTCCTGGGGCTTCGACATCGGTCAACGGCTCGCCACTTGCAGTCCTTGCAGGGTTTCATCTCAACCCCTCCTCTTCAAAAGCACATCATCCCTTCATCTAGCCCAGAATACTGTACGTATTCTCCAGCCGACCTACGGCTATGGCCGATTGCTCCTCGGTTATATGCAGCCTAACATGGGCTAACGCTTCCCCGTCTGTGTGTATCGGCTCCACTTTCAATACCTCAGTCAAAAACCAGCCCGTTGGAAAACGGCTGATCCATACTTGCGTGCCGATACGACACGGAATATCCCCACTGCAAGTAGATGTAGCACATGCTTTGGTACCGACCAAGTGCGCATTACTCTCAGTTTCTCCAAGCAAGTTGTAGAGATTGAACCCAGCGAACCGCGCCAAATTTGAGATCACTGCGTAACTCGTGATCAGGTTGCTACTTGCTTCCGTGTTCACACGTCGTAGCACAGCTTCAATGCGTGCGCTGTTACTCTCTCGTATCTTGATCTTCATCTTCATCTCAACTCCTCCTCTCCGTACATTGTCAATCATTCTCGGGTTTCAGCGACTCGCGTAAAAAAGCTAAAACTGCTTCGATGTCGTCAGTCCAAAGGACATCATCATGCCCATGGACCAAATACCTTGCTTGCGCCCATCCGCTCTCGCTTGGACTGCAAATATCTACATCAAGCGTTCTGATGTGTTCAGTCCAATTCACCTTCATCTCAACTCCTCCTCTCCGTACACTGTCTGCATTTCCATTCTTCCCGGTTGCGTCCCACTGGATGCATCCTGCCACCCTCACGAGGCTTTGGCTGCCTGCACTGGACGCAGTACCTTTCACCGGGCTCCGCGCTCTTCCTGGACCTGTCAGGGGCTTTGCGACGGCTCACTCCTTCTCCCCTCTGATCTGCGCCGCCAGGCGCTTCAGAACGGCGGTCTGCGGTTCCTGCGCTTCGATGATTGCGAGGATGCGGGAGCGTTCGTCCAGATATGCGTCACGCAAAATCCTTGCGGCCATTGGATAAAATCCGAGCAAACCTTCATGCTCGCCTTCGTTCGCTGCTGCTATCGCTTCTTTCACATTCATCTCATCTCCCCAGTCCCGCATTGAACTCGCTGATCTGGTCTTTCAGAGGCTCATTGATGTCGAAACACAGACCGAGCTCAGAAATTGATGCTGCAAGGTCGGCACAAGTTTCGCAGAAGTGCCACGTGGTCAGTTGAACTTCATCACCATGTATTTTTTCTTCGATGAAGTTTTTCGGGTTACGCCAGCGTGGGATTTTACAGGCCATTTCGCCGGGATGAATTTTTCCGCCACAGCTACAACACTTCCGAGATCGTTTTGTTGCGAGTGGCTTCACATCGAAGGATGGATGCGCCTCCCACCACCAACCGAAATCATCGCCATCAGAATAATCTGATTCGCAGTAAAGACTCATCCCCTCGCCCTCCCGATCTCGGCGGCTGCGCGAACGATAGCGCGGCGTGTGGCGGCGTAGGGGTCTGACTCGCACACCTCCATCACTTGGTCGCAGTCATTGGAGCCCGGCGTATAGCCGACACAAATGCCGTCCTCAAATAGATCCATGCTTAAATTCAACTTCACCGCCAGCCTGAGTGCATCACCATCGTCTTTCAAAGGATTCCAATTACCGGGGATCCCGTCAACGACGATATAGCCGCCATGTCTTGCATACTGGTATCCCGCAGCCTTCGCCGCCCATTCCAGCAACTCCCTATCGCTCATCGTTTCCATACTCACCCCCTTCAAATTGCATTCCATACATTCGGCTATACCCCATTTCACGCAGCCAGATCTCGCTCGCTTTACGCAATTCAAGTGAAATATCTTCGCACTCAACCCGCGCCTTGTGCATAGCACAGAGTCTCACGTGGTCGCTACTTGCCGAGGGCATCTTTTTCCGCGCCCAATTCATGTCGAGTTCGGAAAGCGCCCTGTTTCGTTCGGATCTCCATTGCTCAAAGGCTTCACTCATCGTTTCCATGACATTATCCTTTGAAGTTAGAGGGCAGATATATGGCCCGTGCTTTTGCGCCGATTGGCGTAGGTTTTTCGGGGCGTGCGCAGCCACCGAGCCGTCTGCCAAGTAGAATATCCCAAGCACGCCGGTCGTTCGGCACAGGTCTGTGGTTATCGCCGTCATAGAGCTTGGCTAATGTTCCATCCGACCTGCGATAGTAGGGCGTGCTGCGCGCAAGTTCTTCTGCAATCGCGACGGGGACAGCTACGCAAGTTCCCGTGACGCAAATTCTCTGTGCCTCATCTTCGCTATAGCGCCCTGCCTTATCTATGCAGATGGTATATCCCTTACTTTCCGGCCTCCACCAGCAAATATGCTCATCGTTGTTTTGGGTATGTCCTATGTGGGCGATCAGATACATCGCGCTATTTTCATTTATCGTTTCCACGCCAATTTCCTTTTCTTGATTGCTTCGTCGTCGAACTTCAAATGACCTTCCCTTACCCATTCCCGGATCACCTCTTGCCGAATGTCCAGTGCATGCGAAAGCTGGCGGCGTGATGACTCTGGGTGGTTTGCGAGGTAGGTCTGCGCTTCGGGGAGGCGGTCGGGTTTCATGGCTTCCCCTTCAGTATCGCCTCAAACTCTTCCACATCCCTTTTCAGGTTGTGCTTCTCCCTAAAATATTCTGATGCATATCCAGCCCATTCTCGCATCGTGTCGATACAATCGCGCAGGCCAACTTCGAGTTCCTTGATGCGTTGGTCCTTCGCGTCGATTTCGGGTTGGCGGGACTGCCATGCTACATCGACGATTTCCATAAGCCGATCTTCATCATCTGTAATGACGGAAAAATCATCCTGGCTCATCGTGCCGACGCTCCATGCTTCCCATACCCTGGTGCAATCCATCGCATCCCCGAGAACATCGGCAATTACATCACGCATTTGATCCTTTGTCGATTTGGTCATTTCCCACCCTCCTTCATAGCCGTGTCAATCATAGCGTCAAGTTCGTCTCCGTACAGATACCCATCGTTGGATCTAGCCCCATCAAAGCGCCTATTCCCATTCCGCAGCCACCGATACCTCTCCGCATCCAGCATATCCCGTTCCGCAATCTCGGCTCGGGCGAGCCATCCTGCTCTGAAATAGGCTCGCTGCGGAGCAGTTGCCCCCATATTTTCATGGAGCGACCAGTCAACCAAACCTGATCCGCAATATTCGCGGGCGAACTTTTCTGCATCTTCACGTTCTTTCTGTTCGTCCATCATTCCTCTTCCCTCCAATGTTCGCCTTCCAGCCAAAAATCCAGCATCCATACAAGGACTGCGAAGGCGCCCATCACCAGAATTACTTTCCAGATGTCTGGCATCACCCCATCCTCCTTTCCCTCTCGTCCATTTCCAGATCCTCCAGAATCTCGTCCCGGATTTCGGATCGAGTGAACTTGCGCTCGACTAGGGTGATGGCATAAGCGTGGCATTTCTTGACTTGCGCAGCATAGTCTGGTGACTTCCGCTTTATCATCTCGAACGTCGGCTTGTGCCCCCACTTGACGCCTAACGCATCTGACACGTCCACGATACTGAAATCCTCGAAGAGACTCCATGCCATCGCAGCGATTCGCTCATCGATCATTGTGTCAGTGATTTCAGGTTTCATTTGTTTCTCCATAATGCCTTCACAACTTTAGGCCAGTGAATGCCTGAAAATGTTGCCACTGTATGAATTGATCGTGCATGATTTGCACCCCAAAACATGCAACAAAGGTTAAATGCATTTTTATCTTTATGGATAATCCGTTTAGGTGTCATTTTCCTTCCCTTTCGAGTTTCGCCTCCGACTTGAAATACTTATTGAACTTGCCACGCTTGCGCAGCGTGATTTTCCCGGCTTCCACATTGTCCTCGATCCACTTTACGACCAGCAGCCGGTCACAGCCGTGGTTGATCTGGAGCGTATAAATCTGGACTGGCATGCCTGGCGACATCCCTGAAAGGATCTTGTCGAAGGTTGCGCGAAGCTCCTCATACCGCGCCGAGAGCTTGGCCAGACGCTTCGCCTTCCCTTCTTCGGTAAGCCGATACGGTTTCTTCTTCAGTTGCTCCGACTCCCGTAGGGGGGCCAGCAGCATCTCGAAATCTCGCAACCCGAAGGCTACTGATGCCATCCGCATTCCTTTCTTTTGGAGGTTCACGGTTCAGCCCTCAACACTTCCAGCAGTTTCTCCATGTAGTGCTGCCCCTTTGCGATCTCCTGCGCCGACTCGTCCTTCGATCCCATGCGCATGAGGTACTTCAACGCCCCGGCCCGATAAGCTCCGATGCGCTGCTCCAGTGGCCAAGTGTCGATCACGTCCCACGGCTCGATGCCCATCTTCTTGTAGTGGTCGCCTGCGATTTGGCGGGAGGATGCCGCCTGGTGGGTAAGTGCCTTGTCGGTAGCACCCAGCAGTTCCCCCTTCAGAACCCATATCACGGGGCGACCATCTTGACGGCGGCTCGACGAGCACGGGGTTTCGATGTGGCCGCAGCACAGATTACGAAAGAAGCAGCCATCGCATCCTTCCTGCTCCACAGCAACGAGCTTCACCCCTTCATAATCTATTTCATTCTCACTCATTTCACCACCTCCTTCACCCTCAGAAATTTGTGCCCGAGTGGGGTTTCGCTGTAAATCTCCACCATCCCCGCGTTCAGCAAGGCTCTTGCGCGGATATCGCAATTTTCCAGTTCGTCCCCATCCCATAGGGTAAAACACCAGTTGCGGTAGTCTCCAGAATCGCCCCCGAGGTAGTCGGCGTTCACCCGATCCCCTCCTTTTATCCTCGCCAAAAGCGCCCGTTGTGGGGTTGTCAATGCCTCACTCATACCGCCCCCTGCTTCAGCAGTTTGCCCACCCGCTTCAGGGTCTGGGTCGTGAACCTCAAGCCCCCCGGTGTCGCCTGGACGACACCCTGATCGCTGATGACGTATCCCTTGGCTTCCGGGGTGTGCGCCCTTCTGGCTTCCTTGCGAAGCCGCTTTGCCGTCTTGGCGTTCATGCTTTATCCTCCTCTGGTTTATACTAAGTTATACTCTACGTTATCTAGCAATGCAAGTCAAGCTGTCTTCTTCGGCACCAGTGTCAACGTGGGGCTTGCCGGGGGCAGGTGCTCCATGATGATCGGGTGGTTCAACTCAATGACCCAGCAACGGCTCTGGCCGGTGGTGTGGGTTGGCGCTCCGGCACCGAGCGTCTTCAACTGCATGGCATTCACCACGATGCCGCAACCGAGCAGGTTGGTCTGGAACTGCTGCATATCGATTCCGCGTTCGGCGCAGTATGCCTTGATGGCCCGGCGATCCACCCATGCCTTGTGCGTGTCGATTTCCCGGCGAACCCACAGCGGCCCTCGCGGTGACACCAGCGGGATCTGCGCAGCCATGTTGCCCCGCGTCGAGGTCATGACGATAGTGTTCGGTCCCATGTCTTCCAGCATCCCCACCAACATGCGCTCGGGCGGCAGATTGTGTTCCCCCACTTCGGCTCGCATGATGTCGATATGGCGCAGGGCGAACTTGCCCAGGGCGTTGAGATCCCACGTCAGAAGGCCGAGCCGCTTCATAATCGAGCCCATGACCAGGCCACAGGAGATTGCCGCGCTCCAGTACCGTTCGGCGGGGTTGATGTTGGCCGTTTCGTCCAGATCGGTGATGACTGCGCGAACCTGCTTCTCTACGGCAGCCATGTGGGTGACGACGAACTGAATGATCTTCTCACCGATCATGCCGTGGTTCTTGGCGATGGTTTCGATCATGGCATCCGCTTCGCTCTTGGTATGGACCTTGGCCTGTCCCACCCGGAACTCGATGCAGCGCATCATCTCCGCTGCCGTCTCGGCCTTGTACGCTGCGATCTTGCTGAGAATTGAGGTGTTGGTGCTCATCAGCGCAATGCCACCCCCACCCTCCTGCCGCTGGAAATTGCCTGAACGGTCAAGCCGCATCTTGCCCATGGCCTGCGAGATACTGTACGCCAAGGCACCCATCGCCTGCGGGGTCCGCATCGTCACTTCGTCGAGGCATACGGGGATGTCGCCACGGGCGCTCAACGTCTTGGCGAATGCATTTGCCGTGGCACCCGAGTCCGTACCGCTCAGCATCAGTTCGTCAGGGTGGCCCCACACCGAGTTCACCGCTTGCAGGACGGTCGATTTGCCCGCACCCGAACTGCCGCACAGGGAGACAATCGCGCCCTTGACGTTGGTAAATTTGAGCAGCGGTGCGCCGACCGCCATCAGGAAGGCCAACTGGAACGGGAAATACGCCGGGTGGCTGTAGAACTGCATTGCCTTGACCCACGCCGCTTCATCGCCCAGCCGGTCGCCCATGCCGGGCATCGAGTTCTTGAACGCCACCGAGAACGCCAGGGGCGTATTGCCCTCCGGCCCAATGAGCTTGTCCAGCATGACAAACCCACCATCGCGCCACCCGAGAGTCCCGTACTGCTGCGAACTCTGCCGGGCCGCTTCCAACTCTTGAATGTATGTCACCATGTACTCCTGCATGAATTTTGCGTGCTTGGGGAGGACAGTCACGCCCCGCGCACCCAACTCGCCGCACAACTTGACCGCCTCGACATAATGCGCCCGCTGGGCGATGGAGAACTCCTTCACCACCCCATGCGGCAGGAACGCCCGCCACACCACATGCCGTTCCCCGGAATGCTCGTCGTCGATCAGGTCCATCGGATAGAGGTCTACCGGGCAGATAACTGTCTCGATCACCGCATCGTCCTCGCCACCGGCGTTGAAGATGATCCTGCCGTGCGCCCGGCTGAACTGCCCGAGCTTGGACGGCACTTCGCGCTCGACTGGACCCTGCGTGGTCTGCTCAATGACGATGGTGGGGGGCTCAGGCACGCGGTAGCGCCCGAGTTGCAGCGGTGTCGTGATCTTGCCGTGGTGTTCACAACCGTGGCAGGGGTCTTCCCCGCACTCGTTGTACCAGACTTCGCCAAGGGACTGGCAACTCGGTGGCCCGGAGACGGTATTCTTCCACCGCTGCATCTTCTCCATGGACTCGGCTTCGTTGTAGCCGTCGTGACGCCCGGCCAGCATCCGCACAGCCTCTTCCGGCTTGTCACAAAACGCCGCGATCCCCATGTTCTTGTGCCACACCGGTTCCGCGTCCGTGGCCCCCCCGTTCGCAACTGACTTGCCGAGCAACTGGCAGTGCTTGGCCACTATCCCAAGGCTTACCGGCAGATGCTCGCGCTGCGTATTGGTGCCGAAGTCTGCGACGGCCTGCGGGGCTGGTCCCAGGAAGCTCTCTCGCGTATCTACCCCGGCGTCCTTCAGGGATGCCGTGACGAGCCGATCGAACGTGTCGAGCGGGATTGCAGGGGGGACGTGATCGCCCAGCAGCGTGACGGGGTGCTTTTCGTTGCGCTTGTAATTGAACGTGCCGACCGGGCGCAGCACACGCGCCGAATCTGCGGGAACTACAGTGTCGATTTTCAGGCCGTACTGTTTGCACAGGCGCTTCAGGCGCTCGGCCACCGGCTGCCAATCCGCTTTTGCCACGTCCTGCGCCATGCGCCAGAACACGTAGAGGCCATACGCACCGGAACCCACCAGCATGGGGCGCGGGAGTGCCACGGCCTTGCAGAACGAGCGCAGCGCGATAACAGCCTCTTCGCGGGTCTGGTACTTGCCCGTGCTCTTCGGGTCGCCCGGATAGGTCACGTCAATGTCAAGGAAGAATGTTCGGAGGTGAGCGGCGTTGGCCTGGGTGCGAAACTTCACGCCCCGCTGCAACTGATGCTGCATGGATGCCATGCAGATATAGGCATTGCGCCCCAGTTTTGCTTCGTTGCCGAGAACTTTTGCGGCAACCTGGTTGTCATTAGTGCATACATGGCGAGTTCGGATTTCCATCTCGCCTTCCTCGTTTTCTACTGGTGTTGGGATCATTACCGCCCGGTAGCCTGTGGCGGGGAGAATCAAGTCGAGATACTGGTGGATGTCCATGGAGCCCCTTTCGTCCGAACAGAAATGGTACGCTCAAGACTTCCGCCCGGCAACCGCCTCTTGCTTGTATGCTGCCGCAACTTCCGACAGCTTTTTCTCGATGTCCGCATAGAGCGTTGAGTGGCAAGGCAAAAGCCCCGCCTTTACGCCGTACTCCAGAATGTGGGTGAGCCGCAGCATCCTCGGCAAAAACGTATCTCTTGGGCGGCTCCCTTTGTACCATCTGTAAACGGTCTGCTCGTAGGTGCCGAGAATCGCCCCCACCATTCGCGCAGGAACTCCTGCCGTGATCGCCGCCACACCGAGATGCGGGCCAGGGGCTTCAGGGTTCATTTTCCTCGCCCCGTTCACTGCGTTGATCAGATCGTCCGTGACTTTTCTTGTGTATGTCATTTCGTTTATCCTCCAGAAACGAGGGCCGAAGCCCCTCGGTGGTTCTTGTTACGACAGCGTGATGTTTACCGCATCCAGTACCTCGAACAAGTGCTTGGTCTGGGAAATGGCATCGTCCAGGGCGCTATGGTACGTCCCTTCACGCTTGAGCTTCACGTGGGGCGCAAGGCTCTTGATGGTGCGGTAGCACCTGCCGTTCCATGAGGAGAACGGGAACTTGCGCTCGGTTGCGGTATAAAGAGCCTTCAGGATCGGGTTGTCGAAATCCGCGCCGTTGCCCCACAGCTTGGGGTTGTTGGGGAAGTTCAACCGTACCCACTCACTGAAGTTATCCAGCGCCTCGTCAAGCCGGTGGCTCGTAATGATATCCCGCGTCTCGGCCAGCAACATCCTCGCAGCTTCCGACTGCTTTTCCCACCAATCCACGGTGGCCTGATCGACGCGCAACCCATGCTTCTCGCTGTCCTCCACGTTGATCTTGAAGTGAAAGCTCGGGCCAAGCCTCCGGGCAACGGGATCGAATCCCACTGCGCCAATGCTCAACACCACGCAACCCGCCGAAGTGCCGAGCGTTTCCAAGTCCACCATCACATGATCCATCATAATCATTTTCCTCAGTTAATTTCAGGAGGGCCGGAGCCCTCGGTGGCCATTCGTATATTCCAAATTTACACGAACCAATTCAGCAGCGTATCGACATCCACCGAGCATCCAGCGGCGTTCATATGCCCACCACCTCCGAACCGCTTGGCAATCGCCGATACGTCATTGCTGCCCTTGCTGCGGAAGCTGCACCGGATGCTGCCCTTATCGTCCATGTACCAGATGAGCGCGAAATGAACCTCCGGATCTTCGCAGAGCTTGTTGCCGAGTTCGCTGATGTTCAAGTTGGAATTGACCGCGACGCCGAAAGTGCCGTTGATGCCCACCTTCCTTGCGCTCTTCATGCTGGATGCGACTTGGGCAGCTTCGCTTTGCAGGAGGATGTTGCCGATCTGTTTCAGATGCGCAAGCCCTTCATCCGTACAGAACGTCTCCCATTGCTCGAACGACCAGGGGCGTTGTGCCCACAGCCCTGCGCCAACAGCCTTGGTATCCAGGAGCTTAAACTGCCAGCGGTCCCGGTCGTCGATGTAGGCAGCAAGGTCCTTCGTCCACGAATCCCCAAACATGTCCTGCGCCAACATCGCTCCGGAACGATTGTCGTCGAGAAGAATGTCATGGTTGAAGTTGCAATTTTCATACTTCATCTCGCGTTCGTAATGGCCAAGCCACATTTCAAATGCAGTCTTGTGATGGTCACGCCAGTAGAAATGTTCTGCGTTGTCCATCAGCGCGAGCATCACTTCTTGCGGAAAGCTGAAGTCAACAAGGTACACGACCTTGCCTTTGCACTTCTCCACGAGCGCAGCACGTTCTTCGTCCGTCGCGTCGTAGTTCATGGGGATGTACTCGGCGGTATCCTTGAGCCTCCGCCAAATGATAAACGCTGCTCCGAAACCATCAGCGCAGTTATCGTGGTAGATAACGACCGCCTTCTTCTGTTGTGTCCCACTTTCCATCATATCCATTCTCCTCAGTTGGTTGCAGGAGGACCGGAGCCCTCCCGTATCGATCAGTCGTCCCACGCATCCAGCAGCGAGGTCAGACCAGCCTTGGCCCCTGCTGCGGGTGCTCCGCCTTGCCCATCGTCCTCGACCACCACGGGGGCTGCCTGCGGAGCAGGAGTGGGTGCAGGGGCGGCTGCCGGTGCAACTTCTTCGGGCTTGGCGCGAGGCTTGCGGGTACGCTTCGCTGCGGGCTCAACAGGATCGCCAGTCTCCGGGTCGATCTCGGGTTCGGCCTTCGGTGCAGCAGGCGTGGCCTTGGTTTCAGCCTTTGCCGGGGTATGGGCAACTGCCGGTGCGCTCGTCGCGCCCCCGCTCTCGCCGTGTGCCGTGTCCGTCAGCTTGGCGATGTCGTCCTTCTTGTCCGCCAGGATCGACTTGACCTTGGCGAGACCATCCGCATCCACCCAGTCCTTGGCCGAGAACAGCAGCTTGGGATAGGCGATGTCCGGGTTCGGGTCGAACTTGACGCGGGTGACGATGGTGGCCGTGTGCGTCACGCCCCTTGCGGAGAGGAACTTCACATACTGGTCCCATGCGAACCAGCCCTTGCTCTCCTGATCGGCGTTGTCAGCGTCGTACACGGAGGTGATGGGCAGGCGCAAGCGCAGCGGGGTGAACCCGAGATCGGCTGCCGGGACCACGGCGAGGTTCTTGAACGTCGAGCAGGCTGCCACGGCCTTGCCGTTGTCGGTGATCTTGCTGCCCTTGGCTGCGTTCGGGCAGGTGGCGCAGGACGCGCTGCACGGCTCCTTCACGTCGCTTGCCGGGACTTTCCCATCCGGGGACCAGCACACGGGGGCTGCATCCTTCTCGGGGTCGTAGGCACCTTCATAGTACGCACGGCTGCGGTCGGGGTTCTGGTCCAGCACCACCAGCGACATGACCGGCACCGGCACTTCATCGCCGTCGTCGTTCTTGCGCATCAGCGCGGTTTCCTCGCCGTCCTTGGAGATGCGCCACACCTTGCCCTTGAAGCGCAGCATGGGGATAGGCTGACGCTGCACGATGTTGGAATCGGTATCCCCGAACAGGGCTGCCACATGGCTGGGGATTGCAACCTGGGTGCCGCCCAGGAACGGAATGACGTTGCTCATTGGTTACTCCTCGTTGGTTGATGGTGCTACTTGGGTTTCGGCCTTCTTGACCGACTTTGCCGGAGCGCGGACCTTCATGCGCTTCCTGCTGAATACATTGAGACCGGGCGGGATCGCGCCGTCGTTGTCCTTCACATAGGTCTTCACCGTCTCGGCCTTGACACGCTTCTGGAAGAAGTCCAGTTCTCCGCACTCCTTCACGAACGTGAAAAACGCTGCCTCATCCGCGATACTGTAGGTCGTCTCCGTCTCGATGAAGGCTGTTCCGAACTCGGTTTTGAACCCGGTGCTGCCCTCGGCGTTGGCCAGTTCCAGCATGGCGTTTTCGACCGTCTCCATTGAAGCGGAAAGCTCCTTGTACTTGGCGTCGTACTCTTTCGTCAACGCCTCACGCGCTTCGCGGATCTTGCGGTACACCTTGACCAGCCGATCCTTGCGCTCGATATCCTCGTTCATTCCCCCACCTCCTGAAATTTCGGATGCCCTTCAATCACGAACATGATCTTGCTGTTGTCCGTGAACCCTTCGCGCTTGAGCATGTCGGCCACCGACTCGTTGCGCTTCTTTCTGATGTACTGCGCCAGCACCACCGTCTGCACGGCCTGCCCAAGTTGCTGGACTTCACTGTGGATCACTGTATATTTCATTTCCTTACCTCCTATTGTTAGTTACCATTATACACTATTTTATCGGCAAGCCAAGCGAAAGCTCGCGTTTATACAACTCCAGGATTGTCTCCTGGGTTACGGTGCGCTCGTCAAGTGCCTTGTATATAGACCACTCCAGTGCGTTGGCCGCGATACGAACCATCGTCATGTGGCGGGTCTGGCCGGGGCGGTTCAGGCGTTCACGTACCTGCATGTACTGGTCGTTGCTGTAGATCGGTGCGTAGAAGATCATCGTGTCCGCCTCGGTCAGCGTCAAGCCATGGCTCATGACCTTCGGATGGCACAGTAGCACGTGCGGGTCCGGGCTTTCCTTGAACTGGCGGATAATCTCGTTGCGCTTGGAGATCGACACGTCGCCATTCATGATCGCGCAGGAGTAGTGCTCCTTCAACTGCGACTCCAGATGCCGGGTGATACCCTTGAACGGCACGATGACCACCACCTTGGCGGATGCCTCGCGGATCGATTCCAGCAATACCTGAAACCTCGGGCCGTGATCGAGCACCTGATACTCCTCGGTCTGCGGCAGCTTCACAACGCCTGCGAGGATCTGCCGGAGTTTGCCGATCTGGTCTGCGGCATTCACAGCCACGATGTCATGCGTCCGGGCCTCGGCCACCATCTTGGCCTTCATGTCCTTGTACGCCTTCTTCTGCTCGGGGGTCAAGTCGCACTCCTTGTCGATGCACACCACAGGCGGAAGGTTGATGCACTCCTCTTTCCGGAACCGGATGGCGGGTTGCATGGCATCGAACGCGATCTTGTGCGCTCCAATCCTCGGCACCCATTTGAACTGCGTAAGCTGCACCATCGTGAGACGCTTGAACGCGCCGAAGAACTTGGGCACCCGTGATGGGTCAACGAGCTTTGCCAAGGCCCATGCATCAGTCGGTGCAGTTGGGCACGGTGCTCCTGAGAGCAACCACAGGCGTTGATCCGGGCGCAGCATGTTGGTGAAGTCCTCATACATCTTGGTGCGGGCATTGCGAAGTTCGCTGCACTCGTCCCATATCACCAGGTCAATGTCCGTCCGCTTGCGCAGGTCGTCACCGAGAATACTGACCCCGTGATGATTCATCACGTAGAAATCCACGTCTTGTGCGAGCCGTTCCTCTCGCTGCTTGCGAGTGCCATGCAGAATGATCGCGGTTCGGTGCATGGCAACATTGAATACTTCCTTGCGCCACGTGTGCTCCAGCGTCGAAAGCGGGGCGATCACCAGCACCTTGCGAACCTGCCCGATCTGCATCAGGTAGTCGGCAGCCCACAGTACCGAGCTCGTCTTCATGGTGCCCATCTCGTTGAAGATGAAGCACTTCCTGTGCAGCGTTGCGAACTCGGCCGTATCGATCTGGTGGCTCAACGGCGTGAACTTACCCGGCCATGAGTAGTAATATCTCATGGGGCTCGGAGCCGCGATCCCGAGGTTGCGCAGCACCCGCGTTTCGTCCAGGCCGTGACGGACTGCAAGGTTGTGGCCTTGGATATCCACCAGCTTGGACTTCGGGATGACAGCGCGGATACGCTCGGGGCTACGGACTTTCAGGACGAGCGAACCCGATGGCTTGTGGATGATCACCCTTCAACCCTCCTGAAAATACTCCACCAACTGCTTCAGCGACTCTTCGCCATCGATCACGAACGTCATGGCCCCGGCATCGCGCATGTCCTGCATTGTGAGTTCCTGCCGCTGCGTCGGTTTCTTGCCTGGGGCTTTCGTTTCCACCCCAATGAACCTCCCCTTGTGGCAGATCAGGAAGTCCACGGACGGCATCCCCATCCCGTTCTGTACCGGCATGAACCGATACGCCCCATGGTCAGCGCAGGCGATCTTGACGAGTTCCTTCACTTTGCCTTCTGGGGTCATTCACTCACCCTCCGGAGGCTCGGGCCTGTACATCCACAAGGTTGGCGCGGGACCAGTCCATTCCGTATATCGGTCTTTGATCTGATCGTATTCATCCCATATGGGCTTGCCGTCCTGCAACTCGAACATGCCGACAATCGCCCAACCCCATCCTGGAGAGCAGAACAGCACATTCACTTGCTCGCCTTCCGGTGCCGGGTATCTTTCACTTACCTGTATCCAGTCCATCACTCACCTCCACAATGCGGGCATTCCGTCACCGCGCACCATTTTCTACAAAGCCCGGACGGCCTGGGCGTGAACGTCTCCGTCTTGAAGGCATGGGCGAACTGCTTCAGTCTTGGCAGGAAGTCTCCCCACAGCTCATGCTCCTGACTGCGGTAGTGGAACTCGGTGGTGCGTTCTTCCGGGGTGCCGATGTGTTGCAGCCAGCGGTATGACGTAGTGGCGATCTGAACCCTCGGATAGTGCGCGAACACCAGCAGCGAAAACAATTTCAACTGGCCGCTGTCGGGCTTTTTCTTCCCGCTCTTGTGGTCATCGATGTACGCCATCCCCGTGGATTCCCGCATCGTCAACACGTCCACGATCCCACGACACCATACGTCCTTTGCAAACCAGTCGCATGGCATGAGATCCCGGTTGATCGCGAGCTTCTGTTCCGAGAGCAGCGTCGCGCCTTTGCCAAACTCGACGAACCCCTCCAGATACGGACGATACTGCTCCATCTCCGCTGCCAGTTCACGTGTCTTGAAGAACCTGTCCGCCGCTTCGTGAAAGCGATTGCCCCACGCTGCCGCCTCGTTGGCAGGCTCCTTCACGTCCTTGGCAACCTTGTAATGGTAGAACTGCCTGGGGCACGTCTCGAAGGCGTTGAGCGAGCTGTAGGACCATGCTGGGGGCTTCATTTCCGGGGATCCGGAAACGCGGTTGTCGCAGCG